>Ga0115567_10007087_pt1 | contig 10643 bp, 9 predicted proteins | sample COGITO_mtgs_1204_2_FD_88679 | JGI IMG/M metagenome (GOLD analysis project Ga0115567, IMG submission 88679) | Pelagic marine microbial communities from North Sea - COGITO_mtgs_120412 | ecosystem: Environmental > Aquatic > Marine > Epipelagic | place: Germany:Helgoland, sampling site Kabeltonne... | reverse complement strand
GTCGATATGTAAGAGTGACACGTGGACGAAGACGACGCCTGGGGTGGTCGCGAGGACCTTGTCCGAGATCGAGTTAGCTTTGCGAGAGTGAGCATCAGTGTTGTTACTTTTGGCTAAGATTATTTGGTTATTTGGTATTTAGTCCCCCCTAAACGATCTCTCAGCAGCAGTCGCATATCTCGAGCCTGATGGCAGTACTGAGGCAGTCCTTGGAGCAGTAGTACGCCCGCCTGCACCTGTTGCATCTGACGGCCGCGCCCTTCTTGCCGCACCGGTTGCAACGCCTGTACCTCGCCTTCTCCGCCTCGTACGAGTCCCCCGTCACGATCCCTTTCAACTTGAGCAGGGCGCCGATCGCGGCGACCGCGCCGGCGACGTAGATGACCGGGTCCGGCAGCTTCTTCAGGAGCTTCTCCATCCTATCGCAGTCGACTACGTTCCAGCGTGGTCAAATTCGAAATCGCTTCCACCCCCGGGGCCTTGGCGCGCGTCGCTTGTGGCGCCCCGGGGCGGGGAAAATGCTGAGTTGGCAGAGTCAGCGAGTTCTCGGCAGCGGCAAACAGTAGGGATTTATTAGTTTGAAACCCGGGAACGCGCGGATCACACCTCGTATCGGCGATGGCGACGACGGGGCTGAAGATCACGTTCAAGGCGGCGGCGCCCGCCGCCGGGGACGACGAACCCTCCGCCAAGAAACCCAGGCCCAACGCCGGCGGCGCGCCGTGGAGCGACCCGAACTGGGCCGATCAGTTCAAGCAGCTCGCCCCACCGCCCCCGCGGGCGGAGCGGTCCGCGTTGGTGGAGCTGCGCACGGGCGGCGCGCCCCCGCCCAGCCGAGCGGTGGATCAGCCGAGTTCGGGGCCGGCGCTCGGCGCGGTCCCGATCGCCGAGGCGACGACCATGTCCAAACGACCCGCGGGCGGCCACGACGAGTTCCTCGACGACAACGAGCGAGATTTCAGGGACGACTTGGCGCACTTTCTCAAGTTTAGGTCGCGACACGATCTGTACTCGCCCATCTTCCTCGGGATCCCGCTGCCATTCCGCAAAGTGTTCAAGAAGGTCCGGGCGCTGGGCGGGTACGCCAAGATATGCGAGCAGAAGCTCTGGATGCGCGTGTGCAGGGAAGCCGCGAGCGGCAAAGACCTCAGCGGCCAAACCTCAGCTTCCTTCGCCATGCGTAAAAACAACGAAAAAACCGGAATGCTCGAGTGGGAAAGACACCTCGACGGGACGTCCCTGCCGCAAGACGCGGCGCCGGACCCAGACGCGGGGAAGGAATTCACAGCTGTGAACGCCGACGCAATCTTACAACCAGGGAGGAGGGTGCGGGTCCTATGGATGGAGCCAAACGGGGAGAGCGCGTGGTATGGAGCAAACGTAAAGAAGTTTGATCCAGCCGATAAAAAACATTTCATCGCGTACGACGATGGCACCGAGGAGAGCATCGACTTTGGCGAGGAAAAGGTGGAGGCGGTGGTGGACGGCACCGACGGGGACTGACCCTCGATAGCCGCCGCGTGATTAGGATTAGAGTTGGCGTAAATCACCGTTTCAAACGACACCCGTATGGTAGACTAGTCGCGCCGTCACAGCGTCACGAACTCGCCGGCTTCGAGGGTGACGTCCGTCTCGCGGCCGAAGATGACGAGCTTAGCGTCCGCGCCGTCGTCGCCCTTGTCGTTCGTGAGGTATCCCTTGAACCCCTTGAACGGGCCAACCTTGACCTCGATCTGCGTGGCACCATCCGGGGCCTTGTTACCCCCGTGGATGGCAGCCTCGCGCATCGCCATCGCCTCCGCGCTGACCGTGGGCTCCGACGCATCGACCGCGTCAGCCGCATCGACGATCTCGGCGTCGTCGGCGTCGGGGAGCGACCCCATCGCCTCCGCCTTCGCCTTCGCCTCCGCCTGCTTCTTCAACGCCTCCGCCATCACCGCGTGCTCCGCGTCGCTCACCACCCGCACGTCGCACATCTTCATCATCGTCTCCAGCTGCATCGCCGGCACCCGTCTCGGTTTCTCCCCAGTTTGCCTTCGAGTGCTCCCGTACTTGGTCACGCCGCTCGACGCGAACCCTTTGACGCCGTAGATCTCCTCCAGCGAGTTCAAAACCGTCTGCGTCAGCTTCGTGTGCACCAGGACGTACCCGGGGAAAGGTAACACGGCGTTTTCGTCGTCCGGGACCGATCGGAGCAGGTCGATTCGAGTCTTACCCTTCGCCTCCGACTCCGCTATGGCGAATGTATCCTTGGGTACCCGCGGGACCCAGACGACCAAATCCTCGCCGTCCGTCTTTGCCGTCCCGCTGATGACCTCGATCTTCTCCGCCGCCTGTGACTCGCGCGTCTCAGGAACCTCGCACATGTACCACCCCTCACTCTCCATCTGTCCTTGGAAGTCCATCTGGCGATCCAAGTCCCTTTTGGCGACGTTGAGTTTGGTTTTTCTCGCGGCGTCAGCCACCGGGTTGGCCATGGAGTAAGCCGCCTGCGCCTGCGCCTCGTCGTTGTTCTCCTCGATGTCCACGTCGGCAACCTCCGCGAGCTTGGAGCGGCGCCTGGCGGTGATCCCGGACGCCTTGGCGCCGGTGGCGCCGGCGACGGCTCGGCGGCGAGCGGCTGTGAGTTTTTTGGCGGTTCGGTCGCTGACGCCGGAGTACGCGCCTGCGCGCGCGCGCCTCGCGTCGCGCCTCGCCGTGGATGCGGCGGCTTCTTCGGTGACCTGCGTGACCTTCTTGATCGTCCGCTGTTGCATCGCGGCGACGACGTCTTCGCCCTTGGCCTGTGTGGTGGGATGAGTCGAGGCGTGAGTATAAGTGGGGATAAGAAAAAGTGTAAAAGTTACTTTGAATGAATGGGGGAGAGGGTTTGGTGATGGGTCTGGTGTGGGAAAGGTCGTACCGTGAGGGAGTAGCACTCCACGAGTCGGTCCACGATCTGGTCCTTCTTCCCCGCGACGGCCACGCCGAACATCTTGAGCTCGTCCTTGATCTCCTTCGCCTTGAGCGCGTCCACCCCCGCGCGGACGGCGTCGGCGTCGTCGGCGATGTTGAGGAACCTCAGTTCTTCTGTGACCTCCGCGTCTTCCCCGACGTCGTCCACCGACTCGCTCGCCGCCGCCTTGGTGGTGTAGATGTCACGTACACGCGAGTGACGGGAACGCACGGTCGAGGCGCGGGCGCGTGGTAGCGCCGGGATGGACGCAATGGCCCGAGGGGTCGTCGAGCATTTATCGCGACGACGCCCCGCCGACGCCGACGCCGAGACGCGCGTCGTTCGGGCCGCGACGGAAGCCATCGTCGCCAGCGCTGCCATGTTGAATTATACGCGTGGATCGAAGGGATACGATACCCTCGTTCGACGCTCGATGGATATCCCCGCGCGTGCGTGAGGGGTTGTGACGCGCAGAGGAGTCCCGGAATCGCCAACGCACTTTTTCCCAGTGCCTTCCGCCGCAACTCGGAATATTCAGGGCGCGCGTGGAAACTCGCGCCTGGCACACGAAGGCACAAGCCTAACCCAAGTCAGACGACAGAAAGTGGATCGCGCCTTTCGACCGTTGGCCGCGAACCTTTCAACACCCCATTTGGAATTGCAATTTCACTTTGAGAATTGGAATTTTCACCGAGTAGACGACCCTTCGTTTACCCCTTCCAAATCGGTGGTCTGGGACTCGCGTTTTGATTGGGCACGTTTTGACTCTTCGAAGGGCGAGTAAAAATATCTTGAAAAATAAGATACCGCGCCGACGTGGACGCCACCTGATTGGCTGCGCCCACGTAGATACTTCTCGAAGGGACCATTTGACGGATATTCCATCACTTTTCACTGAAGGTTCCTTGTTCGCGGCGCGTCCACGGCGGTCACTTTCCCGACGCGCACCGCACGTGGACACACCACTCTCTGCTCGGCGCATCGCCCGAGTGGTTCGGAACGAACCGGTTCGCATCTCACGCGTCCCGAGTGGGCTCGATACGACCTCCGCGCATCGCACACGCGCCGTCATTGCCGACGCCTCCGCCGTCGAGTGGCCCGAGGGAAAAATCTTCGAACCCTTTCGCGCGGCCGCCCCAGTGGACGCCGCCGCCACGGATCGAACGCCGATGAAGGTCACCGGCGACATACCGAGGGCGTTCGGGATGAGCCCCCCGAGGGTCCGGCTGCAGACGCCGGGCACCCCCGACCTGCCGCGGGACGCGTGGGGCGACCGAGGACACACGACGTCTGAGTCGCTGCGGCCATTCGACGTTAAGCCTCCCGCCGACCACTCGGCTTCTTCGCTCGGCTTCGATCTGCTCTTCGACACGCTCGAGGAGACCGCGGGCGATTTCGAGAGGAACGGGCCGATGCCGATGCTCATGGAGGAGGACTCGTGCACGAGCTCCGACGACGGCCACGATAGGCACGCCGTCTACGTCAGGTGCGCGCCCGCGCCGTCCCCGCGGCTCCCTTCCGTTTTTGTACCTAAAACCCGACCTTTGGGGAGATACTCCCGGATTCCCCCTTCAACGCGGTGTGGAGCGAGATTACGCTCGTCCGACCCGTTTTTGTGACTGGTTGGCCATACGAAAGTTTGGATCACGACTGGATCGAATATCTGCCAGCGTGTAGTTCCTTTTTTCCAAAGGCGGCTGGCGGAAATATCTTTTTCAATTTCCACGGCTTTCACTCGTTCACTGGGTGGAAGTCTCCGAGTTGCAGAGATTCTTCCCGCCCAGAATCCGAACATTCCGGTTTTTCACCAGGAATATTCCACCAGTCTCACTGAATATTCCGCTGACCTCCTATACCCCCCCCCACCACCGCCAACCACCACCAGGCTGCTGCGCCAGCTGACCAAGCACAAGACGGACGCCGAGGCGGACACATACAAGCGCTTCGCCGCCGCGTGCGCCGAGGTGGGCCCAGGCGAGGTGGGCGACTTTGCGCACATCGAAGCCGTGCGATGCGCCTTTGACAAACTCGCAAATGCCAACCCAGACGACCTCGACGTCCCGCTGGATCATCTCATCCACGGATCAAAGAAGAAGAAGGCTGAACAACGCAGGGCGGGCGGGTTCAGCGTGGGATCCAACGCGTTCGTGGCCACCACCCCGGGCGCGGCGGGCCACGCGGCGTTGCTCAACCTCCGCCACTCCTTCCTCTGGATCAAAACAGGCCAAGACGCATCGACGGACACCCCTATGGACAAGGAGACGGACGAGTCTAGGGGTCTCCCCGTCTACGCGTCCGCCTCCGCGACGCCCATGAAGCCCGAGGACGCCACGTCCACGGGCGTCCTGCTCATGGAGCCCTACCTCCGCGCGCACTTCGTCATCTCCAGGCCCACGGAGCGATACGAACGCCTGCTGGACACCCTCCCGCCGCACTTCGTCGGTTCGCACAAACGACTCGCCGCGCTCGTCGATTTCATGTCCGAGCAGATGCTGGCGAGCTTCAAGGAACGCGGGATGCCGGTACCGCCGTGGAGGCAGAACAAGAGCATCCTGTCCAAGTGGTTCCTGCCCACCGCGACGAGCAGGTCGCAACCGACCACGCCCGCGGGGTCGCCCCCCGCGCCCGGCGTTCACGGCGTCAGGACGAGCTCGCAGTCGAGAAGCCGAAGGGCGTCGGTTAATTTTGACGTCGTGGGCGGGAGCGGGGTGTTCTTCGGTGTGGGATACGGCGTTGAGCCGTACGGGTGCGAGGGTTTAGGGGACAAGGAGAAGAAGTCGCCTCCCGTCGGGTCGCTCTCATCGTTGGTGAAGAGCGCGGGGTTCCGGCTCCGCGACGCGGTCGTCGGGTGATTGCCAAAAGATAATCTTTTGGCGATGACCAAAAACCAAAAAACCAAAACAATCCGGCGAGACCTATCACGCTCGCCGTCCGGTGCACGCGCGTGTGCCGATGTATTCTTTCTCAGGACGAGCTCATCCCTCGTCGCTGTACGCCTATTATGCTGTGCATGCTTGCTACTGTGCTACTGACTACTGCTATTAGATGACTTAGCCTAGAAACGCCCTCGGGGCCCAAAAAAAAATATTACCTAAAACACTAAACTAAACTAAAGGGCCGTCGTCGTCAATCCTTCATCTCGAGCGCCGCGACCGCGTCAATCTCCGCGAGCACCTCCTTGTTCACGTACGGGTTCAGGATCCACGTCGCGACGATCGTCGTGAGCGCCTCGCGGCTCAGCACCAGCCCGTCGTCCTCGTCGGCTCCGTCGGCTCCGTTCGACTTTTCCAACTTGGCTCGAAGCGCCGCCGCCGCCGGGTCCGCTTCCTCGAGCGCCTTCACGGTCTCCTCCAGCAGCGCCGCCTTGGCCTCGCAGTCTTTACGTATCATGCCGATCGCGGAGGCCAGTAGGTCGATCATGTCGCCGCCGCTGAGCGAGCCGAACAGCGCCGGCTCGTCGGGGGATGACGCTTCGGGGGTGGATTGGAATTGTCGTTTGACGAGATCCCTCGCCTCGTCCGCGACGCGTTCGCACTCCTCGATGGCGGCGAACACCGCCTTGCGTCCCGCGCTGTGCACTGACTTGAGATCCTTCAGCTGCCTCGCCATCGTCTCCTTTCGCCGTGTCCGAAGCGCTCGATCCAGCCCCGGGTTTAGGGCGTTTAGGCGGTGGGGCATCGGTCTGCTCGCGCCGACGTCGCCGACGATGGCCGCGTTCGCCGCGTCGGTGAGCGCATCGCGTCCGTCGTCCGTCCACACCACCCAGCACTTCTTGCAGTCGGCGTAGCGGTTGAACCCGCCGCGGATGAGCTTGCGGAGGTCCGTCTGGTACCGCCGCAGCGCCGTCGCGGGGCTCTCCGCCATTGCCATTCGCCCCTCGGAGTGGTCGAGCAGTCGAGACGTGAGAGATCCATTAGGGGTTAACAATACCTTTTTCATTGGGTGCACCACCCAGCGCAGTGTTCGGGGCGCGGGAGGCGATGGGGAACCCCGCGCCCGATCCCGTGGTGCTCCGCGGGCACGGCGCGGATGTCCAGAGCGTGTCGTTCGCGACGATCGACGGCCAGCCTTGCGTCCTCTCGGGGTGAGCCCAGCCCCTACCCATTCCCCATCGCGACAAAATCCCTCCGCTGCGTTCGTCCGCTGACCCCCTCAATTCCCGGCCCCCGCAGAGACAGCAACGGCGACGTGGTGGCGTGGGACGTGCGCACGAGGCGCCCGCGTTGGCGCCTCCCCGCGCACACGCCCTCCTCCGGCGCGCTCCACGTGGGCATCGAACCGTCCTCCGGACACATCATGACGCAAGGCCGCGACGGCACCCTGAAGTGCTGGGGGACCGCGCACGGCCCACACGAACCGCCGCGAGCGCCGCCGCGGTGGACGCTCAATGCGGGGTCCTACCACTACTGCAAGTTCACGACGAGCGGCGGTGACGCGTCGTCACCCGGCGCCCCGGCGCTCGTCGCGGTCGCCGCGGAGATCCAGTCCGGAGTGGACGTCTGCGAGATTAATACATCGATCGACGAGACTTCGACTTCAACATCGCCGCCGAGCCGAGTCGCGACGCTCATCGCCGCCGCCGACGCGACGCACGCGGATAAGACGACGACGACGTCCTCCGAGAGTCCTCCGGCGGCGACGGAAGACAGGCTCGGGACCGTCATGGCGCTGGCGTTCATCCCGAACGAAGATGAAGATCCTTCCACATCGATGCTAGCCGCGGCGTACGAGGAGGGCACCGTGTGCGTGTGGCGCATCGACTCTTCCACGCCGATGTGGCGCGCGCGGGTGCACGGAGAGGCCGCGACGTGCCTCGCGGTGGACGCGGTAGGTAAAGGGTTCGTATCGGGCGGCGCGGACGGCCGATGCGTCCGGCATCGCATCATCATCGCCGATGCTTCAGATGAGTTTTCTTCTATAAAAGTGACAACTATCGGAACGCACGGTCCGTTCGCGCCGGCGTCGGTGGACGCCGCGGGCGACGTCCGCGCCCTGTGCGGCATCGCGGCGGTGGCGATCCGCGACGATAGGAAGATATTCGCCGCCGGGTGCTGGGACGGGCGGGTGCGGGTGTTTGAATACGGACGTAAGAGCGCGGGACGGTTGGTGGCCAGCCTGGGGTGAGTTCATCTTTATTTTTTGTACGCGTATGGGCAATTGTACTGACGTCGTGTTTTGTTGACAGGTACCACGCCGACGTGGTCTCCGCGGTTGCTTTCGCGCCGGTGGGCGCACAGCTGTGTTGGGCTGGGCACTGCGGGTGGTTGGCGTCGGGGAGTCGGGACGGGACTGTCGCGATGTGGGCGGTGTTCCCGGTCAAGGAAAAGGGTGATGGGGGTGATGGGGACGCGGTAGAATAGTCAGTGTGTTGCGTCGGTGGTGTTGTAAAGTTGAGGTGAAGAACTTTTATATAGTGCTACAATCGAGACCTTGCCATGATGACTCATCAACATTTTTATTCCAAACACCCCGCGATGGATGGACGTGGGCGTGACTGTATCGACGATGGGTTTTGGGCGGCGATGACACGCTCCGTCGTTCGAGATGGTTCTCATCGAGCTCGTCCCTCGGACGCCCCGGGTGATGTTGGATAGGGTCGTCTTCGTTCGGAACCCTCGACGTTGAGTGAAGCGCGCCCCGTCAACAGAAAAGAGTGACGTTCAACTACGTTCTACTCGTAGAGTTCTCCGTCCAGAACTCGTGATCAAGACTCGACTCGGGCACTTCCCCACACGCGTCACATCACCACGAAGGAATTCAACCCGTTCTGACGCGCCGACACGATGACTTACTCCTCCGTGGATCACGCCGCGTCCACGGATACCCCGCTCCTGCCCAACCGCGACGCGGGGACGACGCGCCCGTCCCGTAATTCCAGATGGGCTCTGGGCCTCGGCGTCGGGGCGCTCCTCGCGGGCGGCGCGGTCGTGGGCTCCTACGCGCTCCTCTCCGCCCGCGGTCGCGCCTCATCCTCCCTCGCGCCCACCCTCGGGATGGAGGAGGACGAATCCGCCGCGAACTGGTCCTTCGACGAGCACGAAGAGGAGGCGCAGAACCCGCTCCACCGGTCCATGTTCTCCAAAAAGTCGCGCGCCGATCCCGACGACGCCCTCAAGTCCTTCCCCGGCATGACCCCGCAACACACCGAGGAGGCCATGCAGGCCGAGATTGAACGGTGGATCAGGGACAACCACGTCCCGCACGTCGCCGCGCAGATCCTCAAGGAACCCGCGCCCGAGGACGACTCACGCGGCGTGGACATTTCAAAGCGTGATGAATCTTTGAATCAATTCGAAGCCTCGCTCGGAGGGGACTCCCGGTACAAGGACTCATGCAACATCCCCGAGGCGCCGCTGCCCGCGAACTGCGTGGTGCAGAAGCTCGCCCACCAGGAGACCTGCCGGTACACCACGATGGCCAAGAACAAGCTCAACCTTCCAACCTGCGACGGCGTCGACACCCCGGTCGGCGGCCCCAAGGCGAACGACGAAGGCGAGCGCTGGATCTTCTCGACGACGATCGACGTCCCGTACACCGCGACGTGCTCGCGTTCGATCGGGTACAGCTGCCAGACTGGCACCAAAAAGAACTGCCGGAAGGTGTTCAAGAGGAAGTACTGCCACAACTCGCCGGTTTTCGGTACCTGTCACCGCCACCAGCACTACCCTTGCGCCAAGACCCGCAAGGAGAGCGTCGGTCACGACTTCAAGAAGACCGTGCTCACCTGCGAGCGAATGAAGCTCATGGTCGGCAAGGACAAGTGCGTCACATGCATCCCGGGCTTCACCACCGACGCCGACGGCAAGTGCGTCAGCCAGCTCGACGCCATCGCCGACCAGGCTAAGGAAAAGGCGATGGGCATCTGCGACGCCATCCCGGTGGCCATCGACAAGGCGAGCGACGTCATCATGAAGGCGATCTTCCCCGCGGACGCCGGCGCGCTCACCGATATCCTCGCGGATGCCTTCGCGTCCGCCACGGGCGGCGGTGCCTCCTCCTCCGCGTCCCTGGGATCCGCGCAGCAGTCTCAAGCGGACAAAAGTCGGACAAAAGGCGGACAAAAGTCCAAGCTCGACGGTTTGCGACGCGACGCCTTCCGAGCGCACCAGCGCCGAGTCAGCAAGGAAAGTACACGTACGCTCCACAAGGACACCTCCATGGACCTCTTCGACGATCCAAGCAACCACCGCATCTTGCGCGACGCCATTCGCAGCGCGCTCCGCGGCGAGGATGTTCCGGAACACGTCCGAAACGTCGAGTTCATGGGCCGGCGGTCCACCGGGGAGGCTAAGCTCGGTAAGAACCGGGACTGTTCCGTGGTGCCGGTTGATATCCTGAACCCCGACGACTTCGAGGAGTTGTCGTCCGTCGTGTACGACATGCCTTGGTCCAAGAAGCTCGCCACCGCGGCGTTCGCGCCCGACAACTTCAAGCTGAAGCTCCCGGTGATCACGTTCAAGACGTGCACGAGCTCGGAGCCGATGACGTTTCCCACGAGCATCGGCGCCGACATCCTGAAAGCCTTCTCCGACTTTTTCGAGCCCCTCATCCTCGGTGGGTTCGACGCGCTGAAGAAGATCGACTGCAAGAAGATCCTCAAGGTGATCACCGAGGTCAAGGAGAAGATGCAGAAGGTCCTCGACGACGTCCTCGACGAGCTCAAGAAGCTCAAGAAGAAGATCCCGGGCGGGCGAAAACTTTTGGAGAT
>Ga0115567_10007084_pt1 | contig 10646 bp, 12 predicted proteins | sample COGITO_mtgs_1204_2_FD_88679 | JGI IMG/M metagenome (GOLD analysis project Ga0115567, IMG submission 88679) | Pelagic marine microbial communities from North Sea - COGITO_mtgs_120412 | ecosystem: Environmental > Aquatic > Marine > Epipelagic | place: Germany:Helgoland, sampling site Kabeltonne... | reverse complement strand
TTCTTCTGCAAAAGTAATAAGTAAATCCATGCGATTTGCAGCAAATTTTATCAATTCTGGGTTACGGAAATTTCCAATTATATTTAGGTCTTTTTCGGCAAATGTTAATCCATCAAAATCTGATGCATTTTTATCTTTATTTTTGAAAAGAACTATTTTGAAATCAGAATCCTTTAGTAGAAACTTTTCTTTCAGGTCAATAAATTTAGGTAAAAACTCTATGCTTTCAGCATCTAAAATAATTCCAATAGAGCTAACGGGCATCATGAATTTTAGAGGTGAATCTTTAGTAGAATGTTTACCAATCTTATTTTTAGCGAGTGCCAATTTAATGCCTTTTAAGATCATGTTTTGGAAATAAAAAATTGTAAATCTTCTTTCAGAAAAAAAAATAGAGGTTAAAGGTTTCTGTTTAAATTAAGTTTGATAAATGCAGTCTTTTCTCTTTTGTAATAAAAAAAAGTGTTAGAAATAACGCACTACCTATCCTAATTATACTCTCGCATATTTCTACGCTAATATCTTTAAAATAAAATACGCCCATATCCCTTAGAATATCTGCGAATATTAAAGTTATTACCAAAGTGATAAAAAACATAGATTTTCTAGAATATGAATTTAAATAATACACGAAGGCAACAATCCCTAAAGCGCCTAAGTTTAAATAATAAAATGCATAAACAATGAAGGTGCCATTACTGGAAATATAAGATTTCATTTCAAAAATATGAAGCAGAATTAAGTATGTATTTAAACCTATTACACTAAAAAAATAGACCAACATAAAAGAACTAGCATGCTTTACCTTAAAATGTTTTGTAGCTTCCATAATTAACGCCAAATAGCTTATTGCCTGAAGCAGCAGAGATAATTCATTAAAAAACCAATATTCACTAAAAATTCTTAATCCATAAGAGAGAAAAGTAAGGACTAAAAAACTATAATAGAATATGGTATAAAATTTACGTTTGCTAAAAAATAAAAAGAAAGTTAGCATGTAAAAGCCTATATGACTAAGAATACCCAGCCAAAAAATATTGTTTAGCAAAGAATAAATATTAGCAGCTAAAAGAAATATACCTCCAATAGCGCAAATCACTCTTAATTTCATAGGGCTAATTAAGAGTTTAAAAGTAACAAATCCACCTTCAAAACTATGCTTTTGAAAGAGTTTATTTTAAGAAATTTTTAACATAGTAGAGGTTTGTAAATTATCTATATAATTTAAAAATCCGTTTTTAAATAACTGTTTATATTTGCGGCCTAGACACAATTCTATATTTAATGAACTCTAAATATTTTTATCTTTTAATATTGCTTTTTGCTTTTTCTGCATGTAAAAACAATATTGGAGAAACTTCTTCCCTTATACAAATTAAAGGTCAAAGAATTCCTGTAAACAATTTGATTACTCCAGATCCCGAAATAGAAGCCTATATAAAGCCATATTCCGAACATCTTTATAACACCTTGGATAGTATTCTCGCGTATAACCCAAAATCTCTTAACAAGAACGACGGCGAATTAAATTCGGCTTTAGGAAACTTAATGGCAGATCTTGTAATAGAACAAGCAAATCCCATTTTTAAATCTAGAACAGGAAATTCTATAGATATTGTTCTTTTAAATCATGGAGGAATTCGATCTGGAATTGGGAAAGGCCCCGTTACCACTAGAACCGGGTTCCAATTAATGCCATTTGAAAATGAAATTGTTGTGGTACAACTTTCCGGAAATAAAATCTTGGAAATGATTGATTACTTGGAAAAATCCAAAACATCGCACCCAATTAGCGGAATGGAGCTAAAAGTTGATAAAGACTTCAATACCATAAGTGCCATAATTAACAACAAGCCTATTGATAAGAATAAAACTTATTTTGTAGCAACTTCAGGTTATTTACAACAAGGAGGAGATAACATGAATTTCTTCAAAGATCCCATCGCACTTTTTAAATTAGATTATAAATTGAGAAATGCAATTATAGATTATTTCAAAAAAGTAGATACTTTAAAAACTTCTGTAGATAATAGATTTATTCAAATTCGTTAAGCCATGAAGAGAAGAACTTTTATTCAGCAAACAGCAGCAACAGGAGCTTTAATAGGATTAGGCGGTTTATCGCTTTCTTTTTCTGAAAAAACAAAAAAGCATATCACTATTTTGCATACAAACGATGTGCATAGCCATATAGAGCCTTTTGGACCTAGCGATGCTAGAAACCCAAACATGGGCGGTGTTGCCAGAAGAGCTACTTTAATTGAACAAGTTAGAGCCGAAAATCCAAATACTTTATTGCTAGATGCTGGAGATATTTTTCAAGGCACACCTTATTTTAATTTCTACGGCGGAGAATTGGAATTCAAACTAATGAGCAAATTGAAATATGATGCTGCAACAATAGGAAATCATGATTTTGATAATGGATTAGACGGACTTTTATCTCAAATGCCGCATGCCAATTTTGATTTTATTTCTTCTAATTACGATTTTAAAAATACCATTTTAGAAGGGCAAACTTCTCTCTATAAAATATTTATTAAAAACGGAATAAAAATTGGAGTTTTTGGTTTGGGCGTAGAACTTGAAGGTTTAGTAAGCGATAATCTATATAAAGAAACCAAATATTTAGACCCGATAGAAATTGCGACTGAAATGACCAAAATTTTAAAGCAGGATAAAAAATGTGATCTTGTAATTTGTTTATCTCATCTTGGATATGAATATAAAAATGAATCTAAAATCTCCGATATACGTCTCGCTAAGCAAACTAAAGATATAGACTTAATTATAGGTGGCCATACTCATACTTTTTTAGATAAACCTACTATTCTTAAAAACCTTGAAGGCAAAAAAGTACTAGTAAATCAAGTAGGTTGTTACGGGCTATACTTAGGTAGAATAGATTTCTACTTGGATAATAACAATAATCTACAAGGAAGTGGTGTAAGCATTAGTGTTTAATTTAACATTTCTAAAAAACCATCTTCACTTAAGATATTTGTGCCCAGCTTTTCTGCTTTTGCCAATTTACTTGGCCCCATATTTTCTCCTGCCACTAAAAAATTAGTTTTAGCTGAAATAGAACTGGAAACTTTCCCGCCATTATCTTCAATAAGCTTCTTTAAATCTGTTCTTGAAACTTTTGAAAAAACTCCAGAAATCACAAAAGTATTGCCTTGTAAAATATCGGTTTGATTAGCTAATTTTTCAGCAGATATTTCCAATTGCAATCCGTAATCTTTCAGTCTATCGATAGTATGTTTATTTTCTTCTAAAGAAAAGAACTCTGTTAAACTTTGTGCAATGCGCTCTCCAATTTCATCTACATTCACAAGATCTTCTTTGGAAGCCAACATTAATTGCTCTATACTTTTATAATGTTTTGCCAATTTTTTAGCCACCGTTTCTCCTACATAGCGTATCCCTAAGGCAAACAGAACCCGCTCAAAAGGAATTTCTTTAGATTTTTCAATTCCACTAATTAGGTTGTCTGCAGATTTTTCTGCCATTCGCTCTAATGGTAAGACATCTTCCTTTTTTAGTGTGTATAAATCTGCATAATTATTAATAAGACCTGCATTAACCAACAATGCTACAGTTTCCCCTCCAAGCCCTTCAATGTCCATTGCTTTTCGAGAAATATAATGTTGAATCCTTCCCACTATCTGCGGTAAACAGCCATTATAATTTGGGCAATAATGTTGCGCTTCTCCTTCTGCTCTAACCAACCCAGTTTCACACACCGGACAATTCTCTATATATTTAGTTTCTTCTGTGTTAGGGTCGCGTTTGGTAAAATCGACTCCAATTATTTTAGGAATGATTTCTCCTCCTTTTTCTACAAAAACAGTATCTCCTTCCCGAATATCTAGTTTCTGAATTTGATCTGCATTATGCAAAGAAGCTCTTTTTACAATAGTTCCTGCTAGCTGTACTGGATCCAAATTTGCTACTGGAGTAATTGCTCCTGTACGTCCAACTTGATAGGTTATTTTCCGAAGAACTGTCGACTCACGTTCGGCTTTAAACTTATATGCAATTGCCCAACGTGGAGACTTTGCAGTGCTTCCTAATTCTTCCTGAAGATGTAAATTATTCACTTTTACTACCACCCCATCTGTTTCATAAGGTAGATCGTGTCTGTGCACATCCCAATAGTTTATAAATTCTAAAACCTCCTCTATACTATTAACCAATTTAGCTTCTTTTGGAACTTTAAAACCCCATTCTCTTGCTTTTTCCAGTCCTTCGTATTGAGTTTTTACAGAAATATTCCGACCTATAATGCTGTACAATAAACAATCTAATGGTCTTTTTGAAACCTCTGCGCTATCCTGTAACTTCAAACTTCCAGAAGCAGTATTTCTAGGATTGGAATAAGGTTCCTCTCCTATTTCCACACGTTCTGCATTCATCTTTGCAAAACCTTCAAATGGTAAAACTATTTCCCCTCTAATATGAAATTTTTCAGGAAAATCCCCTTTTAATTTCAGTGGAACTGTCCTGATGGTCCTTATGTTATTAGTAACATTATCCCCTTGAACACCATCCCCTCTCGTAATTGCACGAGACAACTTTCCGTTTTCATAAGTAAGACTAATCGAGGCTCCATCATATTTTAACTCGCATACATATTCTACTTTCCCATCTACCAATTTCTTAATTCTCGTTTCCCATTCTTCCAATTCTTCCTTAGAATAAGAATTAGAAAGCGATTGCATAGGGAAATCATGTGCTACCGTTTCAAAATTTTTAGTAATAGCTCCTCCAACCCGTTGAGTAGGAGAACTCGCATCGAAGAATTCAGGACTTTTATTTTCTAATTCCTGCAACTCTTTCAGCTTCATATCAAAATCAAAATCACTGATTTCCGGAGAGTCCAACACATAATAGTTATAATTATGTTGTTCCAATTCTTTTCTAAGTTGCAGGATCTTTTCTTCGGTTGTCATTAAATTGATTTTATGCTAAAAATTATTTTTTAAGGAATCTAAAAGTTGCAGTTTATTCCTTTTATACTGCATGTTATATTGTTTTCCTTTATTTGAAAACTGTAGGTTGAATTCTGAATTAAATGCTTTATCTCCTGTTGGAAACCATGTTTTAAGAGTACTATTTATGGTTATTAACAAGCCGAGATCGTTCCCTATAGCGCAAAAGTTTTTAAAATTCCCATCAAAGATATCCAGTTCGCAATTAGCATTTAAAAAATGATGCTTTTCTTGAATGTCATCTGTTGCCAATCCTATTTCACTAATCCCCAGAATACTTCCTTCAGAAAATTCTTTAAGAGACTCGCAATTGTAATTTCGGCGAGAAATAAACTCCATAATATTGGCGTCAGCATCATAAAAATAAATTGATTTTGCATCCCATCCCTTAAAATCGATAATAGTATCACTTTCAAATTTCAGGACAGAAACTCTATTTTTAAGCCACTTTAATGCTTTTTCTTCGTCTCTATCCGGAATATGAAAAGCAATATGATAAGGTGTGAAATTTTCTTTTTGTCGGAAAAATAAAACAGAATAGCCAATATGTAATTCAAAACTAGAAATTGAAGATTCATGAATTTCAAGACCTAAAATATCCCTGTAAAACTTTTGCTGTTCTACTATATTCTTACACCCTATTTCCAGTCTTTTAATTTTCATAAATCAATTTACTGTAGAATTGTCAAACTGAGCTTGTCGAAATTTCTCTCTTCGTCACCCCGATCTTGCTTCAGGTTTTCCTCCGTTCTAGTTGGCATACTTATTTCACAAATTTTAAGTCTGACTTTTATTCATCCATTTAGGAACTGGCATTGGAACAAAATCTTTCATTTTAGCTACAAGATCCTCAATATTAGTAGCCACTAAAACTAGATTCATATTAGACTCTTTAAGCAATCCTTTGGCTACCATTTTATCTAACATCTCCAAAAGATCATCATAATAATTATTACTGTTCAAAATTCCAATTGGATGTTTATGCAATCCTAGCTGTCCCCAGGTTAAAATTTCAAATAGTTCTTCTAAAGTCCCAAAACCTCCCGGAAGCGCTATAAACCCATCGCTTAGATCGTGCATTTTAAGCTTGCGCTCATGCATGTTTTCTGTCGTAATGAGGTTGGTTAATCCTACATGTACTACTTCTTTTGTTTTTAAAAAATCTGGAATTACGCCTGTAGCCTTGCCTTTGTTATCTAACACCCCTCTAGCTACTTGCCCCATTAAGCCCAACTTACTTCCTCCATATATAAGATGGATGTTATTTTTTGCTAAATAACATCCTACCTTATAAGCTTCTTCAAAAATTTTGTTGTCATTACCATCGCTACTTGCACAAAATACTGCTATGCTTTTCAGGTTGTTTTTGTGATTATTGAGATTCTTCAATTAGAAAGTAATTTTATAAGTTAGAGTTATTGCTTTATACCTTTTATCATCCTAAAATTACCGAAAATATCTTTTTTTAGTGTAGTTCTAAAGCCTAAATCTCGCATCAGCTTTTCAGTTTCTTCAGCTAGATATTGATTGATTTCAAAATACAAAAAACCTCCTGTTTTTAAACTCTGTTGTGCTAATTTCGTTATTTTATCATAAAAAACAAGAGGATTTTCATCTCGAACATACAAGGCTTCTGAAGGTTCATTTTCCAAGACATTGCGGTTCATCTCTTTTTTTTCTAAATCCCGAACATAAGGTGGATTAGACACTATCACATCATAATTATCTAGTGGTACTTTTAAATTTAAAATATCTTCATTCTTAAATTTTACTGAAACCTTATTTATTTCAGCATTTATCATAGCTACTTTTAACGCTTCTGCAGATATATCTAATCCTGTAACTCTCGATTTAAGAAAGTTTTTTGCCAGACTAATAGCAATACAACCACTTCCCGTTCCTATGTCTAATATATTTGAGGTCTGTAATTTATTTTCAGAAAAATCTTTAATTATCCAGGAGACTAATTCTTCCGTTTCCGGCCTAGGAATTAGAACATTTTTATTTACTTGAAAATGCAACCCAAAGAAAGTTGTCTCCCCTATAATATACTGGATTGGGTCATGATTTCTCAATCTCTCCAAGACTTTCTGAAATAATTTATGATCTTCAGAAGCTAATTTTATCTCCGGATTTAATGCTAAATCTAACCGACTTAACTTTAAATAATGTGCCATAATAATATTGAAAAATGAATGAATTTCCTCTAAAGGATATTCATCTTTCAAATCATTAATAAATTGTTTTTTGTATTCTAAAAGTATCAATACTTGTAATTAACTTGAAGTTTGAATTTAGAAATTAGTCTAGATCTTTGATCATCCATACTGTGCAATTGTAGTGCCCAGTATCCCCCATTGGTTTTTCAAGTGGGCTAAATCCGGTTCTAGAATATAAACTACGAGCACTATCCATATAAGGCATTGTCTCTAAATAACATTGCTTGTAACCTGCAGTTTTTGCATAATGCAAACAAGTATTCATCATAGCCGCCCCAATACCTCTTCCTCTGGCTACTGGCATAAAATACATTTTTTGAAGCTCACAAACAGTATCTGGCGCTTTTGGCAAAGGCCCTATTCCCGCTCCGCCAATAATTTTATCACCTTCTTCCACAACAAAATATTGCATTTTATCATGGTCGTAATTGGCAAACATATCATCTAACGATTTGTCTTCATAAGCAGTTCCAACTTTAGGAACTCCCATCTCCACTAAAACTTTTCTAATCACCTTTGCAACACTCTGGTTGTCTTTGGGTTGAATCTCTCGAATTTTAAAACTGCACATTCTTGCTAATTAATCTTATTTTTGTGACGTGAAGATACACGAAAATTATATAAATAGATGCATTCAATTAGCCGAAAATGGATTAGGAAATACCTATCCAAACCCTTTGGTTGGAAGTGTAATAGTTCACGAAAATAAGATTATTGGAGAGGGATGGCACCGTAAAGCCGGAGAGCCTCATGCCGAAGTAAATGCAATAAACTCTGTAGCAGATAAATCCCTTTTAAAAAAAGCAACCATATATGTAAGTTTGGAACCATGTAGCCATTATGGAAAAACTCCCCCATGTAGTGATCTTATAGTTGCAAGCGGAATTAAAAAAGTAGTTATTGGAAGTATAGATCCTTTCCCAGAAGTGTCTGGCAAAGGAATTAAAAAATTAATGGATTCCGGTTGCCAAGTAATTATTGGCATTTTAGATAAGAAATGTGATTATTTAAATCGGCGATTTTTCACTTTCCACAAGAAGAAAAGACCTTTTATTATATTGAAATGGGCAGAAACTATCGATGGTTTTATTGCTCCTATTTCTTCTGAAGAAAAGACTTCCAGAGAACCTGTTTGGATCACAAATAAGTATTCTCAACAACTGGTTCATAAATGGCGAAGTGAAGAAACTGCTATTTTAGTTGGCACCAACACCGCCATTGCAGATAATCCGAAGCTTAATGTTAGAGTTTGGCAAGGCAATAATCCAGTTAGAATACTAATAGATCAACACTTAAGAGTGCCACAAGATTCTGCATTATTTGATAAGAGTGTTAAAACCATCATTTTCTGTGGTGAAAAAGCCAAACAATTAAACGAAAGAAAAGCCTCAGAAAATCTAATTTTTGAAACAATAGATTTTGAGAAAGAAATAACTTATCAAATCTGTGAAATACTATATAAACATAAGCTTCAATCTATAATTATCGAAGGGGGAACTAATACAATTCAATCCTTTATCGATTCAGAATTATGGGATGAAGCGCGAGTTTTTACAGGAGAAGTCCAATTTGGAAAAGGGATAAAAGCTCCTATTTTAAATTCAGATTTAAAACTGAAGCAACAATTCACGGGAGACATTTTAAGAATTTATTCTAATGATTAAAACTATAATATTCGACTTTGGAGATGTGTTTATCAACTTAAATAAACAAGCAACTTCAAGTGAACTGAAGAAATTAAATATAAAAGAGTTTCCGGAAAATATTCTAAAAGTGAACAAAGAATATGAAATGGGTTTGATTTCTACCGAGGCATTTATCCAATCTTATATAGATAATTTTTCAAATTTAACTAAAAAAGAAATGCTTGTTGCTTGGAATGCCATTTTGTTAGATTTTCCAAAATACCGACTTCTATTTATTCAGAAACTTTCAGAAGAAAAAAAATACCAACTTATACTTTTAAGCAATACAAACGAAATTCATATAGACTGGATAAAACAAAAAGTGCCTTTCTTTGAAGAATTTAAAGCCTGCTTTAATGCTTTTTATCTATCTCACGAAATAAATTTCAGAAAACCAAATACAGATATTTTTGAATTTGTTCTTAAAGAACATCAATTAAAACCCAACGAATGCTTGTTTATAGATGACACTTTAGAAAATACTGAAGCTGCAAAAAAGCTAGGCTTACATGTTTGGAATTTAGAACCTACCAGAGAAGATGTAATAGATTTATTCACCACCAATAAATCTATATTTTGATATATCTCTTATTAAGCATACTCTCTTCCAGTATCATTTTTGTAGTTTTTAAACTATTTAAACGTTTTGAAGTAAATACATTACAAGCAATTATAGTAAACTATTTTATTGCATGTTTAGTAGGCTATTTTGGATTTGTTGAAGAAGTAACTATTAGTGAGATCCCAGCAAAACCCTGGTTTTTAGGAACATTAGTTCTCGGGCTACTTTTTATAATTGTTTTTAACCTTGCAGCAATCACTACACAAAGAAGCGGACTTTCTGTAGTTTCTGTAGCCACAAAAATGTCTGTTGCCATTCCGGTATTGTTTGGAATACTTTATTTTGAAGAAAGCACGGGGATCTTAAAAATTTTCGGGATTATTTTAGCATTAGTAGCAGTTTATTTAAGCTCCATAAAAGCCAAAACTGGCATTGCAATTAAAAAGAAAAACCTAATCTACCCTATTCTGGTATTTTTAGGAAGCGGGATTATAGATACCCTCATTAAGTTTATAGAATCGGGATATGTAAACAAAACGGATGTTGCTCTTTTTTCATCTACCATATTTTCTGTCGCGGGAAGTATTGGAATTCTTGTCTTAATATTTCAAGGCTTAACGGGGCAATTAAAAATCACTGGAAGAAATATCATTGGAGGGATTGCACTTGGGATCCCTAACTTTTTTTCAATCTATTTTTTAGTAATGGCTCTTAGAAATAACGGCTTTGAGAGCTCCACCATATTTACAATTAATAATGTAGCTATTGTTTTAGTTTCTACTTTATTAGGAATTGTTTTATTTAAGGAGAAGTTAATAACCAAGAATTGGATAGGAATTCTTTTAGCTATTATAAGTATCCTATTGGTAGCAAATAGCGGATTTTAAATCAAAAACCTCGATACAAGTTCACAAAGTTCTTGATTCGGAAAATATAAAAATTTCGAGGTAAGCCTCGGCTAATTAAAACCTCAATGAGGGATTAAGGTGAAAGACACTTACAAAAGCATAACCGAAGCTTCGGAAGAAGTTATTTTTAAAGATCGGAATTCTAAATTCTACGGATATGCCTTTCCTATAAAACATGAAGAGGAAGTGAAAGAGATTATTGAAGATCTCAAAAAGCAACATCATCAAGCTAGACATTGGTGTTATGCGTGGCAATTAGGCAAAGAAGAAAAAGATCA
>Ga0115567_10007081_pt1 | contig 10647 bp, 4 predicted proteins | sample COGITO_mtgs_1204_2_FD_88679 | JGI IMG/M metagenome (GOLD analysis project Ga0115567, IMG submission 88679) | Pelagic marine microbial communities from North Sea - COGITO_mtgs_120412 | ecosystem: Environmental > Aquatic > Marine > Epipelagic | place: Germany:Helgoland, sampling site Kabeltonne... | reverse complement strand
TTGTAATTCCTTTAAACTCACCGACACTATTTTATTACAATGGTAATTGGGAAGGTGCCGGTGGTACAATAAAAACAATAAAAGTACCAGATACAATTAATGATGAAAACGGAATAATACTATTAAACGGTACAGGTGTTAACAAACACAAAATGTTAATTGAACCTGTTGGTACAGAAAACCCATTACTAGGTATTGCATTTGAAGATAACTCTGGTACGGTAATTTTAGAATCATCTAACACATCGGTCATACAAGACGAAGGTGTAAAACTTGTTATCGATGGTTTGATTGATGACTCAACAGCATTCATACTAAACGAATCATCTGGCGAACCAATAAAGACTGAAGATCATGGTAATTTAATATTAACAGAAGCAGGTGATACTTTAGTTTTTGAAACAGATGAAACAACAGGTGGAGATCAGCTTGTTCTAGACGGAACAGACGCAAGTTCAAATAATGCTGGCGACAGTTTAATATTTGAAGATAGAATTGACTTTTCTAATAATGATGTTGTAATAACAGACTCTGGTGGAGCATCAGGTACAATTATTTTAGCAGACATTGCTAGAGGTTCTGTATCAACAGGTGTTACACAAAAAACAGAGGGTGCATACCTAAACATTAAATCGTTGATTGACGAAGACTTAATTCGTATTCAAGACTCTTACTACTACCAACAATTCTCATACGAGGTACAAGTCGGTCAATCAACAGCATCATACTTAAATGAATTAAAGAAAGCAGTTCACCCTGCTGGATTTGCACCATTTGGTAAAGTTAGTATTGCAACATTCTTATCAGCTGCAGTTTCAACAACTGGTAGTACAATGCAGTCTCAACCTGATAGTGTATCATCATTCTCACCAATACTTGCATCTACATTAGAATTAGTATTTGATGAAGTATTTTCTAGAAGACATTCAATACCAAGAGCAGATGCTAGAATTAGTTCTAAAGACGAAGCAATTGTAATAAATGGTACGGCAACTTCAGCAACTTTATTAGATGGCACAGATGGTTCATCAACGGATGCAGGTGATAACTTATTATTAGAAACAGGTAGTAATGTTCTTAATGAAACAGAACAAAACTCAGGTGAGAACATTTTATTTGAAGACGGAACATTTACAAACATAGGTGGACTTGGTGGTAAACTTATGAGTGAAGATGCACACGCACCAGGTAATACAGAATTAGTATTTGTACCAACATACAAAGTTGTAGTACAATCAAAAGCGAGGTCAAGATAATGTCAACTAAAAACTTTTTATTATATCTAGCAAATACAGGATTTAAAAACCCAGAAGCTAATGGTATAGAGTTAGAAGACGATACAAGAGGAACAATTATTCTTGATGGTCTTGAACCGTTTCCAGCGAATGTATTTTTTGTACAAGAAACTGATGGCGATAATATTTTATTAGAAGACAATGTATCGCCAGAGACAAATAGATTATTACATGAAACTTCTATTGTTACATTTAGAGCAGATCAAGTAGAAGGTGTAGGTGAAAAACTTTTACAAGATGACTCTACAAATGCAGACAGTATTCCAATATCAGAATATGATGACATTCCTTTTTTCGAAATTAGAAGAGAAGCAAGAATTATTAATGAACAACCATCTGACTTATTAGAGAATGATAAACTAACACCTAAGTTTATTGCAGAAAGAGACGGAGTGACTCCTTTACAAACAGAGGATGGCGTATTCATAAGACAAGAAGATGCTACACATAATTCAGCAGATGATGCTAATAGAAGTTTAACAACAGGTGCAGGTGATATTGATTCTGGTGGAGTTCATGAAGACGGAATATTATTAGAACAAGATGATGGGTTTATTACAATAGATGCTACAACTGCTGATGGTGATGATGAAAATAGTTTTATATTATCTGAAGACTCATTTAGATTTATTAGAGAAGATAGAGGAGTAATTGTACAAGAAGCTTTTGACCCGTCTTCTCATATTGTTCATATATTAATGGAAGGCAATACAACTACAACAACTAGACTTAGATTAGAAACTTCAGATGACCCAGAACCAGTTGATGCTATTCTTTTAGAAACTTCTATACCAGGGTCATCTTTCTATGTAAGAACAGAGGCAGATGAAAGAGTTACTAATGAACAAGATTTTAAAGATATTGCACAACGAATCGATCTAATGTTAAGTGAAGAAACACATACAGTAGGAAACAGAGGTCAAATTCCTATTGAAAATTACGGTATTACTGTAAGTCAAGATAGACCATTAAGTCTAATAAAGAAAGGAAGTCAACCAATCGTACAAAGTGCTTACATTTCTCTATCTACATCATAAGGAAGTGTATAAATATTTGTATAAATAAGTACTAAAGGAATAAAATTACAATGACAGCTATTATTACAGAAAAGTTTAGACAACATAACGCAGAGCAATTCTTCGAATCTTTCTCTGAAGCGTCTAACTCAACTTATTATCTATTCATCGGTAAGTCTTTACCATACACAACAGGAACAACAGGGGGTAGCGATAGTTCCCCACCAACACCAGCAGACAGTGTTTCTGGTGAGTTCTATAATTGGGATGCAATGTTAGCTGCCAAAAAGATTGCAACAACAGATGTTTCATATGCTCTATCAAGAGTTAACTTTGCAAATGCAACAATTTACGATATGTACGATGATACAATTTCATCATCGAATACTACAACATCTGGTGCATCAAGTTTATATGCTGGTAATTTTTATTTCATTACATCTACAAACAATGTATATAAAGTTTTAGATAATAATGGTGGTACTGCATACTCAGGTTCTGAACCATCAAATACAGGAACAACACCTTTCGCATCTGGTGGATACATTTTAAAATATATGTACAATGTCACTGCGTCAGAAGCAACAAAATTCTTAACAACAGATTATATGCCTGTATCTACTGACACAACAGTTAGTGCAGCTGCAACAGACGGAAAAATTGAATCACTTGTAGTCACAGCAGGTTCAGGTTATACAAACGGAACATACTACGCACCAATTTTTGGTGACGGAACAAGTCAAGGAACATCTTCAGGTGCAATAGTTAGAATTACAATATCAGGTGGTGCGATTGCATCATTTGGTTTAACTGCTGGAACAGATACAACAATTCACGCAGGTGGTGCTGCATACACATTCGGTAATGTAAGTTTATCAAGTGTATATTCAGATGCAGCTTTAACATCAAGTGCTTCTGTTGGTTCTGGTACAGGTGGAGCAATAAGAGTTGTTATCTCGCCAAAAGGTGGACATGGTAAAGATGCAGTAAAAGAATTAGGTGGTCACTTTGTAATCACTAACACAACACTCGCACAAGCAGAGGGTGATGACTTAACAGTCGCAAACGATTTTAGACAAGTAGGTATTGTCGTTGACCCATACGACTATGGTACAACAACGGTAGCAAGTTCAAGCACAACAAGATTAACTTATGTAGCTAAGATGAGTTCATCATCAGGCACTTTCGATGTTGATGAAGAAATTACACAAGCAACAACAGGTGCAGTTGGTAGAGTTGTAGAGTGGGATAGTTCTAGAAGTTTATTATATTATTCGCAAGAAAGATTTAGTACATACGGTACAGCCGCAACAACACAATCTTACACAGCGTTTAGTGGAACAAACACTATTACAGGGTCTACTTCAAGTGCAACAGGAACACCATCTTCAACTTCAAGTGAAACAGTCACACTTGCAGGTGGGAACACAATCGCATTTACAAGTGGATATGCTAACCCAGAGTTGCAACCAGATAGTGGGAACATAATTTATATTGAGAATAGAAAACCTATTCAAAGGGTATCAGATCAAACGGAAGACATAAAGATCATTATAGAATTTTAGGGAATAATATGGCACAAAAAACAGACTTAAATGTTGCACCATATTACGATGATTTTAAAGAGGATAAAAATTTTCATCGTGTATTGTTTAGACCTGGCTTTGCAGTTCAAGCTAGAGAGTTAACGCAACTTCAATCAATTCTTCAAAACCAAATTGAAAGATTTGGTAATCATATATTTCAAGAAGGTACGCTTGTTATACCTGGTGGAATTAGTGTTAACAATCAATATTCAAGTGTTCAATTATCAACAGGATTCGCTGGCGAAACAATTGACATAACACAATATTATGATGCATTAAACCCTGTGACAATCGTAGGTGCAACTTCAGGTGTAAGAGCAAAAGTAGTAGGATATAAAGCTGCAACTGCAACTACACAACCTTTGTTGTATGTACAATATGTATCTTCTGGTTCAGATTTAGAAACATCAACTTTTAATAACAGCGAAAATATTTTTGCTGATAAAGAAATTACTCACACTACTGTATATGCAGCCAATGCTCAATCAGCAACAACTCATACAAGTGCAAATCAAACAGGAACAGCAGTTACTGCTGGAAATGGTGTTTACTATGTTAGAGGAACCTTTGTTCAAATGTCTGAACAAACAGTTGTACTATCAGACACTTCAGAAACAGCATCAGCAAGAATTGGATTTACTCTTAACGAAACTTTAGTGACACCAGAAGTTGATGAGTCACTAACAGATAACGCAACAGGGTCATCAAACTTTGCAGCCAAAGGTGCTCACAGATTAAAAATAGAATTAGTATTAAAGGTGTTAGATATAAGTTCGACAGACGATGATCAGTTTGTTGAAATTGCTAGAGTTTCAAATGGTCAGTTAGAATCAAATGCTAGACCAACAGAATATTCTGTTATAGGCGATACACTTGCAAGAAGAACATTTGACGAGTCTGGTGATTATACTGTAAGACCTTTTCAATTAGATATGAGAGAAGGTTTAACAAACAGACATAAAGATGTAGATTTTAGAGGAGTATATTCAACAGGCGAAACTACAAGAGACAGTAATACAGCAAGTTCAGATAAACTCGCATTAGCAATATCGCCAGGTAAAGCATATGTTAAAGGATATGAAATTGAAAAGTCTGGTGTTACATTTAAAGACATAGACAAAGCAAGAGATTTCGAAACTATAAATGCAGGTTCAGTAAATACTGAATTAGGAAACTTTGTAAAAATAACAAATGTATTTGGTCAACCAGATGTGACTTCTATCTCTGGTGAGACTACACCATATAAAACAATTCAATTATATGATGATGTTATATCTACAAGAGGTACAGCATCAGGTACACAAATTGGTGTTGCAAGATCAAGAACAATAGAATACAATTCTGGTACTGCTGGAAATACAGATGCAGTTTACAATCTATATCTTTTTGATATTAGACCATTTACTTACTTAACATTAAATGACATACCCTCAGCAACTTTAGTATCTAATCATGCAAATGGTGGAGTACAAATTAAAGGTGTAACATCTGGTGCGACAGGATTTATATTTGGTTCTTTAACTTCAGGCACACAGGTTGTAGTAACAAATGTATCTGGTACTTTTACAGTAGGAGAAAAAATAACAGCTTCTGATAGTGCAGAAACAGATAGTATTGTAGAAAATTCAAGTAATGCAGATTTAACAATTGCAAGTATTGTCACTCATCAATTTAATGAAACAAGATCAGTGTTTATGGATGATGACGATAGTGGTCAAGACTTCACAGCAGATATTGTTTTAGAAAGAACATCAACTGGTACAGATGGTCAAATTGTAATAGACGGAACAGATGATAGTTCAACAGATGCAAATGATAACATTGTTCTTGAAGAAGATAACTCAACAACACTTGCTTTAGAATCTGAACAAGTTGGTAAATTAGTTAGTGCAGAAAAGAACATTGCATTATACAGACTATCTAAAAGAATTATTAAAACACTATTAACTGCAACTAATAACGGTGCGTCTGATACACAACTTACAATTAGAAAACAATTTATAGGAACAACAAATAGTGCAGGTGCAGTATCATTTACTGCTGGAGCAAATGAAACATTTTTATCTTTCACAGATAAAGATTACACTTTATCAGTTTTAACTGCTGGAACAGGAACAGCTGCTCAAGGTGACCTTATTGATATTGATGGCAAGATCAGTGGAACAGGTTCTACTACAATTACTATTACAGACAATTCAAAATTTGGAAATGCAGCTAAAGTAAAACTAACTGCAACAATATTAAAAACAAATATTACACAAAGAATTAAAACAACTAACTTATCAAAACAGATTAAAGTTTTAGGTGGAACAACAGGTGCATTTGGAACAAGAGCTACAGATGAAACAATAACATTAGGAAGAGCAGATGTATTTAGAATTGGTGCGATATTCGATTCAGAAAGCACAAGTTCAGATGCTCAAATTCCTACAATCAATTTAACAAGTATTCAAGGAACATTTGTAAGAGGGGAAACTATTACAGGTGGAACAACAGGTTCAATTGGTAGAGTGGTTAATCCTACTTCACCGATGACTTACTATTTACAGAATGGTGTAGGTTCTACAAACTTTGCCGCAAACGAAATAATCACAGGAAGTCATTCTGGTGCAACTGCAACAATTTCGTCTGTCACTGATGGTAGTAAAATTATTACAGGAAACTACACACTTGATACAGGTCAAAGAGATAACTTCTATGACATATCTAGATTAAATTTAAAACCAGGTTTTGCAAAACCAAGAGGAAGACTATTAGTAGTATTTGATTACTTTTCACATAGTACAGGTTCTTTCTTCTCAGTAGATTCATATTCAGATCAAGCAGGTCAAATGGAATACGATAATATTCCAACATACTCTGCAACAAGAGTTGACCCAGATGAACCAGAACCAACTGGTGAGTTTAACTTAACAGATTGTTTAGACTTTAGACCAACATGTGAAAACATTACAGGTGCTACTGATACTAATTCAGCAGTGGATACTATTACAGGAAATTCATTTGATTTCTTCCATAGACAATTTGACGGAACAGGTTCTTCAGTTGTTGATACACCAAAACCAGGTTCATTAGGAACATTAGATTTTGAATTTTATTTAAATAAAATTGCTCTTGTTTTCTTAACTGAAAAAGGTGAGTTTAAAGTAGTAGAGGGAATTTCTGCTGAAGTTCCTCAAGAGCCAAAAGAAATAGATGGTGCAATGAAAATTGCTAAGATTGAAATACCTGCTTTTACATTTAGACCAACAGATGTAAACATTACTAGAAATAGAACACAAAGATTTACTATGAGAGATATTGGTAGATTACAAGAACGTATTCAAAACTTAGAATACTATACTAACTTATCTCTTTTAGAAAGAGACGCTGAGTCATTTGAAGTTACAGATGCAAATGGATTAAACAGATTTAAGTCTGGTTTCATTGTAGATAACTTTGCTGGTCACAGAATTGGTGATGTAAAAAACAAAGATTATAAGTGTGCAATAGATCAACAAAATAAAGAATTAAGACCTAAGTGCGTAATGAGAGCTGCTTCTTTAGAAGAGACTGTATCCACAGATGCTCAAAGAACAGCATTAGGTTATCAAAAAACTGGTGACTTACTTACTCTTCCATACACAGAGGTAACTAAGGCTGAAAATCCATATGCAACAAGAACAGAAAAAGTACAACCTGTTTACACTGCAAACTGGGTAGGTAATGTTTCATTAACACCAAGTGGCGATGAATGGTTTGAAACAGAAACAGCACCTGATTTAATTATTAATGTTGACGGAAACTTTGATGCAGTATTAGCCGCAAATGAAAATAGAGTTGGTACAATTTGGAATGCTTGGGAAACACAATGGTCAGGCGTTGTTCAAACAGGTATTCAATCTTCAGAAGTTGGTAATACTACAATTACAAGAGCAATACAAACTGTAAGATCAGATTTACAAAGAACAGGTATTCAAACAGCAGTAGTAGAACAGATTGACGAAGAGTCACAAGGTTCAAGAGTTATTTCTAGAGCATTGATACCATGGACTAGACCTAGAAATGTTTCATTCGTAGGAACAGGATTTTTTCCAAATACAAAAGTTTATGTTTTCTTTGACGGAACAGATATGAAAAACTTTACAACACCTGCAAGTACAGAGTTTACTGAAGATGGTGCAACACCAACTGAAGGTGGACAGTTAGTCACTACGGCAAATGGTTCTGTAAATGGTACAATGAGAATACCAGAGTATGCAGCTCCAGGTCTAGAAGCAAATCCAAAATTTAAAACTGGTGAATTAGAATTTACAATTACATCTAGTTCTACAAATAAAACTAGTCCTCTACCAAGAACAGCAGGAACAGCAATATATTTTTCAAGAGGTATTTTAGAAACTGAACAAGAAACTATTATTGCAACAAGAAATGCTACGGTTGTTCAAACAAGTGTAACAGAAAATACAAGTAGATTAGATACATCTTCTAGAGTTATTAGTACTCAAGAACGAGGCGGCGGCGATCGAGGCGGGGCAGGCAATGACCCACTAGCACAAACATTTATTATAGATGAAGACGGTGGATGTTTTATTACTTCTATTGATTTGTATGTAGAAACAAAAGATGCAGTATTACCAATGTGGGTTGAAATTAGAAATGTTATTAACGGATACCCTGGTGCTAAAATTTTACCATTTGGTAGAAAATTATTACAATCGTCTGAAGTTAATGTTTCAACAGATGCTTCTGTTGCGACTACATTTACATTTGACTCACCAATTTATTTAAAAGAAGGTGCTGAGTATTGTGTAGTTGTTAGATCACACTCTTTAGATTATAAAGTTTGGATTTCAAGAATGGGTGAAACAGATGTTGACGGATTAAGAGTTGTATCACAACAACCACAACTTGGTGTTCTATTCAAATCACAAAACAATAGATCATGGACAGCAGTACAATCAGAGGATTTAAAATTTACTTTGAAAAAAGCAGAGTTCAATACATCGGCTGCAGGTGATCTTACTTTACATAACTTACCAATTGGAACATCAATTACAGATGAATTAGGTTCAACTGTATATGGTAAAAGATTAAAACCTAACTCTTTAATAATGACAAATAGTTCAACAGTATTAAAAGTTAAACATGTTGATCACGGTATGTATCAGACATCTAACAATGTTAGAATTACAGGTGTGTCTTCAGATATTAGTACAACACTATCTACAGGTATTGGTGCAGATGCAACATCATTAACACTTGCAAGTGCAAGTAATTTCCCAACAAGTAGTATTACAATTAAAATTAATAATGAAATTATTACTGGTTCATTATCAGGAACAACATTATCATCTTTAACAAGAGGTGTAGGTGGTTCAACTGCAGCTAGTCATACTGCGGCTGACACAATAGAATTGTATCAAATTTTAGGAACACCATTAACAGAAATTAATAAAATACACACAGCGATTGCAAACATAGGTATTGATAGTTATACAATTACATTAACAACAGCACCAACAATCTCTGGTGGTTCAACAACTGCTGAAGTTGGTGGAATTAATATTTACGCTTCTGAAAATTACAGATACGAAGTTGGTAAAACATTAATTGGTGGATTAGAATTACCAAATACTTCTATAACTACAACACTTAGAAATACAACTGGTAGATCGCCAAGTGGTACTGAATCATCATTTGTAACTTCTACACTAGCAAATGCAGTTAAGATTCCATTTAACGAAAACCATAAGTTTGAAGTATCGAACCTAGTTGCTTCAGATGTAAATGAAACAAATGAATTAGCAGGTGCAAAATCATTATTCGTACCTATTAAGTTAGGAAGTACTAATGCAAACTTATCACCTGTAGTTGATTTAGATAGAGCATCTTTCATAGCAGTAGGAAATAGAATTAATAATATTGATAGTTCTTCAGATGTTTTCCCAACAACTGATTACAAAGACTCAACACAACCAGATGGTGATCAAAACGGATTTATATACATGACTAAAAAAGTTGCTTTAGAAAATTCAGCAACTGCATTAAAAATTATTTTCTCAGGTCATAAACCACAAAGTGCTGAGATTAAAGTATTATTTAAAATTTTAAGATCAGATGATGCTTCTGATTTTGACGAATTAGGATATGAATTTTTTAACACAACTGGTGACCCAGATGTAGCAGTAGGTTCTTCTTTAGATGATCAAGACTTTCAAGAATATGTATTTACTGCTGGAGTTACAGACGATGGTATAGGAACACCACTACCAGAGTTTATTCAGTTTGCAATTAAAATAGTAGGACAAGGAACAGACGCAACTCAAGTACCTAGAATTAGAGACTTCAGAGCAATTGCGTTGGCAACATAAACATGAGTACATTTTTAAAAGTAGAGGGACATTCAGATTTAGTAAGAGATACTAGATCAGGTGCTGTTATTAATACTAATAGGACTGCGTTTTTAATCGCAAAAAAAAGATGTCAAGAAGCAACAAAACATAAAGATCAAATGAGATCAGTTGTAAGACAAATAAATACTTTAAAATGTGAAATGCATGATATTAAAAATTTATTAAAAAGAATGGTAGAAAACAATGGCAATTAGATCATCACAGATTACAACTGCTGGAACAGTAGAACAATTAAGACAAGAGTTTAATAATCTTGTTACAGATGTTAGTGGTCTAGAATCTGGTCAATTAAATTTTGACACTATTGCAGTATCCACATTATCAGTTGGTGATATTACAATTACTGGTGATTTCA
>Ga0115567_10007076_pt1 | contig 10651 bp, 6 predicted proteins | sample COGITO_mtgs_1204_2_FD_88679 | JGI IMG/M metagenome (GOLD analysis project Ga0115567, IMG submission 88679) | Pelagic marine microbial communities from North Sea - COGITO_mtgs_120412 | ecosystem: Environmental > Aquatic > Marine > Epipelagic | place: Germany:Helgoland, sampling site Kabeltonne... | reverse complement strand
CAAAAAAGAGACGCTCGACGAAACGTTCTATACGTTTGTAAACGGGTTCTTCTTAGAAAGTAGCGACGAGGACGAGGACGAATAGAAAATAGAAGCAGATGAGAGAGAGAGGGACACGCGCGCTCGCATTGTATTTTAAAGTTAGGAGAGCATTGTAAAATGCTGGGTACTTTTAACAAAGTTATTTTTTTCAGAGTTTAAAGTGCTTGTTGTACGGCTCCACGAATTGAAAGTCGCATATGATCGATCTGCCCGCAAACCATCGATTGTTCAAGCCAAACTGAGCTTTCTTTGCCGCTTCGACGTCGTCGAATTTCAAATAGCAAAAACCGTACGGGTTCTCTTTATCAACGTGCGCGTGCACGCACTCCCCGTATTTCGAGACTTCACCTTTCACGTCTTCTTCGATGTCTAACCACCACTCCTCGTCTGTCTCTTCCGCGGGGTCGAACAAGTTCTTTAACAACACGCACTTCGTGGGGATCGGAGATGATGGACCGAAAAAGCCTTGCGTCATCATGATCAACTCTCTCTTCTCTTCCTCTTTGGTTTTGATTTTTACCGCGTTGTGCGTCAAGGTCGCCGTCGGGATAGCACCAATAGTTGTCGCGTCGCCGCCTGCTAATTTCTGCATAAGTTCGGCTCTTTTTGCTGCATCCATCTTCGCATACGTCGCGGTATCGTCCATTTGCCCACCCACGCGATCGTCATCGTCCTCCTCGCCGCCGCCGCCGCCGCCGACGTCGCCACCGCCGCTTCTATCGTTGTTTCTATTTTTGTTATCATTCTTCGCACCACCTTGTCCTGCCGCGACGGATATTTTCAAAGCCTGTCCAACGAGCTCTAACCCATTTAATTGCGAGACGGCGAGCATGGCGTGCGACCACTCGCGATATTGCACGATTCCGTGTCCATTCGATTGCCCGTTTCCATCTCTGGAAATTTCAATCGCGTCCAACGCGCCAAACGGTTCAAACACCGCTTTTACGTCTTCTTCGGCTAAACCTTCGTGTAAACCGGCAACAAAAAGCGCACACGGTCCACTCTGTTGCGTTCCATCGCTATTTCCTCGTTTCCCTTTCCCTGTGACGCCTTTTGCCGCCTGCTCGGCTTCCCAAGCGATGTTTTTCTCAGCCTCGGAATGTTTCACCATTACTTTTTGTCCTCTCAACGTCTCCCCGGTCAGCTCCAACGCTTTCGGAATGGACGATTTATCTTGAAACTCGACGTACGCCATTCCTTTCGATATCGGCCTGTTTCTATCGTAAATAATTCGCACATCCGTGACCTCCCCGGCTTTCATGAAAAATTTGAAAATATCGCGTTCGTCGCTCTTCGTGCTCAAATTATACGCGAAACACGTCCGCGTATCTCTATCAATCTTCTCCAACGCGCGTTTCTCTTCCATAGCTCTTCTTTCTTCTTTCTTTCTCCTCCTGTTCGCTTCTCTTTCCGCGGACGTTTCTCGCGGTTTATTATTACTTCGATCTCTCGAGTCGTCGCGTTCGCGGTCCCGACCTCTTCCGCTCCCGCCGCCTCGTCTGCCGTTATCGCGATAATCTCTCGAGCGCGACCGGTGTCTCTGCCTTTTCTCCCCTCGGCTCCCTCCTCCACCACCACCACTACCGCGTTCGCGTTCTCGAGACCGATCTCGAGACGAACCTCTTCTGTCTAGTCGTTTCCCATCCTCCTCGCTTTCCCTTCCTCCTCGTCTCCCTCTCTTCTCGTCAGAAGCTGAAGTTGCTCTCTTTTTTCCTCCTCTCCCACGACCATCATCATCATCCTCATCGTCCCCGCTAAACTCTCGCTCGTTTATCGAAGACGTCGTTTTCTTCTCGTCTTCTCTGTCATCGGCGCGTCCTTTCCTCCTCCTTTCTTCTTTTTTCTTCAAGCCTTTTCCGCCGCCTTCGTCGTCGTCGGAAATCGTTTTCGACGATGATTTCAGATGATGATCAGTACCACGGGAAGAACGAGTGGTCGTCGTCGCAGCAATACTCGTACGCGTCGTCGTCGTCGTCGGATGATTCGAAGAAGAAGGATCGTCCAATCGACGCTCTAACGCGTCCCAGGCTTCCTCGTCCGAGTTCTCCGAGTTCACGCCGCCGCCACCCATTATTATTATTATTATGTGATGGTTGTGTGTGTTGTGTGTTAATTCGTTTTGTCTGCTTTTTTTGTTTGAAGCGAAATTTGAAGCAAAATGTTGAGGAAAAAAAGTTTTTTGAGGAAAAAAAAGCACTTGAAAAAGAACACGATGAGCTTTTTTAACGAAAACACTTTAGCAGAAAAGACACAGCAGACAAAAGATACACCAAGAAGAAGAAGGATAATGACGACGATGCGAAAATGATAGAAAAATGAACCCACCCACGCTTACTCCTACGACGAGTGGTGGTTTTGGTTTTGGTGGTAGAAATGAGGAGGAGGACAGAGTGCGAATGGTATTGGAACGGATGATGATGATGATGATGTTTTTTAAATCATCATCAAAATCACGTGGTGGTGGTTCTCATTCTTCTTCTTCGCAACTGTATTTTGTTGATGATGAGGATGAGGATGAGGAAAATAAAGCGGGGAAGAAAAAGTGCGTTTGGAAACACTTGGACGAGGAAGAAGAGAGAGAAAGTACAGACGTCGTTTTTCGATGCGCGAAAGAAATCGCGGAAAAATCCTTTGCCGCGTTAGACGTGTACCGGTTACATTTTCTTTGTTTCACTCAAAATCATCGTCGTGTTTGTGATGAGACGGAAGAAGAAGAAGAAGAAGAAGAAGAAAAGCGCGAGCGAAGAAGAGCATCAAACAAAAGAAAAAAAAGAAGAAAAAGAAGACGAAGAGCAGAGTTGGTCCTCGCAAAACTCTTGTTTAATAACGGAGACTACTTGTGCGCTTTGGTCGTTTTAAGTTTGAGAGTAGACGAAGAAGACGACATCGTATCGTCGACGTCCGCGGTAGAGGTTGAGGAGGATGACGATATCGAAGAAGAGACAAAAACGCTCGAGGGCAAGTGCGCGGAAGAGATTTCAAAGAAACGACTGGAGAAAAAGAAGCGCGAGAAATCCTTTGCTAATGCGCATAAACAAGAACACGAGCAAGAAAAGTTTGAACAGGATTCAGTAGATGTAACAACAACAACAACACCATCGCCGACGCAGCAGAACGCAAACTTTTTTTACGACGATATTCCCGCCGTGCTCCTTCGAAATGGCGCGTACGAAACTTCCAAAGCAATTGGATTAGCACGACTCGCGTCTACGTCCACTTCTACCGATCGAACGAACAACATCATTAACGATGAACAAATAGCCGCGGCAAACGCTTACAACGTCGCTTTAGCGTGTTTAGGTGCGAACAACGACCTCGAATCGGCGCTCGAATTGCTCTCTCGAAGCGACGTGCTTCGAACGTATCGTTTCGACCAAAACTATTGGTTGCGAGTTTCCTCCTGCATGCTTCAATGGCACGATAAAACCAAAAGCAAGAAGACGAGCGATGAAAACAGACGACTTTTGAAACTCGTATCTTCGTGTATACGCTCGGCAAAGTTTGTAAAAGAGTTACGCCAAAGAGGCTGGAACATATTTTTGATCCTCCGTTCTCGCGGGAGGGATACTAATAAAGAAGAAGAAGAAAACGAAAATGATGATGATGAGAGCGTTTCTTCTTCTTCTGCGCTCCTCGACGAGATCTGCGATAGGTTTAAAGTCGCCGCGTTAGAGTGCAAATCTGGTAGTACTATTACGTAGTTTTTGGTTCGATCAAAATTCCTCATTATTTTATTTCAACACACCAAAAGCGAAAGGATAATTATTATTACTCGTAGTCTAGAATAGTAGTATTAAGATGGTGATGATGATGACGATGATGATGAATGCAGTATCATCATCATCACCATCACTTCATCCCCGTCCTCGTTTTCGTCGCAATCATCGCTTCCTGACCAGAGCGCAGTCCGAAGCGGACGCGAGCACGTCTGCTTCAACAAGCAGCAATTCCTCCAATTCAGAAAAAACGACGGCGACGGGGATGAATTTAGCAACAACAACTCCTGCGTTGTCCAACAAAGACCAGTTCGTGAACTTTTTCCGCACGGCTTTACCGTACATCACCATGCACAAATCATCCGTGTTTGTGATTCACATCCCCGGAAACGTGATGAGAGACAAAAAGTCGAACGTGTTTAAATCCGTCATGCAAGATATCATAATCTTGAGAGAATTAGGGGTGAAGTTAGTGTTAGTGTTAGGTTCGGACTCGCAAATATCGGATTTGACTGCACTGAAAGGAGAGAAGCCAAAGTTTTCGGTGAGCAAGTTTGGAGCGACGAGAAGAATTACGGACGAGTTTTCGTTGGAAGCGGCGATGGAGGCGTGCGGGAGAAACAACATCGCGGTCCAGGCGCAGTTAACGCGAGGACCGGATGTGAGATTGACGAGGAAACACGGCGACCATTATTCGGATACTGGTGGGTTTAGTGGGGATGGGAACAACAGTGGCGGCAGAAAAGAGAACATCAGAGATATCAAAAACAACGGACGAAACTTTCCAGTCGCGACGAGCGGGAATTACGTGTACGCTCGAAGACGCGGAGTCGTCGATGGCGTCGATTACGGGTTAACCGGGGAAGTCGTGAAAATTGACAAGACGTCAATTTTGGAAACTTTAGAGCAAGGCGACGTGGTGCTACTCTCGAGTTTAGGCTTTAACGCCGCGGGAGAGGTTTTTAATTGCGTGTCGAGAGATATCGCAGTCGCTGCGGCCATAGAACTCAACGCGGATAAATTAATCGTTTTACCTGAAGACGGGTATTTACCTCGAGATGAAACGACAAACGGGAAAGTGAAGAGTTATTTCACGCTCTCGGATGCGAAGAAGTGGATGAAAAATTTTGCCAAAGGTACTGAATACGAAGATCTGGTGGAAAACCATCGCGCGTATGCGTGGTTGCGAAGTGGATACGCGAGTAACGGGTCATCTGATGTCCCCGGAAACGGCGGCGCGTCTACGAATACAAAGAACCCGTTTACATCGAGCGGGGAAAATATTCAAGTAAACTCGTGGATGCGCGCGCAAGAGATGGACTACGAGTGGCGCGTGCCGTCGTGCCCGATTGAAATGTGTGCGGCGACGTTTGCGTGCCACTGCGGAGTGAAGCGAGTTCACATGGTGGATCCGAACAAGAGCGGAAGTCTCTTGATGGAATTGTTCACGTCCGACGGCGAAGGAACCATGGTTGCTGGTGATCGATACGAAGGCACGAGAAAAGCTACAATTTACGACTGCATTGGCATTCACGACATGTTACAACCTTTGGCGGATGCTGGCATTGTCGTGTATCGCACGGAAGAAGAATTGAGACGTTCGGTGATGAACGAAAGAGTTTCCTTCTTTGTGACCGAACGCGACGGCAACATCATCGCGTGCGCGTCCTTAACGGAATACGAAAACGGGAAAAGTTACGAAATTGGTTCCTTTGCCGTCGCAAGAGAATACAGACGAGAAGGCAGAGGCGACGCTTTGTTATCGTATTTGGAAGAGCACGCCTCGGAGAAAGGGTGCGAACGCTTGTTTTTATTGACGACGAGAACGGCGGAGTGGTTCACCTCTCGAGGCTTTGAATTCGACGGCGCCGCCGAAGACGAAAGTTCAACCTTACCGAAAGGTAAAGAGGTTGTCAAAGGACGAGGCTCGCTTTTGTTTTCGAAATACATGACTATTGACAGTTTTTTAGAAGAGAGTTAGTTTGAGTGACCGTGGTAAAGTCTATGCAGTTTGATGAAGTATTGAATATATTATTATTGTTAGTATCAAGAATTCTTTGCTATTTCAAGAAAACCTTTTCGCGTTCGGTATCATCACATCTGCGAACCGTTTATTCGCGTCTACTAACTTTGCATTTACCAAGTCGTTCGAATACGCTCTCAACTCTGCGGTTTCTTTCGTCTTTCCAGTTCGAACGTGTCTATCGATGACCCTTTTCGTCGCCTCGTCCACCGGACAGTTGACGTACCACGCCTCGTCGAAACACGTCTCGTCTAAAAGTCTCGACCACGGCTGCTCGGGAAGAAATAAATAGTTCCCTTCCACTAAAATAATCTTATGTCTCTTATATTCCACGAGAATGTCGTTTTCCACCGGATCGCCTTTCCCGTGATCGAAACTGGGGAAAGAACCGCTCCCGGTTTTCCGTAAGTTCACGATATCGTTCACGAACCTTTCGCTGTCAAAAGTAAACGGCGCGCCTCGCTTCGCCAACGCGTGTTGCGGGTTGTCCATCTTTTCCAGTTGGCTTCGGTAATAGTGATAGCCGTCCATCGGGACAATCGCTATGTCATACGCCGCGCTCTCGTTGTTATTACTATTATTATTAGTATTCTGTTCGTTTTCATTCTCCTCGTTCTCGTCCTCTTCTAACTCCTCGTTTACTCCTCCTCCTCTGTCGCCGCCGCCGCCGCTGCTCGCGGTATTCGCACTCTTCCTTCTTTCGAGTTTTCGAAACTGTCTGCACACTTGTTTCGCGAGCGTGCTTTTCCCACCACCCGGTGGCCCGGCTATTCCGACTATAATTTGCGCGTCTTTACCGCTCGGGTGTAACTCTTTCGCCAAACGTAAGCGTCTCGCGCACGCTCTCGCCACGTCCAGAAACGTCGTCGTGTCGCTTATCGCGTTCGTATTGGCGAAACTTTCCGCAGACGATGGGAGGAACGTGAATTTACTCTCCACTCCGATGATGGCATTACTTTTTCTTCTTCCTCTTCTTCTGTTACTTCTTCTTCTCAACGACGACGACGATGGTGACGATGGCGCGCACCGGTAGCAGCATCCAAAAGTCGTCATCCTCGTCGCTTTTAAAAACTGTGATGACTCTCTCGTTGTGCTTTTACTCGTTCCTTTGTGCTTTGTTTGTTAGATGAAAGAAATGAGAATTTTGTGACGAAAAAACAGTTGCATGAAAAATAAAAATTCTTCTCTCTTCTGTTGCTTCTTCTTCTATTCATTAAAAAATTTCAAGCATGCGCTGTGTTGTTGCATCAGCGGCGGCGATTGAAGGGCACTCCTCACAATCCGTCGTCGTCGTGGCTTCATCGTCGTCGTCATCTTCACGACCACCAAAATTAAAACTTTGTGGTCGTTTGAAAATGTGTCGTTTTTCTTCTTCTTCTTCGAGAAGAAGAAGAAGATGCGAAGCGCTTCGAAACGCTCCTCCTCGGATAGAAGGTGAAGATGATGATGAAGAAGACAAAGACAAAGAAGAAGTTGATGACGACTTGGACGCGACGAGAAGCACCAACAAAACCACCAAAACCATCAAAAGAAGGAGAAGAGACATCGTGCTGGCTTTACAATCATCTTCGATGTTGTTCACAAAGAAAAGCTTTGCTCGTAATGGAGAAGAAGAAGATGTGTATTCAATATCGAGCAACAACAGTATTACTAATAATAATACGTATTACAAATACGAAATCAACGCGAGGAAGAGACTGTTGGAAACGCAAAGGTTATACGCGTTACAACCAGAAGTCGATGAAAGGAGTAATAATGATGTTGATGATACGAATAATAATAATAGTAATAATAGTAATAGTAATGAATCCGTAATAGAGATACCGATGACGTACGACGGCGCGTCTTTCGTGTTGGATTATTACATCGGCGACGCGAGCGTGAGAGGCGTGGTGGATACCGGGTCTCCGTTTATAACCATTCAAGGTGGGAATGGGAGCGAAAATTGGGGGTTTGTGACGCAAAATGATATTCGGCCGAGCCCGTACGGGGAGACGTACGAAGTGTACGGGTTACAAGTGGATTCGAGCACCGTGTGGTGCTTGGGTGATTTGCGGTTCACGACCGGTTTTAACGATGATTCGCGTTCGCGTTCGCGCGATTGGAATTTACGGGAGATGGTTTTAGGCGTCGTCAACGGGTCCATGGCAAACGTGGGCGGGTCTATAAACGGCGCGAACGCGTCGTTCGTTGGATTGACTAAATACCGACAAGACTGGATTCGACCGACGTTTTTAGAACAAACCGATGTGAGCTCTTTTTCCATGAATTTCGAGAAGGAAACGTTGACGCTCTCGAGGAAGAATTTAATTGATAGAAGAAACGATGCGAACGTTTTAGCGATGATTGATTTACGACCACTCGGATCACCGGTGTATCACTACGCGGTTCTGTTGGACGATTTGTACATCAACGGGGAAAAACATAAATTTAAAAACAAGAACGAAAAGACGTACGTCATTTTCGATAGCGGGACGACCGGATTGTTAGTGTCTCAAGATTTATACGAAAATTCAGCCTTTCGAGATGGCGCGTTTCAAGCCGCGATGACTTTTACAGACGTGAAAGGAAACAAAAGCTCCGTCGCCATCGGGTCGTCCATTCGCACGTGCACGAGGAAGTGTTTGTTTCTTTGTCTGCCGCTCAAAGTGCCTTGGGACGGCGTCCTCGAGGAAAAATCGAACGTCATTTTTGCCGGTTTAGCGGTTTTAATGAATCAAGGTGAGATCACCGTCGACGCGGACGAAGGCGTGCTCAGATTAAAGTCAGACCCTGGCGTGAGTAGAATGGAATTTGAAGCAGACGAAGAGGGGTTCATTCCAATCAGAACGAGAGGAAAATTAGCGAGCGATATCAAACTGTACAACGAAACGTAAAGAATTTTGGCTATAGATAGCGCGGTGCCGCGCGGCAACATACTGTAACATTAGCGTGTACTGTAAGTAAAGAAATAAAAAAGTGTACCTAGGTAGTACCAGGTACTCGTAGTAATATTATTAAAAACTCGTCGCGACGATATTAAACAAACAAACAAACATTAAATTTTTTTCTTGCAATCCGCGTGTGCTTTGTCACCCATCGCGTACGCTTCTCTGACATCGGTCTCACCATTCATTGCGTAGACGTCGTTGAACGAGTGCGGGTTGGTGGCCATTTTAATCTTGAACACTTTGCCGCCGCACTGCGATATCGTACTCGTCATCGTCAACTTCTCCTTGGACTTGGGCATGAACACGTTCGTGTACACTTGGCCGTCCGGTAAAATCAACCCGTCGTCGCTCTCGTCGACGACGTTATATATGATTGCGTTCGATGCTCTGATTTTTTTCGCGGTGACGTTGACCAACAAGCAGTTCTCGACCTGAATGTCGCCGCAGTTGACGTTACTCACGACGGAGGATTTCACCGACCCGCTCTTCGCCGTGGACGCGACGATGACTGACTTGTTCGATTCGTCGTCGATAGAGGCTTGAAAGTTTGCCAACTTCACGTCGCGACTCGGGATATTCAAATACAATCTCAACGCCTCTGCTTCGGCATCGTCTCCAGTCACCATCAAGTTGTTCTTTCTGTACAACTTCAACAAGCCGTAATCCCACCAATACGAGCCTTGGCCGACGTCCACCGCGCCGAACAACTTCTTCTCAGGAAACTGCTCCAACAAAGCTTGTTTGAACTTCGTCATGCGGTCGTGGTGCGCTTCCGCTTGCTCTCGCGTCTCCTCTTTCGTTTGCATAATCTTCGCGTAGTTTTCTTTCGTCATCGTCAACGGCATCCAAAAGTGCGGATCGGAATCAAACTTGGCGGTTTTCCCCGCCAACTCCTTCTCGAACTCGCTCAACATCAAACTTAACATTTCGTGGCCCAGTGAAAACGATCCTAAACTCGGACCGACTTGTTTCACCGATCCGAACGATTTCAACAGCTCCGACGCGGTCGCGTGGCTGACTTTTTCAACCTGCGTCGCCTCGTTCTCGCCGTTCACCGCGATTAACCCGTAGTTGGAGAAACCTTTCTCGTTCCACTCTGTTTCGTTCGGCATTGGGCCCATGACGGCTAAAATATCCGCGTGGTGTTCGCCAGATTTGTTGTGCCCTGCGGATGGAATGAAAATCTGGTCGCCCCAAAACACGGAGACTCTTCCCGGTCGCTCTTTGGCGTACCTGTTCGTCTGTCTCACCACCGCCTCGAGGATGGTCAAGTTTCTCGCTTCCCCGGCGACTTCCACCACCGCGGGTAACTTGACCCCAGGTTTGTTGTTATTCTCCGCCCCGGGTAACGGCGCTAACCTGGTCCCTTTCCCGGCCGTGTGGTACAAACCGATCGACCCGCCGTTGCTTAAAATCAAATCCAAATCCTTCGCGTCTTTCGCCTCCGCCAACTTTTTCGCTTTCGCGTACGCGTACAAAGTGCCCAATCCGTTCCCGGCGCCGTCTTTGTTCGTCCAGTCCTCGCACACGGCGTAAACTAAGGCGTCTTTTTTACACGCCGACCCTCGCGTTTGTACCAACCGTTCGCCCCAGTACGTCGCTTGGTGTTCGGTCGAGCAACAGACGATGACGGCGTCGAAACCGGTTTCGTTGGCGTTCATCTCACGTATCGATTCGAGCATAGATTTTTGCTTTTCCTCTTGGGAAGACTCCATTCCGTTGAAAGAAAACGCGTTGCCCATCTTGTTGGTCCGGAACGGCGCGCAGAGGAGGTTGAAGGACGAAATTTTTCCCGTTGGTTTTGTTGCGCTGCGTAGTAATACGCAGCTGTTCTGCGTTTTTCTTCTGCGGTATTATTCTTTTCTTACTCGTCGTAATTGTCTCTTTTTTTTCGTGTTACAACGAACTCAGAAAATTAGGCAAAGAGCAAAGAAGGTTGT
>Ga0115567_10007075_pt1 | contig 10652 bp, 4 predicted proteins | sample COGITO_mtgs_1204_2_FD_88679 | JGI IMG/M metagenome (GOLD analysis project Ga0115567, IMG submission 88679) | Pelagic marine microbial communities from North Sea - COGITO_mtgs_120412 | ecosystem: Environmental > Aquatic > Marine > Epipelagic | place: Germany:Helgoland, sampling site Kabeltonne... | reverse complement strand
ATCAACGGTCGCTGTAATCGTCGAGGTTGTCGGAGTGCCGCCTTGGCTCCACCACAGGGTATAGCTGCCAGCGCCAAGGGGTGTTGCAAAGCCGATTGTGCTCAGCCCACCTGCATTTTCAATAACACCGTCAGACATATTGATCAGAAGATCGTTTCCGATGTCAAATTCGCTGTAAATCACCCCGCCCAGAAGGTTTGAGGAGTCAGGACTTGCTGCGTCCTCGGTGAACTGGGAACCGGCTTGCATGCCAAGGAAGCTCGCATTTGCCCCGTTTGGATCATAGTCCGTGAAGCCGCTCAGAATGAGAGATGTGAGCTCATGGGCTGTCGGAACAACGATCGTGACATAGTCGTAATCCCGCGTCGGATTGCCGTCTTGAGTGGAGGTCAGAACCGTGTCGCCTTGCGCCAGATTGACGATGGTCGGGGAAAGGCGATCATCAGAGAAATCTCCGATACTTGCCCCGTTCACGCTGTCTTCAAAGTCGTCGATTGTGATGGTTGCAACGGCCGTTCCGATTGTAGCGTTTGCTCCGCTGACATTCGTGACATGCAGCTCGAATGCTTCTTGCCCCTCGATTTCGGCATCGGGTAGGAGGTCAACGCTAATATTGAGGGTTGTTTGACCTTCCACAATCTGACCACTTCCGGAATAGAAACCGGTCGCGGCATCATATGTCAGGCTGGCAGATGTGTAGTCCAACTCTGGCGTTGCACTGCCTGCGATAGGGCGTAGTTCGAAGTCCACATCAACGGTCTGTCCGGTGGGAACTGCCGCCGTAGAACTGATGCTGAGAGAGACCGTTCCATCCGTTTCGGAGAAATCACCGGCGTTTGCCGAGATCACCGGATCAACGGGTGTCGTATTCAGCTGAATAATTTCCACGCCGTTGATCTGCGGGTTCTCAATGACACGCTGGAAGTCGATGTCGATGGTGCCATCGGTGACTTGGCCGATCCATTCGAACACGCCGCCAACACCCGCACCAAGGGTGGAAACGAGGTCTATGTCATCAAGGAAGAGTTGGTTCTCAATCGATACATCAAACTCTCTCGAACCAGCCTGAGTGAAGAAACCCTCACTCATAAGCAGCCGCACCGCATAGACACCGGAGGCAAGAGTGCCATTGCCAAACTCGAGGCCCATCTCCGCGCCATTTGCAGGGTCCCAGCGTTCCTGTGTGAAGACACCGGTTGGAATCGTATATTGTGAGGCGCTGGCGTCCAGAGCGGAGACATTTCCGGTATAGACATTCGTAGGCCCACCAACGACGGCTGATGCGTCCGCAATCCAGTTTAGACCGCCATCCACCGCAGCCACATCCGACGTGCCTGCGTTCCAGCGGTAGAGCACCGTACCTTCGGTTTGCACTGCGCCCAGACCTGTGACTTCGATCCAGTCCCAAGAGGCGGCAAAACTGTCATCCCCGGATGGGGCCGATGAAACAAGGCCGACAACAGCGCCGGTGGTGCTGCCGTTATTATTATAGGTGCCGAGGATTGCAGATTTTACATCCGCCGGCAGGGATACGGCACTTGTGCTCACCCAATCTGTAAACACCCCATCATCGACGTAACGGGCTCGCGCCGAGATCGCCTCCGCCCCGAGCGTCAGATCGACATCAATCGCGATTTGCAGATTGGGGTCCGAGACCCCTCGCACAGGGGCGTCAATACCCGGAATTTCGACGAATACTATATTGGGAACATCGTCTTCTTCGATAATGAGCTGCAGGCCATATTTTGGTGTTCCACTACTCGCGTCCACGGCAATGGTGGCTTCAACAAAGGTGGATTGATCTCCCGGACCGACCATCAGACCGAATTTTTCACCACCGTCCCAAGTCTTGGAAGCGTCCGAATTTGGTGTATAGCTGAAGATATTCAGCATTTCGCTCAAGATTGTGATGCCGCCCAGGTTGTCCTGAATTTCAAACCCGATCCCCAGAACATTGGCCTGATCGTTCGTGGCGCCGACCGCATTGCCGGTGTCTGCAACGTCAATACTGACGAAAGTGGACGCCCCACCAAGGTTCCACACGCCCGGGTCATAAAGGCCAGGGATGCCATCGGTGGTCACTTGAGGGTCAATCCCGTTGCGCCAGACCGCGTTAATCCCGATATCGCCAGCGATACTGTCGCCGCTGGGAATAGCGCCCGGAGGCGTGGTTGGCGTACTCAGCTCAAACTGCCATGTCAGGGTCTCGTTTTGCCCCACAACGACGCCGCGGCCGTCCAGAGGATCGCCGACATGGCTGTCATTGATGTTGTTCTGACCATCGAGATCGAGATCCGTACTCGGGTCAGCGGCCTGGCCGCCTGGAATAAAGAATGTCACATTGTCGGCACCATAGGTTCCCGCGACAATCAGACCTGCAAAGTCATCAATTCCGTCACCATCGTTATCTATGAAGGTGCCCAACCCGTTATCGCCCAGAGTGGCGACTGTCAGCGGTGATGAGCCAAATCCGTTGATCGTACCAAGGCTTTGGACCGCATCTGTCCGCCCGTCACCATTGGTATCAACAGGTTTTTCAAAGTAGAGATTGCCATTAAAGGACGCTGCAACAATCGTACCTTCCAACGCACCGTTGAAGTTTGTGGCGGTATATTCTGCCAAACCGTTTGTGGAAGCGTTGACCGTCTTGAGCGAGCCATCATCACCATCATCTAAGCGCTGGGACTCTGGGGAATAAAGTGTGCCGTCCTGAACGCTTGCACCGTCATAATAAGCGGTCGGATCGCTGATCGAGCTTCCCGGATGTACCCAGTTATAGCCAGAGACTGCATCATGGAGATCCGCCGGAAGACCGGTTGTGCCGGAGACATCAACCCAATTGCCGTCGCCTTGTTCTTCATAAACAATCATGATCGCGTTCAGGTAAGCCTGCGCTGCCGTCTCATCGGCAAAGATCACATCACCATTTGTATTGAGAAGCGGGTTCCCGGCACCGGGCTTATAACTGCCATCGGAATTGAATGTAGCAGTCAGAACGGCCACCGCCGCCCGGATCGGGGATGGAGAACCACCATATGGACCAAATTGATCCGAGGTGTCCCCGGCATAATGCAACTGGTCCCCAAAGCCTTGTGATCCTGATTCGTTGAACAGGTTTGTCGCAAGCTCCTTGGTCCAGTCCTGGACATAGTTGACGGCGTCACCGGGGGTGTCGTCCACGAAGGGGATCGGTTGGCCACCCCAACCGGTGTTGGGGCCATTGTCCCAGGTAAAGACCTCACCTGCTTCGGTGACTTCCACATCATACGAATTTCGGTATCCCGGGGAGTGCACCAGCAGGGGATTGTCCACGAACTGAAGCTGCCCGCCGATGCTGACCAGAACTTTATCAACGATCTTGGCTGCATTCAGACCGTTTTTGCCGCCAGCCCAATCAGGGTTGAGCTCACCGTTCATGCCGGCACCGTTATTATCCAGAGTGAAATTCGGAGCGTCACCGGGATTCAGGATGTTCAGGGTTGCAAGGTCGATATTTGATCGAGTGGGATCGTCCAGCGTGGACAAATCCAGAATGAAGGGATCCCCATTCCCATCCACCCGGACGTCGTAGCTCTCGAGAACATCAAGATCGATTTTCAGGATCGTTCCGGAATAGGGGTAATCGACCGTTCCGCCAAAGTTATTGCCCGGAGCCCCGTTATTGGTGTTACCACCGACCACCACCCAGAGCATCTGGTGCCCTGTGACGGGATCAATCGCAATATCAAACCCGTTGATCGAGTGGTTTTCTTCGGACCGCGGCAAGCCGCGTACAATGGCGACATTTGAAAGAACCGCACCTGTTTGCGGGTCCAGGGTCAGCTTGTGGATCTGGCTGGAGTTGGTGTCGAGATTGGCATCATTGCCAATCGCGATTCTCCAGTCGGATGAATTGACATAAAGAACATCATTGCCGTTCGTGTCGGTGGTTGTGATCAGTCCGGTCATTTGACGATTGGTCGTCGCATTGATCAACCCGTCGTCATTGTAGTTCTGGGTGTCTGCCTTGATGTCCCCGATCAGGGTCGAGTTCGTGACTACGAAATCCGACAGAGTATCCGCATCGCCGCCATCGGCCTGACGCTCGATTTCCAGTCGCCAGATATTGGCATCCTGTTGAGCGACAAAGAGAATCGGATTGCCGGTTTTGCTGAAATCCAGCGCAGTCGGGTTGTTGACTGCCTCACCTTGCAAGCCGGTAACGCCAAAAGAAATATCAGGGTTTGAAAATGCCATCTGGTCACCACACACAAGTAAAATGTTTAAAAATCAGAGGGAGCGCGATTGAGAATAATAAGCTTGAATAAAAAATGATTGCCCGACCCCCTCCAGATCAAGTTGCTTGAATATGCATCCGAAATCCGAAAAAGTTAAGAGAATTTAAACATTCTCACGCAGCATTGTGCGGCGGCGATGCGTGCATTCTACCTTGGCTAGAAGATACCCGCGTTCCGGCGCAACAATTACGCCGTTTCGCGATAATTTCGTCCCTGACGCTCGAACAGGTCGGCATAATGGCCTTGGGCTTCGATCAGATCATCATGGGTTCCGTGCTCGATGATTCGGCCCTTTTCAAGCACATACGTGTAATCGGCCATCCGCACGGTCGACAGCCTGTGACTGATCACCAAAGCCGCGCGATTTCCAATCTTCTTGCGGAAGTTCTCGAACAGTTCGAATTCCGCGCGCGGGTCCATGGCACTTGTCGGCTCGTCCATGATGATGAAACGCGATGCCGGGAAAAATGCGCGGGCAAGGGCCACGCGCTGCCACTGTCCCCCGCTCAGTTCGCGACCGTCATCGAACATCCGCGTGAGCGGCGTGTCGTACCCCTGATCGAGGGCCGCCAGGAAGCTGTCCGCATCCGCACGCTGCGCGGCCTCGATTATTCTGGATCTGTCTTCGGGCTGGTGGATATCGCCGAAACGGATGTTGTCGGTCACCGTGGAAGCGTAGCGCGCAAAATCCTGAAAGATCACGCTGAAGAGCTTGCGATACTCTACTGGGTCGAACTCGCGGATGTCCCTGGCGTCAAGGGTAACGCGCCCCTGGCCGGGATCGTATAGCCGCGTCATCAGCTTGATCAGGGAGGTTTTCCCGGACCCGTTTTCGCCCACCAGCGCAACCACCTGGCCGGGTTTGACGGTCAGGTTGATTGCCTCGAGCGCGGGGACGCTGTTGCTGGGATACTGGAAGGTCACATTCTCGAAGCGCAGGCCGGACGTGATCGGGTCGGGCAGGGGCCGGGGTGCTTCAGATGCCTTGATCTCAGGTTCCACGGACAAGAAGCTGAACAGCTGCCCCAGAAAAAGCTGGTCGTCGTAAAGCTTGGAAATATGCCGGATGAATTCCTGCCCGCTGCTTTCTGCGCGCCGGAAGAGAAGTACGAAAAGGACCAGATCGCCTACGCTCAGGCTCCCTGCCAGAGCCCGCATCACCAGAAACGATATGGCCCCCGCAAAGATAAGCGCCCCCAATGCCGACACCACCAGCTCCGCGACCGCCTTGCGTTTCTCGATGGCATAATGCTCCTTGCGGATGCGTTTTCTCAGGCTGGAATAGAGTTCCTTGAGATGCGAGCCCAGATCGCCGAGACGCAATTCCTTTGCGTGAAAGTCCGAGGTGATCAGCCAATCGAGATAGCTTGCCCGCCGTTCGAGCTGGATACGTTCCTTCTGCCATTGGAACAGGGTCCTGGTGAATTTCAGCCGGATGAACAACACCGCCAGCATCGCCACCAGAATGGCCGGCAACAACCGCCACTCGATATTTGCCAGCATGACCAGAACAGCGACCAGATAAAGCGCGCTCTTGAAAAGCATCAGAACGGTCGAGACCACCTGCGCGGGCCGCTGCGAACCCGCTTCCCGCGCTCTTTGGAGTGAATCGAAATAGGCAGGGCTTTCGTAGAAGCCCAGATCGACATCGATGGCGCGCGTGTGAATTTCCCGGTCCACGTAATCGGCGACCAGCATCCCTTGACCCGTCCGCGCGAGGTTGGCCAGCGTCTGTGCGGTTACCGCCCCGACGAGGCCAACCCCCGTAAGCACGAGATAGAAGAAAACCGGGCCCGTATCGACGTCACCCGTCGCGGCGAACTGGGTTGAGATCGCGTCGATCAACAGCTTGATGATGTATAGCACGCCGATGCCCACAACCACCTCAATGGCGGTCAGGATAAAGACGACCACACTCATTCTCAGGCTGCTGTAGCGCAGCAGGCGGAATACTTTGGGCCAGACCGCCAGGCTGTCTTTCATTTTCGATCTCACAGACCAGAGTCCTGCTTCTGGGACAAGAACACATGCCGTTTCAGGATCCCGAGCGGCTTGGAAACGTAATAGATCCACTGCAATCCGCGGGGCAGGGGCCAAGCCTCGTATTCGTTATAGCTTGGCAATATGCGGTCGAGCCGGGTCAGCATACGAGCCCGTTTGCGTACATCTTTCGAAACCATCCACTTGAAGGGCAGGCCTATGAGCTCTTCACCTTTGCGCAGATCATATTCCAGCTCCAGATCACCCTCGAGGTTCCTGAGGCAAATCGCTGCCAGTTCCGCGCCTCGGCTATCGCCTTTGGCTCGCGTGCTGGCCTCGCCGGACGTTGCGATCTCATGAAGTTCCAGACAGGCCTCGACACTTGAGCGCAGACCCAGCTCCGCAGCCCGTGCCAGTGTCGCTTCCCGGTCGAAGGACGTATGGGTGATCATCGCATCGAGATCGGCAATCCAGTGCAACCTCGACCAGATATGGCGTGTGTTGTGATAGCAGACATAGCAGAAAAGATCCGCAGTCGGCATGACGCCGTAGTGAAGCGCTTGATCCTGAATCGTTTCCCGGCGCTGAAGGACGTCCCCGACTGCAAAGAGCCCGAGCTTCTTGTCGATGTTTCGATGAACCTCGATCGCGATATTGCCCGGTGTCACAAGGGTCGCCACGGTTTTGTAGGTCAACAGGGCCTGCAGGTCGCGGGCGTTTATCTGATGATCCTTCAGCTTGTCCTCGTCGAGAATAAGATAGCCGCAGGACAAGGCGTGACGCACCAGTTTTTCCTGATCCTCGCGTGCCACGAGAATGTCGATATCGCGGGCAAAGCGCAGGCCTGGATCGTCATAGTAGCGGGCCGCAAGGCTGGGGCCCTTGAGATAAACATGGTGGAAACCGAACGGTGCCACGCAGTCCGTGTGGAACTTTCGCTGTGCCGCCAGAACACGCAAGGCTGCAAAAGTCGTGGGTAGAACTTGCCCGCGCATCGCATCAAGTATGGGAGTATAGATCTCGTCCAGCTTCAGGCGCTGCAGGTTGCGATAGACGAATGGCAGACTGTACTTGCGTTGCGCAACGTCCGTGAGCATTGGCCAATCCTCGACCTGCGCACAGATCTCGTGGGCGCGGTCCCGGTCCCGAGGCGGAATAACGGCCCGCGACAGAAACAGAAGTGCGTCACAAATCGGGGCGGGGATGGATCGAACCTGCATCATTCAGGCCTCTAATGCCAATTCGGTGGACGTTGCTGTAGAAGCCGTGAGACCCTCGTTGACCAGGGCTACCGCATCCTCGATATGCGCCAGGGTATCGGGGACGATCAGCTTGCCGACAAAGGCTGTATTGATGAGCCGCGCACAGGCTTGCATATGCTGAATGGCGATCTGTGCCGGAAAGGCTTCATGGCCGAAGCGCGATGCGTAGGAAAATCCGATCAAAGCTTTGAGCGCCTCGTCAGCAAGGTAGGGGAGCACCGCGCCCTTTGTGTTGCGATCGAGCACATAAATCGCCATTGCTCGCGTAGCCTCGTTACAAAACGCACCTTGCGCCTGATGACGCCGCTTCTCCACGAGTGGGTGGATTTGCTCGGCGACCTCCAGATCCAGCCCGAACTTCTGCGCGGCATCGTCAAGCAACTTGACCTGATTAAACGCAGACTGCACCCATGGCTGACCATCCGCATCAAAGGTGATTGCAACCACGTCATCGCTCAACAGCCTGCACCCATCCGCGATCATCGCGAAGGCAGTCGTTGATTTCCCGGCCCCCTTGTCTCCCAGAAAAATCGCGCATTTCCCATCGCGCGCAACCGAACTGGCATGCAGCACCAGCATGCCACGCATATGGAGCAAGGTTGCGAACACAGCGCCAAAAAGTGGAATGGACAGATGTTGAGAAGAGGCCCCCTCTACCGGGTCGATATCAATCGTGTCGCCATTGCTGATCCGATAGGTGCCAAGGGTTTTCCACACGAATGTCTGGACGTCCAAACCGATGTCATGGGTCTGCCACTCGAACTCACGCGCCTGACATGGCTCGGAAATGGCGGTCCGGTTGATCGTGATATCGACGTCGCGCCGGTCGGTTTCCTCCATATCCGGGAACGCGAAGTCCGATTGCAACACCAGGCCGAAAGTCTCGTAGAAACAATGCATCATACCAAATCACCTCTTTGGCGCAAAAGCAGAACTGCGCCAGACATAAAAATTACACAAGAGCCATATGAATAGTGCCTCTGAACCGTCAAAATCAGCTTGAGAATATCTTAACCGATCAATGAGCTTATGTAACTCATCCCGGTCTATATAGGGAGTTAGTATGTTGTGGGGGTCATGCTCTATGACCTGCAGGATGTCGCGATGATGGGTGAGCAGGCCTGCGATGACCTCCGGATGAAAACTGGTCTTGGTCTGCCGCAGCCGTACCTGATCCGGCAGGATCCTTTTCAGGGCACGTCGCAAGATGCTGCGGGTCTGGCCGAATCGCAACTTTTCAGTGGCGGGCAGACCGACGCAAAATGCCACAAGACGGGTATCGAAGAACGGATAGCGCGCCTCGACTCCGGCGACGGCACTGGCTTTGTCGAGCACTTCAAAGCTCGACTGCATCATTTGCGACAAGACCGGCCACAGGTTGAATGCAGTTTCATCCTCCATGATATCCGCAGGAGGGACCGCGATCCGGTTGTATCGCTGTCGCAGTTCGGTTCTTGCCAGAAACTCTGCAGACAGGACTGTTTCCCACACGGGTCTTTTTCTCTGTCTTGTCGGGCTGCGCGCGCACACCACACGGTTTCCCAGTTTTCGGATAATCCGCGCAAATCTGGTTTTCGGACCGTAGGACTTGTAGAGGTCGAGCATTGCTGCAAAAAGGCTGTCGTCAAACAGCTTGTTATGGGTGTGCACCAGAGGACACAGGCGCAGCCACTGACCCTTTTGTGCCATCTCCATCAGGCGAAACGATCCATATCCTACGACCTCGTCGCCACCGTGACCGTCAAGGATAACCTTGGCACCGGAATGCGCCGCAACAGGATAGAGTTGTCGTGACTTAGTCATGCCCACGGCAACGATCGGCCCTTTCTGATCCGCGATCATTGCCTCAATGCCACCCAATGGCGCATGGTCTTTGATCAGGGTCTTGTGGCCCACATAATGGCCTGCCTGTAAAACCGCGTCTATATAGGGGCTTTCATCCATCTCCGAACCCTCAGGGTAGACGAAGGAGAATGTATCCAATGGAAATGCGCCGGCACGCTGACGCGACTGCGCAGCCACAGCCGCGATGGACGACGAATCCATACCACCACTCAAGAATGCCGCGACTGCATCGGTTCCATAAAGCCGGTCTTCTACAGCCTGCTCGAACAAGGCCTTGAACCGCGCCTCTAGATCAGTGCCTGAGGTGTCGTCCGGTGTCAGGTTCCAGTACCGCGATATAGCGAGGTCTTCCGCACTCCAGACCAGGCTGTGCCCCCCCAAAAGCCGGCGAATGCCGGGGTGGCGGGTCTCGGGACCATAGCGGACGATTCCTGCCAAATACTCCGCTACAAATCCGTCATCACCAGGGTCCTCAATCTGCGCGCCAAGGGCGGCCTCGTCGCTGGCAAAGGCGAAGCTGTCTGCTTCGGCACGATAGTAGAACGGCCGCACCCCAAAAGGATCGCGCGCGCAAAAGAGACGTGACGCTTCGCTGTCCCAGATGGCGAAGGCGAAATCACCGACAAAATGCGTGCAGCACTCGAAGCCGAATATACTGTAAGCCGCAAGAACCAGATCCACGTCCGTCGGCAGATCCGGACCACTGATCCCACACAGGGCCGCGACCTCGACACGGTTGTCGAGGCGAATATCACCAACACATTTCAAAGCCCCGTCGTTTGCATCCAGCGTGTGGGCCGGGCAGGGAACAGTTGCAAGATGGGCATGTACCAGAAAAGCGGTTGCGTCCGACCACTTGATCAGACCGTCGGGGCCGCGATACCGGATGCCTTCCACAAGCCTGTCATGAGCCGAAGCCGCCGACACGGTCTCGGGCGACCGCAGCACGATACCAGCAATACCTGTCACGGGCGGACTGATCCATATGTCGCTAGTCTGGAATAACTGCTGATCCTGCGCTCCGAGCCGCCAATGACGATCTGGCCGTCCTTTTCAAGCCAGGCGTGGGCAAGAAATTCATCCGAGGCGGAGCGACCAACCCCCAGTACGAGTTCTGCCGGTACACCCTTGCGGGCAAGAATGATCTGCAAGGCCAGCGCCCGGGTCAGGCAGGTTGCCATCGGGACAATATGTGCCACCCTCCGCACAGCCCAAGCCAACCGCGGTATATCGACAGACGCATCCGATATGGCCAGTGTTTCAGGCAGCAGGCGCCGCCGCATTTTCT
>Ga0115567_10007070_pt1 | contig 10653 bp, 6 predicted proteins | sample COGITO_mtgs_1204_2_FD_88679 | JGI IMG/M metagenome (GOLD analysis project Ga0115567, IMG submission 88679) | Pelagic marine microbial communities from North Sea - COGITO_mtgs_120412 | ecosystem: Environmental > Aquatic > Marine > Epipelagic | place: Germany:Helgoland, sampling site Kabeltonne... | reverse complement strand
CGGGAGAAAGTGCCACCTGCTCATTTTGGTTATCTGATTTCCGGTGTTGACAGTGACACCACGCTCAGAGCCAACAGGGAAGGGTATTCCCGATTTCAGATTCATCCGCGTCGGCTTGTTGATGTCAGCGGACGCACAGACATGTCTGTTAATGTTCTTGGTGCAGAAGCCAGTTCTCCAATATTTTTGAGCCCGATCGGAAGTACCGGTGGCTTTCATAGTGATGCTGATGTGGGTGTGGCTCGCGCGGCTGCTGCTAAAGGGCATCATATGATTCTTTCCACCCAGGCATCTTCTCCGATAGAAGAGGTTGTCCAGGCGCGCGGCGAAGGTTCCGTTTGGTTTCAGTTATATTCCACCAATCGCTGGGAATATACCGAAGCATTGTTGCGCAGGGCTGAAGCAGCGGGCTGCACAACAGTTTGCCTGACAGTGGATTTGCCTGGCGGCAGGAATACAGAAACCTCGGCAGTACTGGCACGTGAAGATGACCGTTTTTGTGAAGAGTGTCATTACGGGCAGGCTAAACCAATGTTTGATGGCCTGGATATGCAAGGTGTGGGCCTGGTGGATTCTGCGCTGACCTGGGACGTGATTGGTCGTATGAAAGAAGTGACCAACATGAATGTCATAATTAAAGGGATCGAAGTAGGGGCTGATGCGGCCCTTGCGGTGCAGCACGGAGCTGATGGCATTATTCTCTCCAATCATGGTGCTCGTGCAACGGATACTGGCCGGGGAACCATTGAATGTCTCCCGGAAGTGATAAGCGCAGTAAACGGCAGGATACCGGTCATTGTTGATGGTGGGATTCGTCGTGGTACCGATGTATTCAAGGCACTTGCGCTGGGTGCCTCTGCTGTAGGCATTGGTCGGCCATATTGCTGGGGCCTGGGTGCATTTGGACAGGCCGGTGTTGAAAGAGTGCTGGATTTGCTGAACAGAGAACTTGGCATTACCATGCGTGGCAGTGGCACACCGTCCATTTCCGCGATTGGTCCCGACTATGTAAATGATGTTGGCCATAGAGTGCCGCGCGGGACTCTCGGGCGCGAAATAATTTAATTCAGTTAATGTAATAGTTACAGAGTTATTAGGGGGATCAACAGGGTCTGGGCAAATTATAAATTTTGTCCAGACCCTTTTGATTATCTAAGGGATTAATAAATGTCGGGAATTAACAGAAGGGAATTTATGGCCTTGTCTGCGAGTGTAAGTGCTTTGGCTGCAGTCTCCGGATCATCCACCAGCAGTGCTGCATCAAACTCAGGCATGTTTGTATGTATGCACGGGTTGACATCCAGTGGCTTTGACTTTCGCACCGTGATGGAAGGCTGGTCGCGAGCAGGAATTACCGCCGCTGAACCAGATTTGCCAACGGCGAAAAAATTTGAAGACAGCAATGGCGCAGGTTCTGCGCGACGCCTGATGGATGACCTTGGCATCACGTCGGTGTCATCCACCAATCAATTATTCCTCGAGGAAAGTGGGCCACGGCGTGCCCAGGCTGTGGAAGATCTGAAATGGAAAGTGGCGCTGGCTGAATCATTGGGAGCAGACAGGCTGGTAATACCTTCGGCCGCCGGGCAGGCTTATACCATGGATGATTACGACCAGGTGTTTGAAAACCTGCGTGAAGCCGCCGAAATAGCCAAACCCCATAATGTTGCATTGATGGTTGAGTTCACTCGCTCATCTACCTTGATTAATAATGTGCGCACTTGTCTGGATGTTGTGCGAACTGTGGATCATCCTAATCTGAAATTTATGATTGATGTTTATCATTTCTGGTCGGGCACGAGTAAGTTTGAAGATCTGGATTTGATAGAACAGGGAGAGATTCACCATATCCATTTTGAGGATACCCCGGCCTTGCCGCACCTTGAAGTAGTAGAACGCAAAGACAGAGCTTATCCGGGCGAAGGTGTCGCTCCATTGCAACGCATTGTGGATAAACTGGCAGAGAAGGGTTACAGCCGAGCGCTGTCTCTTGAGTTATTTGACCCGGTGGTACAGAACACAGATCCGGAAATTGTTGCGCGTAAGGGGATTGAGACGATTACGCCTTATATTCGGGGACAGCGACTTTAATTATGGATTTATAAGAGACTTTTTAGCTTATATCTAATAATTAAAGTCACTGTCCCCTTACCGCACTGCCGCAGCAGTAATATCCGCCAAGGTCGGTGTCCCGGCCTGCGTCATAGCCACTTCCAGTTCGCTGTCCAGAATTTGCATGACCTTTGTCACACCTTCCTGTCCAAACGCGCCCAGTCCCCATATATAAGGTCTGCCTACACAAACCGCATCTGCGCCAAGAGCCAGGGCTTTTAATACGTCTGTGCCGCGACGAATACCGCCATCAACAATGACCGGGATACGACCGCGTACAACGTCCACCACTTCCGGTAATGAATCAATGGTGGCAAAACCGCTTTCATCACCTCTGCCACCATGATTGGAAACGTGAATGCCGTCGACACCTGCCCGTAATGCCAGCCTGGCATCTTCAGGTTGGGTAAGGCCCTTGATGACCAGTTTCATGTCGGTGGAATCACGCAGGCGTTTAACCCAATCCCAATCCATGGCGGGGTTGGAAGATCTAATATTGCCCGGCGCGTTCAAGCCCTGCAGCATGGCTTTATCGGCAAAGGTGGAACCCGGGATATGGCATTCTGAACAGTTATCAGAGCTTCGATCAAAGCGTCGCATGCGGTCTTGATTGCGGGCAGGAATATCGGTAGTCAAAAACAACACATCAGATCCTGTGGCTTCGACGCGGCGTAATATGCCCTGGGTTATTTCCCACACATCAGTGGGGTAGAGTTGATACCAAACTGGCTCCCCTCTTGCCTCAGTAATATCCTCAATGCCAAAAGTAGCCGCTGTAGACATAATCATTTTGTGGCCGCTGGCTCGTGCCCCGCGTGCTACTTCAATGTCGCCATCGGGGTGTGCCATGCCTAATCCACCAACAGGGGCCATAATTATCGGGGAGGAAAGCGTATGTCCAAACAGTTCGGTTTGTCGATTAATAGTGCTGACATCAATCAAGCGTCTGGCGCGCAAATGAAGTCGCTCATAGCCTTCACGATTGGCGCGTAGAGTCAGTTCATCATCAACGCCCTGGGAAATATAAGTCCAGTGCGCCTGATTCCAGTTGCGTAGTGCAACATTTTCCATATCAAAGACATTTACAGCCCACTGAGCAGATTCAGCAATATAGTCTTTGTCATCCAGACGCTGGGCCGCAATAGAAGGAATGGCGGGAAGGCCTAGCGATGCTGCCAGAAGTGGACTGCCGGCAAGGTATTGCAATAATTTTCGTCGTGAATAATCTGTTGGTGTCATGGTGTGGGAATGGGGACAGTGACTTTTTTATACAATAATAGGCTGTTTTGCCTCTTACTGAATAAAAAAGTCACTGTCCCCGTGGTTTAGCCTCTTGGTGTCAGTTTTAACAGCCTGCCTTCGGGGCCGTCTTCGATGACCCAGATATTGCCTGCAGGGCCTTGCTCAAGTCCACGAATTCTTCGTCCCATTACAAAACGCTGGGCTTCAACAGCGTTGTCGCCATTCACCACAATGCGCATGATGGACATGGAAGACAGGCCGCTGATAAAGGCATTGCCTTTCCACTCGGGGAAAGCGTCGCCGGTATAAAACATCAGGCTGGATGGTGAGATCACTGGATTCCACCAGACTTTTGGTTTTTCAAACTGACCGCTTGTGTCAGTGTCATGATCTGGAATAACTTCGCCAGTGTAGTGGTTGCCATTGGAGACAATAGGGTAGCCATAGTTTTCGCCAGCAATAACCAGGTTCAGTTCATCACCGCCGCGTGGCGCCATCTCAACATTCCAGAGACGTCCATCATTGTCAAAGGCAATACCCAGAGGGTTGCGATGGCCATAAGACCAAACTTCTGCTGCGATGCCACCCTGACTTGCAAAGGGGTTGCCTGCAGCTGGTGTGCCGTCATCATTTAGACGAACGATTTTGCCAAGAGTCGCATTCAGGTCCTGAGCAGGATCATATTTATTACGCTCACCTGCGGAGACAAACATATGCCCCTCAGCATCAAAGGCGATACGGTGACTGAAATGCAGTCCGCCATCTACTTTAGGAAAAGCGCGCCAGATAACTTCAAGATTTTCGATTGCAGGAGCAGCAAGATTTAGTGTGCCACGTGCTACAACAGCACCGCGGGTTTCATTGGCGCCGGCTTCAACATAGCTAATGTAGAGAGTATTGTTGGAGTCAAAATCAGGATGCAGAATGATGTCACCAAGTCCACCCTGAAAGAAGTAATCGACTTCCGGGGCACCTGCAACTTCTGTTGTATTACCGTCCTGGGTAACCAGTTGAATAGTGCCGCCTTTCTCGGTAACCAGAATGCGGCCATCAGGCAAAAATTCCATAGCCCAGGGTTCATTCAGGTCGGCGACAGGAGTAGAAACAAAGGGATAGGGAACCTGAGCTATTGCTGAGGTGCCCAGGAATAGTCCCAGGGCTAAAATGAAGAGTTTTTTCATACTAATGACCTCGTTTGGTGAGTCGTTTGCGATCGGAAAATATTATTCAACTTTTTATAAGTTTTTATAAGTTATTTATTTGTTCAGACCTGAATTTATGGATAATCTTCACTTATTGTTATTGGACTGTTGGTGAGGACATTTATCCAGGGATTGGGAGTATATAAGTCATTTTCAGTGAAATCCATTCTCTGGTCATGTGGTTCTTGCAAGGTGATTAAGAAATTATGACAAAAGAGCTGATACTGATGCGCCATGGTAAGTCCGACTGGAGTAAACCGGTCCCGGATTATCTGCGACCGATCAAGAAAAGAGGCTTTCTGGAATCAGGCAAAATCGGCAGTTGGCTGCAGGATCAAGGCCTGGTGCCGCAGCTTATTATCAGCTCTCCTGCTCAGCGCGCCCGCGAAACTGCTGAAACGCTTGCTCAGCAGATGAATTACAGTATTGAAAAGATAAGCTGGAATGAGTCTGTTTATATGGCGGATGTCAGTGAGCTGCTTGATGCCATTGCCACGACACCGGAAGAGTGTCGGCGCCTTATGATCGTTGGCCACAACCCAGGTCTGGAAGATTTATTGTTTTATCTCACGGAAGAAATAGATATTCCGGAGGATGGCAAAGTAATGCCTACTGCGACAGTTGCTGTTCTGGAAACCGATTTGGATTGGTCTGCACTCGAGCATTCTTCCTGCAAGCTGGGCATCATTGCCAGAGGGCGATACCTCTAGGCACTGGTAAATGCCTTATCCAGGCGTTTAACGATTAAACAGATTTTCCAGCGCTCTGTTTAACAGTTCCTGCCGAGGATCAATTTCTTCTTCGGGTTCAGTTTCTGTCGTACTTTCAGTTTCAGTTCCTTCTGTGACTTCATCGCCAATAGCCCGCTGTATCAGGTCGCTAAGTCCTCTTTGTACGGCGGAGCGAATAGCGCCGGCAAGAATGGATTGTATATCAGGCAGACAGGCAGGGCTGTTTATTGAGCCGCTGCAGGCAATGGGAAGAGAGTAGCCGCCAATATCATAGGCCTGTTCATCACTGGCAGGTGTCTCATCGACATTGGCGATCATGTTGAAGGCGATGGAGTCATTGCTCAGATTCACCAGGGTGCCGCGTCCGCTAACATCGAATCCTGAAGACTCAATCAACAAGTCATTGGAAGTAACGATGCCATTGTTCACATTAATAGTGGCTGTAAAATTGTCGAAGGGTGTGCGTTCACCACGCACTATAGTACGAGGACGCTGCTCTCTTATCATGGCTTCAACCTGATTCAATACACTGCCAACATCGACGCCTTCCAGGACACCATCCTGCAATGCCAGGGATCCGTTGCCATTTAAGTTGCGTTTAATCGTGGCAGTATCGGAGCCGCGCCCGCTTAGTGAAAGCTGGATATCACCGGAGCCGCTTACATAACTGGCATCCATAAAGTCCTGTAATAGTGGCGCAAGGTTAATGCCGGTGAGTGTGGTATCCACACTGGCGCTTGCTATGTCGTTATTCACATTCAGGCGGATATCACCTGTATAAGAACCTTGATAAAGGTTGGCACTGATTGGAGCGAGTGCCAGTTGGCCATCACTGGCATTAATAGAAAGCGCCAGATCATTCAGATTAAGGTTAGAGTAGGTCAGCTGCCCAATATTTAATTCCCCTTTCAGATTAAGATCGCGCAGGCTATCAACAGGTAATTCAGTATTCCCTATCTCACTGCTATTTACCGAGGCACCATTGTTCGGGGCCAGGTAGCGGTCAAGATTAATGCTGTTTATAGAAAGATCAAAATCAACGGCGAGGTTATCGAAATCAGCTAGGGCAAGCTCACCGTTAAAGCGAGAATCATCGAGAGTCAGGTCCAGATTGCTTAGACTAAGATTATTATTTGACCCCGAAAAAGCACTAGCCAGTGCGAATGTTTGAAACACCGAGTTGTCCATAGTGGCGGGTAATTGTTGATTAATCTGCTGCATGAAGCGGCGCAAATTAATATTGGGCAGGGAGACCTGGCCGTTATAAATCGGATCGCTCATGATATTGCGTGCGTTCACACTACCCTGCAAATTCAGACCCAGGCCAGCCAGGCTAAATGATTCTGTAGTGAGCGTTTCTCCTTCAAGGTCCAGAACCATATTGGAATCCAGAGCGAGAGTAACAGGCGAGTTCGGGATGCGCGGACCGGACAGAACGAGATCGAGATTAAAGGGATTTAAACTGAGGTTGGTTTTCGTACCATTCACTGCTGCTGTAAGATTAAGTGACTGTACTACTTCAGCCAGTCCAGGCTGCTCAATGGCAGTCAGAATTTCTGCCATGTTTCTACCGCTAAGATTCAGCTCGCCCACCATGGTGCCATTGGTATTCTGAAAATTACTTGCCTGTAGTTCGCCGGTCAGGCGAAAGCCAAGAAAACTGGCTTGCACGCCAGTGAGGTCAATATTGCCTGTGGCCATATTGACGTCAAAAGGTGCGTTGATAGTGAAATTTTTATTGCTTGAGTTGCGCAGCTCTCTGCCATACTCATTAAGGGTTGAGTCTCTGCCCTGAGTCAATTGCCCGACTACCTGCATCAGCAATGGCAGGTCAGGACCGCTGGCATTCAGGCGGCCTCGGAAAACCGGAGACTCAGTATTAATGTTGCTGGCAGTGACATTGCCATTGATTACAGTACCCAAAGCCCTGGCTTCCAGTTCCGGGATATTGATATTTCCTGTTTCCAGGTTCGCATCAAAACGCGTGTTAAGCAGGAAGCTTTGATCTGGAGATTGCTGCAGATCCCGGCCATATCGTGCCAGGGGCGAATCACTGCCACCCTGTAGCTGTCCTGCCACTTCCAGTAGGGTAGGCAGATCCGGGCCCGCGGCATTAATGGCGCCGTTGATTATTGGAGTACCAGCCTGAAGATTTGTTGCGCTGATATCCCCGGTAATGGTGGCATCAAGCAGGCTGGCATCAAGGCCGCTGACTGTGAGGCTGCCTTCCGCAGGACTGGTTTCAAACAAACCGTTAATGCGGAATGTTCTGCTATTTAATCCTGTTATCTGGTTTACCAGGGCATCGTTTTCCAGAATGCGGAATAGCACAGCAAGATCATTGCCCGCTGCGGCAAGATTGACCTGATAAAGCGGTGTATCGCCAAGAAAATCCTGACCGTTGATATTGGCATTGATCTGCGTATCCAGTGCATTCAATGAAAAGTCACGCAGAGTAAGCAAATGTTGCGCAAAGTCCACACTGACTGAGCTTATCATTGCAATATCAGCAGAACCGTTTGGCACATTCGGGCCAGACAGGGTGCTGGTCAAATTCAGAGGGTTCAGGTCATAACGTTCGTTGTCCAGGTCGTAAATTATTGTCCCGCTTAGATTGACTAAAGCAGACAGGGCCGGTTGAGAAGCGCTGGCATTCAGACTCAGACCAAACTCTACCGGCTCGCCGTACACCAGTTCACCGGTACTGACATCGATATCATTCAGGGTATAGAGGACATTGTTGAAGCGGTCATCAAAAGTCAGCGAGGCATTTTGAATATCTACCCCGCCAAGTACCAGATTATTGAGGCTTGGCTCTGTCGCTACAGAGTCTCCATTTTGAGCAGTTGCCGGAGAGTTAAAACTCCAGTTACTTTCACCTGCAGCATTGGTTTCCAGATGGATTTGTGTGCCCTGCAGGTGAATCGTGTCAATTTCATATTCCCGATCCAGCATGGGAAGAAGCTTGACCCTGAATTCTGCACGCTGTGCTTTCAGTAACGGGGTGTCACTGAAGCCGGGGGGATTGGCAATGACAACATCTTGCAGGCTTAGTCCTAACCAGGGATAGAAGCTCAGGGCGATATCACCATTCAGGGTGAGGACCAGTCCGGTGTTTTGTTCAAACTGTTGAGTGATAAGGTCTTTATGAGTATTGGGGTTAAGGTTAAGAACATAAAGAAAAACCACCAGGACGATGGTGAGTACCAGGCTTATCAGGGAGGCGGTAATTTTTAATAATTTCTTCATTGATCAGTTTTTACTCTACTGAGAGCCCGGATGGATTGAGGGTGTTCAGGCGTGATTATCTGCCCCTTTAGTAGACAAAATTATAGACAAGATAACAGGCCAGATATTAGACCAGTACTTTGGTCTTAATGTTTCCGAGAGTGTAAAACAATTATTACTTTTAGAGAGATAATTTTCCTGTCATGGTTCAGTTCTGCTTCATTTTGGTGTTTTGGGGATGTCATGAAAAAATGGTAAGAAATAGGAGCTTACTTTCTGATTCTTCAATCTGGGAGGGTGCAATTGCATGGGATAGGTAAAACCAATCGCCGATTTATTAATTAACAATTAGACAGATGATAGTCTGATCATTATATTTGACCCAAGTCGAGAGTTTCTGTTGATTCTCCAATACTGACTTCACGAAGTCCCGGGCTTCAATTATACGTTTATAAAATAGCAGTAATAATTAAGGAGTGAACTATGTCTTTAGCAGGTTCAAAAACTGAACAAAACCTCAAAGATGCATTTGCAGGTGAATCACAGGCTAACCGCCGTTATTTGTATTTCGCCGCCAAAGCTGACGTTGAAGGCTATAACGATGTTGCAGCAGTATTTCGTTCTACCGCTGAAGGTGAAACTGGTCATGCTCATGGTCATCTGGAATACCTGGAAGAAACAGGTGATCCGGCAACAGGCCTACCTATCGGTGGAACTTCTGACAACCTGAAAGCGGCGATTGCTGGCGAAACCCATGAGTACACAGACATGTACCCTGGAATGGCCAAATCTGCCCGTGATGAAGGCTTTGACGAAATTGCTGACTGGTTTGAAACTCTGGCGAAAGCTGAACGTAGCCATGCCAACCGTTTCCAGAAAGCGCTCGACAGTCTGGACGCTTAAAATTTATACCGTCCGGACTAGTTAAGCATTATCCGGGCCTGTGGCAGCCTGACTCTCAAAAAGAGTCGGGCCACCACAACAAAAATTCTCAGAATTCAATTTGCCCTTATTTGATAGAAAGCTCATGAGTGATACCCCTCAAAATAAAGAAAGAACCAGGGAAGGAAGTCTGGAAGCCCCGACACGGCATCCGGTGGATTGGCAGTCTGAAGATTTCTGGAATATGGACTCCCTCAATACTGAACTCGAACGAGTCTATGATATCTGTCATGGGTGTCGTCGCTGTGTCAGTTTGTGTAATGCCTTCCCGACCCTTTTTGATCTGGTTGATGAATCAGATACCTTTGAAGTAGATGGTGTGGATAAGGCGGATTATCAGAAAGTAGTGGAACAGTGCTACCTCTGTGACATGTGTTACATGAGCAAATGTCCTTATGTGCCACCTCATGAATGGAATGTAGATTTTCCCCATTTGATGTTGCGCGCCAAAGCGGTGAATTTCAAAAACAACGGCGCATCATTTCGCGATCGCACCCTGACCAGTACAGATACGGTGGCAAAATTAGCCACCATTCCACTGGTAGATGTGACGGTCAATGCCCTGAACAAAAACGCTCCGTTCCGCAAAGTACTGGAAAGCACATTGGGTGTGCATCATGCCGCACCAGTGCCTACCTACCATCGCAACACTCTGCGCAAACGGGTAAAAACACTGGATAAGGTTATAGCGCCACAACAACAGGGACGCACTACTGGCAAGGTGGCTTTTTATGCGACCTGTTATGGTAATTACAACTCTCCTCATCTGGGTGAAGATTTTTATCAGGTCTTTCAGCACAACGGTATTCATATTGAGCTGGTACCGAAAGAAGCCTGTTGCGGTATGCCAAAGCTGGAGCTTGGTGATCTTGAATCTGTCAGGGAATTAAAAGAAGCTAATATTCCGGTATTGGCCAAACTGGTAGACGAAGGTTTTGATCTGATTGCGCCCATTCCATCCTGTGTTCTGATGTATAAACAGGAGCTGCCTCTGTTGTTTCCGGATGATGAGGATGTACAGAAAGTAAAGAAAGCATTTTTTGATCCTTTCGAGTACCTGTTTCTGCGGCATAAGGAAGGCGCATTTAATACGGAGTTTAAACAGGGGCTGGGAGACGTAAGTTACCAGGTCGCCTGTCATCTGCGGGTGCAAAACATAGGGCTGAAAACCCGGGATATTCTGAATCTGGTTCCCG
>Ga0115567_10007068_pt1 | contig 10655 bp, 10 predicted proteins | sample COGITO_mtgs_1204_2_FD_88679 | JGI IMG/M metagenome (GOLD analysis project Ga0115567, IMG submission 88679) | Pelagic marine microbial communities from North Sea - COGITO_mtgs_120412 | ecosystem: Environmental > Aquatic > Marine > Epipelagic | place: Germany:Helgoland, sampling site Kabeltonne... | reverse complement strand
CTCGTCAAGGTCAAGTTAGGAATGCACGCGTGCGTTGCCTGCACGCAAGTGTGGCAGACCTTGATGCTGCGAGCGTTGGCGACGCCCGGGAGGTCGCCCTCAAGCTTGAGCATTTTGAGCTTCGTCTCAAGCTTCATACGGGTGAGTGTGGACCCAAGAAAAATCGGATATCTGTACAAAGCCCGAACATCACACTACTAGTGACTTGGGGGCGAGGGCAACCTCGGCAAGATCGAGGAGTCAAGTCTTCAAGGTTTGGCTCCAAGGGTCAGCAGAGATTTGTTTCTCGCGAGGCTAAACGTGGGCGCTTTCGTGTGCAGACTTCAGATCCAAGGAAAGGATGCATACAGGTCCATAAGCTCGATTGAGGAGAGGTCTCGACAGCCGGGATCAGTCCGACGTGATCCCATGAGGATGCATCTGTGCGCGATGGCGTTAGGTGGCAGAAGCCTCTGCTGAAGGCGTGCCGGGTGGCTGCACTCAATGGCTGCTAACGAGCTGTTAGGGTGGATGACGACCGGATACTCGTTGAGGAGGAGATGTGGTACATGGCATCGATAAAGTCGCGCGGTGTAGTGATGTGCACCTGCAGAGAAGCGACTCGACATTCAACGAGAGACAGATGCCCGAATATACCGACGCAGGACGCTGTTATTTGACATTCCAGCACGTGCTAGATTCGGAGCGAGCTGACGAACAATCAAAGATAAGTTGTACAAGGATATTGGGCTGCACACCGTCCAGAGTCGGTTTAGATTTTCGCCAGAAACAGTCTTGAGGCCGTCCCCGTACGTGAAATGCTCTGCGGCCATGTCGCGCACGTAGCCCTTGAGCTCTTCGAACTCGTGCGTCGGGTTCTGAAACCAGATCGGCTGCACGTGCGTGAAGGAGTGGGTAGGGTGCTGCTCGCACGCGGCCTTCACAAGATGCAGCATGACCTGCAGGCAAGGGGAGCGGGATGAGAGGATCGCGACGGCCAAGCGAGGTTCCACGCAAAGCGGCAGTCGCTGTATGCTCTGAGCACACGTGACGCGCACCGTGGAGTCCTTGCCACCGTTGAAAGACAGGGCTAGCTGTCCTGGCTCAAAGACGTCGAGCATGCGGTCAATCTGTCGCAATGCGTGCCGCGCCTTCTTGAGCGTATTGTTGTTGCCAGGGCCAGCCTGAGCGAGTTGGTCCAGGATCGGCCAGTGTTTGTCCTCGTTCTTGCCAATATCACTTGCCGCCTGCATCAGTTCAATTGAATCAACGAATGTGACAGCCTACGCGTGGTATTGTTGATCACAACACCGGGCCGGAGCAGTTGTGGGGGAAATGTGGTCGAGAGTACACCCGTTGCCGTCCGTCATGCCACGCGCCTGGACCAGCTGGCATCGAAAGAGAACGCCGATGTGCAGCATTCACCACGATTGAAGCAAGCGGGCTAGCATGATGAGTCCGGCCGCCGCAGAAGGACGCTGTTGCGCAGTTGCTGGGAAGGTGCGGCAAACTGGGGATACTGAGACCCATCCCCCTAAACAACGTTACCTTGATGTCAGGAACAGCCGAAAGGCTGTTTGCCGCACGCAAAGCGCCCAACGAGGCCCCACTGCGAGACCAAAACCGCTCCATCGCGTACGGACGGCCGCCCGAGGCGCTTCCCGCCCGGCGTGGCGTGCAACGGCGCCGAGGTCGCTGATGATGGGCCCGCCTCAGCTCTACATCTGTAAAGCTAAGGCGGGCCCATCCCCGAAATGGCCCCCATCGGCCAATTGTGTAGCTGCCTCAGCCCCGTCGAGGGCGGAGCTTGCACAGCGATGGGGGCCACATCCAAAACAAAGCCACAAGACGCGGAAATCACAAACGAGGCCGAGAAGATCCACGTGCCGGTTGCAGCCCTCAGCTCCGTTTTGTCGTGCATACCTCTTGCTTGCCGTGCAACCCGTTCGCTGACGATGTGCCTGCTACGAGTCCTGAGTTTTCAACCATTTACATTCGCCTGAACCCCGCGTCCTAAACTGTGTGAGGATACTACTTGTAGGTCGAAACCCCTCTGTGGACATCGCTTTCGGTTATGGGGATGGTAGCAGCCTCATTCGCCTTGACGTTGCATCTCACGCCAAAACTCTTCGTTGATGATGAGTCGCTCCTGGCTCAGCGATATGGGGCAACCGCCGCGCTTGATGTGGTGGCTGCAGGAGGAATCCCATTATATATATTAGGTGCGATCCCATACTTCCTGCTCATGATCGCGGGCGAGTACTTGCTCTCCTTGGCATGCAAGCTTCCGTGTGCTGGTGGGTGCTACGACTTCTCCGATACCTGGTCTTCCATCACTGCAGGGATCACCCAGCAATTCGGCACCGTGCTGGTTTGTCCCAATCTTACTTACGGTGTTTTGCATCTACTGCCAGTCATCTTGTATCCGTTACCGAATGAGTGCTCGCCTCACCCTGGCGGGCGGGGCGCTGGCCAGATCAAGAATCCCCTGAAGCTTGGAATCGTGCCGTACTCCTACGTGTACTACACCTACGGGGTGCCAAACAACCTGACCGTGTCCGTAGAAAGCGGCTGGACATGGCTCGCGTGCTTTGTCATGGTTGACTGCGGCTACTACTGGCTCCACCGCTGGTGCCACGAGCTGGGCTTCATGTGGGCTGGGCACTCCGTGCACCACTCGTCCGAGCACTACAATCTGTCCACGGCGCTGCGGCAGTCTTGGTGGCAGGCGGTCCTTGCCCCTGCCGTGTACCTCCCTCTCGCGCTCTTCTTCCCTCCCGCGCTGTACGCTGCGCTCGAGCAGGCAAACATTGTTTACCAGTTTTGGGTGCACACTTGCCTCGTTCGGCGCCTCCCGTGGCCCGTGGAGCTTGTCTTCATGACGCCATCACACCATCGCGTGCACCATGACCGCCGTGTGCATAAGAACTTCGGCGGGGTGTTCATCGTGTGGGACCGGCTCTTCGGCTCGTTCCTGGACGAGAACGACGCGCTCGCGCAGCTCGGCGAGGACAACGCGGAGCGTGCAGCTGCGCTGGGGCCTGATGCTCGAGTAGAGGAGCGCGCAGAGGAAGTTCTGCTCTTCGGCATCATGCCAGTCGTTCGCTCCTACACTGAGTCAGTCGCGCAGATGCAGCTGTGGAGTCCCATCTTTCGTCCGCTGCGCGACGGAAAATTTCGAGCTGCGCTCTCCGCCGCGTGGTTCGGTCCCGGCTATTACACCGCTGGCGCGCCGCGCTGCCTCAAGCCGCCATCTGCCGCGGCTGTGCGCCTTCGACTCCCCGCGAGCGCCTCTCTTGCTGCTCTGCGGTACGTCGGCGCGCACTTCGCCGCAACCATCGCGCTGGGCTTCGGCGTGCTCCTGGCGAAGCACGCGCCGCTCTTCTCCGTGCGCGTCCCGCTCGCCTGCTATTGCCTCGCCTCGCTCTACGCACAGGGACTTCTCCTCGACTCGCGCCAGCAAGGCGAGGTCGCCTTCGAGCGTGCGCGCCTTCGCGCATCGCTTGCTGGCGCGGTCCTCGCGATCGCACTTCCCGTCGCGCTCCCTGAAGCACTCTCTGCCGCCGTCTCGACCGCCGCTTTCCGGTGCGCGTGTTCTGACCCCGCAATCTGGCCAGCTCCAACCTGCAGGCGTTTGGTTCTTCTTAGCTTGCCCTTGTGCGCACTCGTGAATGCGATGCACGCGCGCCAAGCAACTCACCTCTGTCTGGCCGCTGCAGCGCGGCAGCTCTCTTCATGGTCGTATGCTCTTCAGCCTCACTCTGCGTGCTCCCAAACACGGATTGGCCTAGCTCTTCAGCCAGGGAGGCACAAGCTACTGCAAGCAAGACAAGGAAAGGGTCGACGGAGGCAGCCACAAAGGTGGGGGCACAGGTTTTGCAGCGGCGCGCAGCAGCGAGTCATGATGCGTGAAGAGAACCGTTCTGTCTGTCGTTAGGCACACGCTTGTGATGTAGTCATTTTTTTCTGGTGCTCATTGTGCGGGTGACGTTGTGAGACAGGGAAGCCGCTCGTTGGCAGATAATTTGAATTTTGTTGTGGTATTGGGTGGTCTCATGTAATTTTTGTTGCTGCAAAGTGTGCTGTAAGGGTCGACGTCGAATGTGGATAAGAAAGCCTAGAGAGCACAGATCTGAAGGCTCCGTGAGCCGATTTCAGAGGTATACACAAGTTTTTCCGAACGAAAGCCATGGCCGCTGCCTCTCAAATTTCTAGGAGACTTTGCAGCGGAGCCCCAGCCCAGGTCGAGACGGAACTCGCCCACGGTAACCGCTCAGAAACGAGCAAGAACTTGCATGTGAAATCACACCCGCGAATTCACGAGAAGCTACGCCCGCGGAGTACCTTGGGCGCGATCATAGCCCAAAGGTACGCCACAGCGAGCACCCATGAGTCAACGATCTGCTCGGAGTTGAGAGGCTCAGAATGGATAGACTCGCGACCGTTTAGAGCTTGTGCACAGCGCTCGGGGCAGAGAGCTACACGTCCTCCCAGGCGAGTGCGCCGGTGCATCCTCCTTGCAATACGTCCAGAATTAAGGGGGGGGGTTCGAGAAAGAGGACTCTGAGTGCGCACCTTGATCCACATCGAGGTCACGCCCTTGTCAACAGAGGCCTTCGAGAAATCCTCGTTCCAATTGGTGAGCTGCATCCCGACGTAGCAAATGCCGAGCCAAAAGGCCAAGTGAAACGCCGCCACATTGTAGCCGATCGGGCCTTGAAGTTGCACGCCAACCTCCTCATGCTCCATCTTGTTTTCTGCAATCGGCTCCACTGTAATTTTGTCCATGGTGACGAGGGGCACCTGGCGGTCATGGATCTGACCATCGGGCCCAAGAGCGCCGGGCCCAAGAGCGCCTCCAGAATTCTTGGAAGGCCCCCAGAACATGCCGTCCATGTCCATGCTCTGCGAGATTGTACAAGATGCGTAGCCCTGCATCACGACCGCGATGATGATAGTGACCGCAGGGATAAGCTCCGGAGGGCCCTTGTAAAGGGTGTCGGCGCCTGCTGCAGCCAAGTCGTTGCATTGAGTCTGCGCAAAGAGCGCAGAGAGCATTTTGAACGTCATGAAGCAGGCAACCAGCATTGAGGGCATGAGGCCCGTCGCGGGCATCCACTCTGTCGCGCGGAAAGAAAGGAGCGTGAGGCCAATCCACAGGAGGACATTCCAAACGTTGAAGAACGTGTACAGCCCGCAACCAGTGCTGCTGCCGTCCGTCACCTCGTCGAACCATGTAAAGCCAATCACACTCATTGCGATGGAGCCTGCAAACATCAATACCGAGGCAGCGAGGATGAGCATATGCCACGGGCCCTTGATGTTGTCGGTGCCGTCCTTCGCGATGAGGCTCTCGTTCGTATCGAAGATGTACTCAATGAATATGATAGTCTGTACGAGGAGAAAAAGGATGCCGGCAGCAAAGGCAACCCAACCGTAGCCGATAAAGAAGGACGACGGCATGCAGAATGGCACGAGATGCAACAGCAACCAGACGGCAATTTTGATGGGCCATACGCCCGTGTGCACAATGATGCGTGGGTTGGAGAAATCGTTAGCACCAATCGTCGCCGCCATGAGCATGAAGTGGAACAGCATTGTTGCGAAGACCATCCACAGCACAAAGGCCCTGTACAATGGCAAGATTTCACGGCACACAAAACTTCGTAGTCGACGAAGACAAACTACCGAGGAAGCAATGATAGCTTTCAAAGCACCCAAGGCGATATGCAACATCTCATGCATTTTAGATCTTGCAGAGCACGGGTTGATTTGAGGCACACCGTGACATGCAGCTTGGGTCTGTGATGTCAGGCGGGCACTTCAGGTTGTTGCTGAAGAAGTCTGTTCCGGTGATCGATTCAGGCGCAAAGTCGCGGAAGACCTAAAGTCGCGCCAGCACGTGTCATCAGAGGGACATCATCCCGCCTTTCAAGGGCAAAGCCGCAAAGGTTTGGAACTTGCACAGGTTCGGAAGACTCACCCACGCGATGATGACAGAAACGAGCGTGAGGCCAAAGTATGAGAGACGCGCAGAGCGCGACGCCACCAGCTCCGACGTTGGCGTGCTCCCACACATCTTGCTGTACATCCAGAGATCAGATCAGAATCCACCACAAAAGTTGCGAGCGTCGCTGCTACTGCCACCGACGCCGCCGTTGCACAGGGTTCCAAAAACAACACTCAAGAGTTGTTTCGTTGCAGGGGGGCAAGCTGGCCAGAGAGGTTGCGACACAAGGGACGCACCCGCAGCAGTAGGTGCAGAGAGAAGAACCGACGCAGGTGCATGCCTGACACGCGACGCAGCCTGCAAGGCTGGTCATCCCACCGGTCAGCCCGGTGAGAAGACACGCCATGGTGGTCACACAGATCGAACCGTACTGACTTGCGCTTGGACTGCATGTCAGCATTTAGCGAAAAGTCAATTTTCACCATTTTCGAAATAGGCAGTGGTAAAAAGGCTTCGTCAAAGCCACGGCTGTGTGCAGTGACGTCGGGGGGGACGGCGGACTCAGGCCGGAGCCGGCATGGCGGCGGCGGGCGCCATTATCCAGCGGCCTCAATGGGTGCCAGATGCTAGTGTTCTTGCGTGTACGCGGTGCCGCGTGGCATTCTCGTTCGACACGCGCCGCCACCACTGCAGGTTGGCACTCACTTCAGCCGAATCGGCCACAATCCCTAACCCAGGCAGTGCTCGTTCTACTCTGCGGGTGGACCGTTTTCAGTGCGCGTCAGATGAGGGATAGAGTGTAAGAAAGCAGATCAAAGTGCGGGTGGGCTATGGAGCACACGCTTGCAGCGGATAGATAACGGTTTGGGTTTGGAAGTGGTCAATCTGAGGTACGTCCCAGGGCGACGAGCGCGGGCTTCGGCTTTCGCCCTGGGCTTCGGCTTTTGCTGGCGCGTGCATTTTTGGACTCTCCAGACCCACCTACTGTCAGCTGGCACAGATGTGACCGAATGCGGGGCTTGTCTGGGGCGCTAAAGTTCCCGATTTTCCAGGTTTTGCGGGCACATTTTCTGCCACGCGTGCTCTGCCAAATCTCGCGCCCTGCTCTTCTTGGGGTATGCGGAGCCAGTACGGGTTTGCGACTTGTGTATGAATATGTGCAATCTTCGCGATGACTTCATGGAGGAGCTCGTCCAGCCCATCTTGACCCAGCAAACATAATGTGAATCTCGGCACGTTGGGTCTGGATATGAATTCCTGCTCGCGCGGTGGGACTGTGAATCTTGCTCAAACACTCATCCTACAATTTTCAAACAGGTGGTGCGCAATGGCGAGGTGCGTGCAGTACAGAGCATGCTTGCGGACAAAGCAGTGGGACCTGACGATACGACGGGTACGCAAACTCCTCTTCTCGTCGCAGCAAGCAAAGGGCACATGGAGATCATGCAGCTTCTGCTGGATAATGGGGCAAACGTAAACGCACTGCCTATTCGCGACACCTACTCCGGTGTGCACACCTTACCCGATCCCGCAGCACCTTTCTCACTGCTCCGTGAATCAAGTCGTGATACGGGGGTCACTCTCTGACGATCCCTGGTGGCGGCAGACGGCGGCTTTGTGCTGAGCGATGAAGGGCGGCCTCCGCGCGGGGATTCTCCGCTGCACTATTCCGCTATCAACGGCTCTGTAGAGTGTGTGCAGATGCTGCTGCGGCTGAATGCTGATGTTAACCGCCCTTCTGCGCGGTACGGCGAAACACCATTGCACAAGGCGGTGCTCTTTCAGCGCACGGAGGTCGTTCGCGCGCTGCTCGCTGCTGGTGCAGATTCCGCTGCGCGCAATGACCGCGGGTTTTCAGCGCTCACACTTTGCGCGATGTGCGGTGGAGATGAGCTTGGGGAAGCATTTTCGGGGCACGGCGCGCGAGTGCGGCCAATGCGCGCTGCGGATTTGCGGGCGGGCGCCATCACACCTGCAGGACATTCAGACCTTCCGTGGAGTCTCGTTGTGGCGCTATACCTGTACCGACGCCCGCGCACGGCACGTGAGACACTCTGCGAGACGCTCGCTGCAGCACACGAGACTGGCTTCACAGTTGACCGATACATCCCGCAGCTCTGTGACCTTGCCGTGCACGAGCCTGCGGGAGACGGGGCGGTGCGACGCGCGCTGATTGCAATGGCGCTTCGCTCCCATACCTTTGCGTTCGCGGCGTACTACTTTGTGGCTTCGATTCAAGCCTCGCGGCACGACCACCGCGCGCCGGGCGCACCGCAGGACGCCGCGCGTGCGTCCCGCGAGCTCCGGGAGGCGCTCGAGCGGGTCGTCTTCGGCTGTACGGCGGCTGTGCGCGTGCGCGAGAAGGCGCGGTCGGGAGACTCCGGGGTGGGAGCAGGGGCAGGCAGAGAGCGAGAGGGCGACGCGACGCCGAGCCCGCTGCCCGCAACGCCGCTCAGCGAGACTCCGCATGCGCCGCAGACGCCGCAGGAGCTGCCGCTACGCGCGGCCGGGTCGGCGCGCTCCCTCGGAGGGACTCCAGCCGCAGGCGACGAGCATGGCGACGGGGGCAGAGATGAGGTGCGGCGGCAGGCGCCGTGGGTCGCAGAAGCGGGTCCAGAGTGCGGTAATACTCCGCGGACACAGGGGGAGGTTCTGGCGGTGCCCAGTCAAGGCGGCGCAGCACTCCTGCAGCGCGCAGACTCGCAGCGCTTGGAGGCGGGTGGTCCTGCTGGCGCGAATGGGCGGGGCACTGCTGGGTGGGGAGCGGAGCGGCCTTCAGTGCCCAAAGAGTTGATGTCGGAGCTGGGGGAGCACAATTGCAACTGGACTGTCGCGCCGCAGGTGCCACAGCAGCTGCACCCCCGCGTGCGATCCACGCGGATGCTCCGTGCACTTTGCGACCGAGCTGAACTGTAGAGCGGTGAGCAGGCTGTTGACCGAAAGGCGATGCTGGTCAAGAGCCGCAAATTTGCGCGGGTGCTGCGTGAGCTGGCCTCGAAGCTCGCGCTCGTGTCACCATCGATGAGAGCGCGCGAGCTACAACAGGCACTTCAGCTCGTCAATGATCGACTTCCACCCTGCCTCTACTTCCCTCTCTTCTCCAGCCGCTATGAACTCTTCTGGCTGCTCGCCATCCGAACAGAAGAGTGCCGGGTCTTCCACACGAACAAGCGTGCGCCGATCCTGTGCGTCGCAGAGATCAACGTTGTGACGTTGGCTGGGGGACGGACCCCTGGTAAGCGTGAAGGGCCTGCCTTAGAGTCACCCGCCGTCGGACAAGGTCTCTCCGAGGAGGAAGCGCTGGCGATGCTTGGGGAGAGCTTCTCACAGCAGGCTGGGCATGGAACTGGCGGGGAGAGTGGCGACGGCGAGGGAAGAGCCTGCGGACCAGAAGCGTCGCAGGAGCAGGAACCGCGTGCAGCGCTTGGTTCCAGAGTTGGGAGGGAAATCGGCGCAGCAGCTCAGGGAGAAGACGGTCTATTTCAACCGTCGGTGGGAGCGGTGAGCGAGGACAGCGCAGGGCCGCTGGGGCCATCGGTCGCACCCGAGGGTGAAGAGGAGGAGCGGCGGCAAATGATGGAGGCCTTCTACGGCGAGTGCTGGGAAGCAAAACGCCGACGGATCAAGGCACGTTCGCATAGCGGCGGGGAAACAGGCTGGGATCTCGTTGCTTTCATTGTAAAATCAGACGACGATATTCGGCAGGAACAATTCGCCATGGCACTGGTCTCGCACTTTCACGAGATGTTTCGTGCTGCACGGTGCAATTGCTGGCTGCGCCCCTACTCTGTCGTGGCAACCGCGCCGGACTCGGGCTTCATCGAGGTGGTACCGGACTGTGTCTCACTTCACTCTTTGCGCGATCAGTGGGCCGAAATGAAGTGGGCTGCGACCGATCAAACATTGTACACACACTTCGTCCGCTGCTATGGGCCAGAGCACACGCGCGAGTATAAGGCAGCTCAGCGCAACTTCATCGAGTCGATGGCAGGCTATGCCGTTGTGTGCTATCTGCTGCAGGTCAAGGATCGAAACGACGGCAACCTGCTGCTCACACGAGACGGGCACATCCTCCACATCGACTTCGGTTTCATGCTTTCCAACACACCGGGCGATATGGCTTTTGAGCAGGCCCCATTCAAGCTCACCAGCGAGTACGTGCAGGTATGCAAATGCACGCTCGTCTAGCCCCGAGCTCTATCTCATTTCCCGTGTTGCGGCCTGCTGGCCGTCCTCCCCTGTAAACCTTTCGCTCAGTCTGATTCCCGGTGCGCCGCTGGTCAGGTGATGGGGGGCAAGGATTCCGGGTCTTTCGCGTACTTCCGAGAGCTTTGCGTGCAGGGCTTTCTCGAGGCACGCCGCCCGCAGAACCGCGACCGCATCCTTCTCCTCGTCGAGATGATGTCGGCGGGCATCGGTGATGAGCTCGGTCTCCCGTGCGTCTCCGGGCAGAACACTGCGGAACTGGTGCGCCCCAGTAGCGCGTCGTTTCCCCCTCTGTTGCCGTCGCACCGCGCCCCGTAACAGTATGCATTCGTGCCTTCGCGGAGCAAAGCTGACGCGGATTTCTTCGCGCAGATTGCAACCCTCAAGGGCCTATTCATGGTTGGCAAGACAGAGGCGGAGGTCCGCGCATACGTGCACTCTCTCGTCGACCAGTCGCTGGACAATTGGTTCTGCCCGTGTCCGCGAGCCCTGCATCGGCACCCTGCGGCGTGGAATTACG
>Ga0115567_10007067_pt1 | contig 10655 bp, 6 predicted proteins | sample COGITO_mtgs_1204_2_FD_88679 | JGI IMG/M metagenome (GOLD analysis project Ga0115567, IMG submission 88679) | Pelagic marine microbial communities from North Sea - COGITO_mtgs_120412 | ecosystem: Environmental > Aquatic > Marine > Epipelagic | place: Germany:Helgoland, sampling site Kabeltonne... | reverse complement strand
GGTCCGCCACGTCGCTTTCACCGGATTCGGCGTCGAACCTGGCGGCGATTTCGGCAATGATCTCCGCCTCCTGCTCGGCGCTGGCCTGTGCCACGCCATTGAGAGAGTCGGTTGCAGCCAGCGAATCGCCCGACAGCACATCCCTGGAGCCGCCCGATTCCTTTGAGATCGGGATTTCCGGACTGAAGTAGTCGGCCAGTCCCTGACGCTGGTCCTCCGTCGTGGCGCTCAGCAGCCACATCATCAAGAAGAACGCCATCATGGCGGTTACGAAGTCGGCATAGGCGACTTTCCAAGCACCGCCGTGATGTCCGGCGGCGGCGATGACCTTTTTGCGGCGAATGATCACCGGCGCTGCGTCGCTCTGGGTCATGGAACCCCTCCTCTTCCCCGGGATCACCATGACAGGCGGGTTTGAATACCGCGCTAACGCCTAAAAACGTGTTCGTTTTCCGCCGACGGCCTATCTGTCGAAAAAACGCGGAGCAGTGGCGCCATGGCTGGGCGGAACGATCTGAAGATTTACGACGATGCGGCCGCCAACTGGTGGTCCGATGACATCCGGTGGGTGCGGATCCTCAAGAACATGGTGCCCGGACGGCTCAAGTGGTTCGACCGGCACATGTCGTGGGAGGGCAAGCGCGTGCTGGACCTGGGCTGCGCGGGCGGCTTCATGGCCGAAGCGCTGGCCCGGCGCGGGGCGCGGGTCACCGGGCTCGACCCGGCGGGGCAGGCGATCGAGGCCGCGCGGTCCCATGCGGCGGCCGAGGGGCTCGATATTCGCTACGACATCGGGACCGGCGAAGAGATGTCCTATGCCGATGCCAGTTTCGATGCCGTGGTCTGCGTCGATGTGCTGGAGCATGTGCGGGACCTGACCGCCGTTCTGGCCCAGGTGTCCCGGGTATTGGTGGCGGATGGAAGGTTCCTCTTCGACACGATCAACCGCAATCCCCTGTCCCGGCTTGCGGCGATCACCGTGGCCGAGGACCTGCTGCGGGTGCTGCCGAAGGGCACCCACGATCCGGACATGTTCATTACCCCGGATGAGCTTGCGGCGGCGCTGAAAGCGGCGAACCTCACGCCGCGGAGCTGGAGCGGACTGGGGCCGATCGGCCTGAACCGCCGCGGCGATCCGGTGTTCGGCCCGATCCCGCTCAGGACGGTCATCTACATGGGCGTGGCCGACAAAACGGCGCCTTGACGTTTCGGCACTATGCGCGGGATCGAGAGATTGTCAGACTGCTGAGATCAGACAGTGGCGAAAAGGATCGTTCGATGGCAGGACTACTCGCGGTCGCGCGCGGCATCGACAAGGTCAACGGATGGATCGGCCGTTGGGTGGCCTGGCTGATCCTGGCCGCCGTTTTGGTATCCGCGGGCAATGCCGTCGTCCGGAAGAGCTTCAACATTTCATCGAACGCGTGGCTCGAACTTCAGTGGTACCTGTTCGGGGCGGTATTCATGATCTGCGCCGCGTGGACCCTGCGCGAGGATGAGCACGTCCGCGTCGACGTGCTTTCGCAGCGGCTGACGGTCCGCACCCGGGTGATGATCGACCTTTTCTGTCACATCCTGTTCCTGATGCCTTTCGCGGTGATGATGATCTACCTGTCATGGCCGTTCTTCGTGTCCTCGTTGCTGTCGGGAGAGCAGTCCAGCAATGCCGGCGGACTGATTCGCTGGCCCGCGAAGCTCTGGATCCTGGTCGGGTTCCTCATGCTCGCGGCCCAGGGCGTGTCGGAGATCATCAAGCGCAGCGCCATGCTGGCGGGGCATCTGCCGCTGCCGGACGATCCCGATGCGGCCGAAGAGATACCCTCCGTCGATCAAGACGTCGCGGGAGAGAAGTGAGATGATCGAACTCATCGCCCACAATCTTGCGCCCATCATGTTCATCTCCGTTATGGGGCTTCTGGTTCTGGGCTATCCAGTGGCGCTGACCTTGGCGGCCGGTGGTCTGTTCTATTTCGTCGTCGGCGTCGGCCTGTCCGATTATTCCAGCGACATCAATCTTTTCTGGCCGCTTCTCAGGGCCATGCCGGAACGGGTCTTCGGCATCATGTCGAACGACACGCTGCTTGCGATTCCGTTCTTCACCTTCATGGGGCTGATCCTGGAACGGTCGGGGATGGCGGAGGACCTGCTCGACACCGTGGGGCAGCTCTTCGGGCCGCTCAGGGGCGGGGTGGCCTTTGCGGTGGTGCTGGTGGGCGCGCTTCTGGCGGCGACCACGGGCGTCGTGGCCGCGTCGGTGATCGCCATGGGCCTCATCTCGCTGCCAATCATGCAGCGTTACAACTACAGCCCGACGGTTGCGACCGGCACTATTGCCGCCGCCGGCACTCTGGCGCAGATCGTGCCTCCTTCGCTGGTCCTCATCGTCATGGCGGATCAGTTGGGCGTGTCGGTCGGCGACATGTACGTCGGCGCGCTTTACCCCGCGCTGATCGTCATCGCGGCCTACTGTCTCTACGTGCTCGGCCTGACCGTCCTGAGGCCCGAAACCGTCCCGGCCCTGCCAGAGGAAGAGCGGCGGCTGGGCTCCGGCGTTCTGTCCTTGCTCGCGATCTTCGCCCTCGCCGTGGTGATCTATGTCGGGTCCGCCCGCCTGCTCTTTGCCGACATGATCCCGGCAACGCGGGTCGTCTTCGCGGCGACCGTCACCGTGGTCGTCTGCTACGCCATCGCGCTGGTGAACCGTTGGATGAGTTTGGGGCTGCTCTCCAAGCTTGCCGAGGAGGTGGTCATCGTGCTGATCCCGCCGCTGGCATTGATCTTCCTGGTGCTGGGCACGATCTTTCTGGGGATCGCCACTCCGACGGAGGGCGGCGCCATGGGCGCGGTGGGCGCGCTGGTCCTGGCCATCGCAAAAAGGCGGCTCGACTGGGCGACCACGCGATCGGCGGTGGAGGCGACGGCGAAGCTGTCGGCCTTCGTCATGTTCATCCTGATCGGCGCGCGGGTGTTCGGCCTGACCTTCTATGGGGTGAACGGTCAGGTCTGGCTGGAGGAGCTCCTGCTGGGCCTTCCGGGCGGTCAGGCCGGGTTCCTGATCGTCGTGACGATCGTGGTGTTTGTGCTGGGTTGCTTTCTCGACTTCTTCGAGATCGCCTTCATCCTGGTGCCGCTTCTGGCCCCGGTCGCCCAGACGCTGGGAATCGACCTGATCTGGTTCGGCGTCATACTGTCGATGAATCTGCAAACCTCCTTCCTGACCCCGCCCTTCGGTTTTGCGCTGTTCTACCTCAGGTCGGTCGCGCCGTCGCGGGAATGGACCGACGAAGCGACCGGAGAACAGCAACCCCGCATCCGGACCAGTGAAATCTACAAGGGCGTCCTTCCCTATATCGCCATCCAGTTCGCGCTGATCATGCTGGTCATTTCGGTGCCGTCGCTCGTCACACACTACGACGACGCCAGAGGGCAGCAATCCGCGCCGGACGCCGGGGCGGGCGTCAATGGGGGCGGATCCGGCGGGCTGAATTTCGGCAATGGCGGAGCATCCGGTGCCTCTGGAGAGACGGGCGAAACTGACGGCGGTTTCAATTTCGGCAACGGCGGCTCCGGCGAAGACTCACAGGGCGGGGATCGGTCAAGCGGCGCAGGCGGCGGTTTCAACTTCGGAGGAGGCGGAGGCGGAACCTCTGACGCAGATGATGCCGATACAATGCAGGCTCCCGCGCCGGGGGCCGAAGGCCAGACAGAGCGGCCACGCGGGGGTGAGGACCCGGAGGGGCGAAACTCCGACTCCGGCGAATTCAACTTCAACTGAACGTAAAAAGGCCCGGGCGTCAGCCCGGACCTTTCCATGCCAAGCGGAATTGATCGTCACTGATTGCCCGACGATCCGCCCCCCGATACCTGCGCCGGAAGCGCGCCGGCCTTCTGCTTGTCCTGCATGAACTGCGCAAAGGTGGATTCGGCGACCTGCTGCCACAGGAAATGTTCGTTCTGGAACGCCATCATCGAGTCGTAGATCTTGCCCCAGCCGTCTTCGCTCTGCCGCAGGTCCGAATAGAGGCTCAGCGATGCGTCATATGTGGCGTCCAGAACCTCCTGCGGATAGGCGCGAAGCTGGGCGCCGTTTTCGACCAGCCGTCGCAGGGCGGCTGGGTTCTTGTAGTCGTATTCCGCCATCATCTCCGTGTTGGCGGCGCGGCAGGCGGTGGACAGAAGGCTCTTGTACTGCTCGGGCAGCCCGTCCCATGAAGACTGGTTGACGAAGACATTCAGGGTCAGGTTCCCTTCCCACCAGCCAGGATAGTAGTAATAAGGCGCGACCTGGTAGAAGCCGAGCTTTTCGTCGTCGTACGGACCGATCCACTCAGCCGCGTCGATCGTTCCACGCTCGAGAGCGGGGTAGATATCGCCACCGGCAATCTGTTGCGGCACCACGCCGATCTGCTCCATGACCCGTCCCGCAAGGCCGGCGATGCGCATTTGCAAACCGTCCATATCCGCCAGTCCGCCGATCTCGTTTCGGAACCAGCCGCCCATCTGGGTTCCGGTGTTGCCGGCGGGCAAATACTGCAGTCCCTGGGCGTTGTAGAACTCGTTCAGCAGCTCCACCCCGTCCCCGTAGTATAGCCACGCGTTCATGCCGCGATTGTTCAGCCCATAAGGGATGACAGCGCCCAGTGCCCAGGTCGGCGATTTCCCGACATAGTAGTAGGCCGCGGTATGGCACATCTCTACCGTGCCGTTCTGAACGGCGTCGGCTGCCTGGAGGCCCGGGACGATCTCACCGCCCGCGAAGACCTGTATGTCGAAGGCGCCGTCGGTGGCTTCACGGACATAGGTGGCAACGTCCTCTGCCCCCCCGTAGATCGTGTCGAGCGCCTTGGGGAAGGATGACGTGCACCGCCACTTCACCTGTTGCGCGGATTGACCAATGGCCGGTGCGGCCAGCGTCACCGCTCCGGCACCGCCCAGTGCAGCCGTCGTCAAGAATTTTCGGCGATACATGTCTCTCTCCCCGGTCTTTTTGTGTCGCTCAGGGCACCTAGCGCGTCCGGCGAGATTTGCCAGACGCGCCCCTTGACATCGTCGGGCGCTACGCTGGCAGCGTAAGGCCTTATCGCGGTTGGCCTGGATCGAAGCGAATTCGTTGACCGGTGCGGCCAAAACAGCCCGACCGACGACAAGAGCCGTAGTGTCCGAGACAAATCAGAGGCCAGCCGGGGCCAAAACGAACGCAGCCCGCCATGTTTCAGAGCAGGTAATCAGACTTTCGCAGTGGAAACACTGACGTGCCGTTCAGCCCGTGCCATTCCCGTTCCGGCACGTTGCTCGTGCGCAGAACGTCAGCGGAAAAGTAGTTCAGCAGGCTGTACGGCTCCGGCAAACGGAAGGCCATTCCGAGGTTCCGCGCCAGATCCTCTTTGCCGAATTTCCTGACGTGGTCACTCTGACCGAACCTGCGCTGCGCCTCTTCGGGGCTCAGGGCCGACAGATCCTCTTCGGACTCGCCGTGCATGAAGGGTATGCAGAGCAGGTGCAGCCCATCCGGGGTCAGAGAGCGGTGGAGATGGGCGAGCGCCGCGGTGACGTTGCAGGGGATATGCTCCATCACATGTGCGTGGAGGATCAGGTCGTATCGGTTCGACGGCAGTTGCGGGCCGTCGCTGCACAGGTCGAAGCGCTCTATTTCAGCGAACCGGAAGTTTTCCGGACAGAAATCCACCGCGCGATATTCCTTCAGGTCGAGTGAGGCCAGATAGCCGTAAAGACCTCTTTCCGGGGCAAGGTGAAAGACGCGGCGTCCGGGGCCCGCGGTCCAGTCCCTGGCCAGGAAGAGCTTGATGACCCGCGTTCGCTCCAGTGACCCGCAGGCCGTGCAGCGGACGTTCTTGCGCTTGCCCATGTCGCCCCAGCTGGAGCGACCGCAGATATTGCATGTCGGCGTCATATGATGGCCCGCCCGTCGCTGATGTCCATCCGGCCGGCCGCCGGACCCGCTTTCGTTCCCCCCGGACGCCTTCGGCAGGGGCTGCGCACCTGTCTCGCGGTGTGGTCTAAGGGAAAACATGCGGGCTGCCAACCGCCGCCCGGAACAGGCGGAGCCCGGAATTTTGCGGCTGGAGGATGGTATCCGCCGCGCAGATTGGATAAGACGCCGTGGACGGTTTCCGAAGGCCGGTATTTGACGTTGATTGCCATCTGTTCCGTAAGATTTCAGTATTTCGGTCCGGGCGCGGCCCATGATCGCCGCAGGGCATCGCAGGACAGGCGCATGTTCCGATGACCTTGGCCGCTGGACCCCTCGACACTTGGTACGGGCGCGGCGATGCGGTCCTGCTGATTTCCCGCAGTCCGCTCTTCGATCCGGATTGGTACCGCAAAACCTATCCGGACGTCGTCGTGAGCGGCATCGACCCCGCGCGACACTATCTGATGTTCGGCGTCAGCCTGGGCCGCAATCCGGGGCCAGCGTTCGACACGCTTGGATACCTCGCTGCCCATCGCGATGTGAAGAGAGCCGGGCTCAACCCGCTTTTGCACTATGAGCAAAGCGGCCGGATCGAGGGCCGGCGGATTCCCTTGCCTGACGGTTTCGCGACGAGCCCCGCCCAGGCTGTCGCTGCCTCGGGCCTGTCGAACCGCGGCTGGCGGATGACGGTCCGCGAGGCGCTCAAGGCCATGGCCCGCGTCACCGACCCGCCGTCCTCAAACCCCCGCAGAATGACGGCGACCTTCGACACCGTTGCCGCACGCCGCTACGCGGCCGCCGCCGAAGCGCTCTACGATGCCGACTGCGCCGCCATCAAAGCATCGGTCGTCATGCCGACCTACAACCGCGCCGGGCTGATCGGGGCCGCCGTCCGCTCGGTCCTGACCCAGTCCCACTCCGACCTCGAACTGCTGGTCGTCGACGACGGCAGCACCGACGACACGATCGAGCGTCTGGCCCGCATTGATGATCCCCGTTTGCGTGTGTTCGAAGCCGACCACCGCGGCGTCAGTGCGGCCCGCAACGTCGCGCTGAACCATGCGACCGGCAGCGTGGTGTTCTATCTGGACTCCGACAACACCTGGACGCACGACCACGTCAAACTGATGCTGACCGGTCTGCATGTCTCCGGCGCTGATTGTGCCTATGCCGCCAGCTGCCTGGTGACCGAGACCGGAGAGCTTCTGGGCTATCGCGGTGAGCCATTCGACTGGAGAGCGTGTCTTTCCGCGAACTATGTCGATATGAACGTCTTTGCCCACCGCATCGGACTGGTGGCGGAACGCGGCGGCTTCGACGAGCATTTGCGCAGGGTCGTCGACTGGGATCTGATCTTGCGATATTCCAAGGGACGCAAGGTCGCCTACCTGCCCTATGTCGGATGCCTGTATCTCGACTCCGTGGGCGACGCGAACCGCATCACGGTCTCGCAACCGTATCTCTTCCGGAAAGTCGTGGCCCAGAAAAACCGGCTCGGACGTACCACGGCGGCCGAGACATGGGACGCGCTGTCGCTTTCCTTCGCGATCAAGATCGCCGCTCCCTATGAGAAGCGCGCCGAATGGGGAGACTTCCACTATGCCGACTCGCTGTCCGATGCGCTGAAGCGCCGGGGCCATGACGCCCGGATCGACTTCCGGGGGGATTGGAGCCTTCCGTCCGCCTGGAAGGACGATGTCGCCCTGGTCATCCGCGGGCTGGAGGGGCACCGCGCCCTGCCCAGCCAGATTACCGTCATGTGGAACATCAGCCACCCGGATCAGGTACCCTATGAGGAATATGCCGCCTGCAACGTGGTGATGGTGGCCTCTCGATCCTATGCGGCACTGCTGTCGCTGATTCTGGAGCGTCCCGTCCACGCATTGCTGCAATGCACCGACACGGGGCGATTTCACCTGCCGCAGGACGCGCCGCCGATCGACCCGGAAAGCAGAGGGCTGTTCGTCGGAAATTCGCGGCGCGAGTACCGGCAGATGGTGCGCTGGTCCGTGGAAAACGGCGTCGAGATCGACATCTACGGCACTCTCTGGGAGGATTTCATCCCTCCGGAGCGCATCGCGGGGCAGAATGTGCCGAACACAGAGCTGTCCGCCAAGTACCGCTCCGCGCGGTTCGTGCTGAACGATCACTGGCAGTCGATGAAGGATTTCGGCTTCGTGTCGAACCGCGTTTTCGACGTGCTGGCCAGTGGCGGCCGCCTGGTTTCGGACCGCCTGCCCTCTGTGGACGCGATGTTCGGAGATGCGGTGGCGACGGTGGAGACGGAGCAGGCGTTTCTACAGGCCGTAAAGCAGCCGCTTCCCGCCGACGACACGCGCCGCGCCGCGGCCGATCACGTGGCGGAGCACGAATCGTTCAACGCGCGGGCCGGGACGATCCTGGACGCTGTCCGCGAGGCGCTTCTGCCGACCGAAGCCGCTTCTGCGCTGGCGTTGGCGCCGGCACCGGATCTGGCACCGGCCGTCAGGCGCCGCACCGTCGGACTGCTGCTTCAGAGGGGGCGGGCCTGGTGGACCAGTTCGGCCTTCATTCGTCTGATCGGACCGTTGACCACGGATCATGCGCATTCCGTCGCGGGCCTGGATCCCATCGCCCTGGACGGCCCGGACGATCCCCGACTGGATCACTGCGACATCTGCATCGTTCAGCGTGTCGCCGTTTCCGATCCGGACGACGCCGCCCGGCTGATCGACCGCCTGAGAGAGCTGAGCGTCCCGCTCTATGTGGATACCGACGACGCCTTTCACCTCCATGACGACTACCGCGCGGCCGATGCGGCCTTGCGCCGTCTCATGGATGCCGCGCAAGAGGTCTGGTTCTCCACCCCATCACTGGCAAAGCTCTATCCCGACGTGGCCCGCAAGGCCCGCGTCCGGCGCAACGACCTGGATCCGCGGTTCTGGCGCGACTATCGCAATCCGGTCAGCCCGCTTTTCACGGACGGTCCCATCCGCTTTGTCTATATGGGAACGGCCACCCATCACGCGGACCTCCAACTGGTCCTGCCCGCGTTCGAGCGTCTGGCGGCCACGAATCCCGGACAGTTCATCCTGACACTCATCGGCGTGACATCGACCCCTCCCGAAGCCGAGTGGCTTGAGGTGTGCAGCCTTCCGCAGACCGCACGCAGCTATCCTGGCTTCGCGCGTTACGTGACCCGCAATCTGTCTTTCGACGTGGGTCTCGCGCCCCTTGCCCGGTCGCCCTTCAACGGCGCGAAGTCGGACGTCAAGTTTCTCGACTATTGCGCCATGGGGCTTTTGTCGGTCGTGTCCGAGGGCGAAGTGTACGGACAAGCCGTCGCGGACGGGCTTGCCATCGGTTGCGGGCCCTCGCCGGACGCCTGGTACGACGCGCTGGCCGCCATCGTTGATCGGCGGAATGACGTGGCAGAGATGCGGCGGCGCGCCGTAGAGCATCTGTGGGTCAGCCGCAACGTGCTGACGGATCCGCATCCGCTGGCCGATCTCTTGCCATGATCCGGGTCCCATCATGCCTGGTTTGCGCTGGCGTGGCGGACGTGGCAAGAGAACCGCGCCGCAGAGGACAGCCATGATGCCATCCCCCCCCCAGACCCGGACGCCGCAGCCTGCCCCCAGCCGGCGCGTTGCGGTCCTGATCCTGGGTATGCACCGCTCAGGCACGTCGGCCATTTCGGGCCTTCTCAACCGGCTCGGCTGCGACGCGCCGGCGACGCCGCTGCCGGCCGACGGCCGTAACGCCAAGGGGTTCTACGAATCCTTTCCGATCACCGATCTGAACAACCGGATCCTTGAAGCCGCCGGCAACGTCTGGGACGATTGGAGCGGCGTGAACCCGGCCTGGCTCCAAAGTCCGCGGTACGAGTGTTTTGCGCAGGAAGCGGTGACCCTGGTCCTGGCAGAATTCGGTGCCTCGCCGCTGATCGTGCTGAAGGATCCCCGCATCTGCCTTCTCACCGCCTTTTGGGTCGATGTACTCGGCCGCGCGGGCTATGATACGCGAATGGTCTTCGCCGTACGGTCCCCGGCGGATGTCGCGGCCTCCCTGACTGAGCGCAACGGCTTCGACACGGTTCTGGGGCGGTTGATCTGGTTGCGCTACGTACTTGAGGGCGAGCGTGCGTCACGCGATCTGCCCCGCGTTTTCGTAAGCTTCGATCGACTCCTGTCCGACTGGGCTGCAGAGGTCGCGCGGATCGAGAATGGTCTCGACCTTCGCTTGCCCCGCCGATCCGCGCTTGCCACCGCTGAGGTCGAAAGCTTTCTGACCCCCTCCATGCGCCATTTCTCCTTTGCCGACGCGGATCGCGACCACCCAGAGCTGCCGTGGATACGGGACATCCAGGACGTGCTCATGACGTGGGCGCGGCATGGCGAGGATCCCGGACAGCGCACCGTCTTGGACGGGATCCGCAAGAAACTCGATGCACTGGTGCCCCTCTTTGACCCCCTCGTCCGGTCCGCGAGGGATCGCGCCGGATCCGACGCGGCGCGGGATGGCGCGAATGCGGAAATCGACACGTTGACGGAAGAGCTGACCCATCGCGCCCAGATGCTGATGGAGCGCGACCGGAAGATCGACGACTTGACCCGCGGCCTGGGCGTCATCACCAGATCCAATGAAGATCTTCGACAGGAGCTTCATACAGCCCGGATCGCCGCGGAGGCGGCTCAGGCGGAGACCCAGGCGGTCCGGGACAGCCGGTCCTATCGCTTGACAT
>Ga0115567_10007065_pt1 | contig 10658 bp, 10 predicted proteins | sample COGITO_mtgs_1204_2_FD_88679 | JGI IMG/M metagenome (GOLD analysis project Ga0115567, IMG submission 88679) | Pelagic marine microbial communities from North Sea - COGITO_mtgs_120412 | ecosystem: Environmental > Aquatic > Marine > Epipelagic | place: Germany:Helgoland, sampling site Kabeltonne... | reverse complement strand
GGCGATTGGGAGCATTTCGATGAGGTCGTCATGGCGACGCATTCGGACGATTCGCTGCGCCTTCTGGCCGATCCCAGCGCTGACGAGCGCCGCAATCTGGGCGCCATCGCCTATCAGCCCAACGATATCGTGCTGCATTCCGATCCGTCGATCATGCCGCGCCGCCGCGCCGTCTGGTCGTCGTGGAATTATACCGAGGACCGGGCCAAGGTCGATGACAGGATCGACCTGACCTACTGGATGAACAAGTTGCAGCCGATCCCGATGGACGACCCGCATTTCGTGACGCTGAACTCCACCCGTCTGATCCGCGAGGAGTTCATCCATGACCGCGTCACCCTGCGCCATCCGGTCTATGACCGCGCGGCTCTGGAGGCACAGGCGCGCATCGCGGCAACGAACGGCGCGCAGAACACCTGGTATTGCGGCGCGTGGATGAAGAACGGCTTTCACGAGGACGGGCTGGGCAGTGCCGTCGACGTGGCCGAGGCGATTGGCGCGCGCGGGGCATTGGCCGCGGCATGAGCCGGGTCGAACATATCGCGGGCCAGACGTGGCATGGGCGCAAGGGGGCGGTGCAGAACGCGTTCCGCTACTCCATCGACTACGTGCTGCTGGATGCCGAGGCGGATAACGCCGCGCCGCACCTTTTCGGGCGCAACCGGCGCGGACTGTCCAGTCTGCACGACGTCGATCATGGCGGCGCGCCGCATCGCGGCGTCGGAGCGCCCTGGGTGCGGCAGGTGCTGGACAGCTACCAGTTGCCGTCGCCGGCGCGGATAGAGCTTCTGGCCCAGCCGCGCATTCTGGGTCATGTATTTAACCCGGTATCCTTCTGGCTGTGCCGCGACGCGCAAGGCGGTCTGCGGCAGGTGATCGCCGAGGTCAGCAATACGTTCGGCGACCGGCACAGTTATCTGTGTCACAAGCCGGATGGCTCGGTCATCGGGCCCCGTGATCGCCTGCATTCGGCCAAGATATTCCACGTCTCGCCCTTCCAGCAGGTCGATGGCGGGTATGAATTCCGGTTCGATCTGACCGAGGACCGCATCGGGATATGGATCGACATGACCGGCGGTGACGGCGGCCTTGTCGCCACGCTGACCGGGCCGCGCCGGGCGCTGACAAACCGAAGCCTCCTGCGGGCCATGCTGCGCCGCCCCTTCGGATCGCGCCGGGTGCTGGCGCTGATTCATTGGCAGGCACTCAAGCTGTGGTGGAAAGGCGCAAAATACCGCGCCCGCCCCGAGCCGCCCGAGAACGAGGTTTCGAGGTGAGCGCGCCGCGCCTTCCAGCCTTCTCGCTTTTTGCCGCGTTCATCGCGGCGGCAGGCCTTCCGATCTACATCCATGCACCGAAATTCTACGTCGACGAATACGGCGTCTCGCTGACCCTTCTCGGGACGGTCCTCTTTGCGTTGCGGCTGATCGACGTGGTGCAGGATCCGCTGCTGGGCCGGTTGGCGGCGCGGACCCAAGGCTGGCGGCGGCTGACCGTGACGGTCGCGGGCGCCGCGATGGCGCTGGCGATGATCGGCCTCTTTGCCGTGGCGCCGCCCATCGCGCCGATCTGGTGGTTCGCCCTGATGCTGACGGTCGTGTTTTCCGGCTTCAGCTATCTGACCATATGTTTCTACGCCCAAGGCGTATCGACCGCCGCGGCCCTGCCGCAATCGGGCCACCTGACACTGGCGCGCTGGCGCGAGACGGGCGCGCTCCTGGGGATCTGCGCCGCGTCGGTCGCCCCTGCGCTGATCGGCGGCTATGGCGGATTTGCCGTGGCCTTCGCGATCCTCGGCGCGCTGGCGTTGGTCGCGATGTGGGGCCAGTGGGGCCGCGCGACGATCCCGTCCGAGGGGTTCGGCCCGATCCTGCGCGATGCGATCTCGCGCCGCCTGCTACTGATCGCGCTGGTCAATGCCGCGCCGGTCGCCGTCAGCTCGACCCTCTTTTTGTTCTTCGTCGAAAGCCGCCTGGGCGCGCCGGGGTGGGCGGGGCCGCTGCTGTTGGTCTTCTTCCTTTCGGCGGCGCTTGCCGCGCCGTTCTGGGGCCGCGCCGCCGAGCGCTGGGGCGCCAGGCGAACGCTTCTGGCCGCCATGGTTCTGGCCATCGTCGCCTTCGGCTTTGCCGCGTTTCTGGGCACGGGCGACACATGGGCCTTCGCGGCGGTCTGCGTGGTATCGGGGGCGGCAGTCGGCGCCGATCTGACGCTGCTGCCTGCCATATTCGCCCGCCGGATGGCCGATATCGCGCCGGGGGCAAGCGAGGGGTTTGGCCTGTGGTCCTTCGTGTCCAAGCTGACATTGGCGCTCGCCGCGGTGGCCTTGCTGCCCGCGCTGGAGGCGGGCGGGTTTCGGGCGGGGGAGCAGAATGGCGAGGATGCGCTGCTTTTGCTGACGCTGCTCTACAGCGTGCTGCCTTGCGCGCTGAAGCTGGTGGCCATCGCGTTGCTGACGACGACGCACCTACCGGAGGAGGAAGCGGCATGAATGCGGTAATGTGGATGATCCTTGGCGCGCTGATCTGTGCGCTTGCCGTCTGGCTCAAGCATCGCTTCACGGATTTCAGCGCGCAGTCGCCCGGTGATTACGCGGGCACCGCGCCGCCGCTGGATTTTCGGCAACACCTGTCAGGACGAATCCTGTGCCACGGTGTCATCTACGGGCCGATGGGGCGCGTCGCGTCGCGCTTTGACGCGGAGTTCCTTGGCACCTGGAAGGGTGACAGCGGCACGCTGGCCGAAAATTTCCTGTACGATAGCGGCAACACACAGGACCGCGAATGGCGCCTGACACTTGGGCCCGGCGGCACGTTGACAGGCGAGGCTGACGATCTGGTCGGCGCGGCGCGGGGCACGCTCAGCGGCGCGTCCCTCATGCTGCGCTACCGCATCCGCCTGCCTGCCGAAGCGGGCGGGCATGTCCTGAGCGTGACCGACTGGATGTATCTGGCGCCCGGCGGAACCATCGTCAATCGCAGCCAGTTTCGTAAATACGGGATCAAGGTGGCCGAACTGGTCGCCACGATGAAGAGGATGGACGCCGCATGATCGAATGGACCGGGAAACGCTATTGGATGATCGGGGCCAGCGACGGTCTGGGCGAGGCGCTGGCGCACAAACTCAGCCGTGCGGGGGCCGAGGTGATCCTGTCGTCGCGCAGCGAAGACAAGCTGAAGGCCGTGGCAGACAGCCTGCCGGGCCGGTCGCATGTCGTGACTGTTGATGTGTCGGATCTGGGCAGCGTGCGCCGCGCCGCCGAGCAGGTGGGCGAGATCGATGGCATGGTCTATACTGCCGGCGTCTACTGGCCCTTCGCCGCGCAGGACTGGGACGCCGAGCAGGCCGAGGCGATGGGCAACATCAATTTCGTTGGCGCGCTGCGCGCCTGCGGCGTCGTGGTTCCCAGGATGGTTGCCAACGACGCCGGTCACATCGTGCTGACCGGATCGCTCTCGGGATTTCGCGGCTTGCCCGGTGCAATCGGCTATGCCGCGTCCAAGGCGGGCGTGATGGCGCTGGGCGAGAGCATGCAGGTCGACCTGCGCAAGACCGGCGTGCGTGTGCAGATCGCCAATCCGGGCTTTATCGAGACGCGCCTGACCGACAAGAACGATTTCAACATGCCTTTCATAATGACCCCCGACGAGGCGGCGCAGGAGATATTCGAGATGATGTGCGACGAGGGCGCGACGGTGCGCCATTTCCCGCGCCTTTTCAGCTATCTCTTTCGGTTCAGCCGGATCTGGCCCGACTGGCTCTACAATCGTTTTTTCGGCAGATAGCTGCGCTGGCCGGCCCGCGCGCGCAACGCCGCGCAGCGGCCCACCGGAGATCCTGCCGTGCTCAAACAACTGGACAATCGCGTCCGCGCTTCGCAGGATCGCGCCCGAGCGGCAGATTGACCTGCCTGAACCATCGGGGTGCGCGGCCATGACCACAAGCAACAGCGATCTGACGCGGCGCAAGGCGCTGACCACTCTTGCCGGGGGCGCGGCAGCCCTGCCGCTTTGGGCGCGGTATACGCATGCGCAGACGGCCGAGCCGATCAAGGTGGGATTTCAAGTGCACCGCACCGGCGTCGGCGCCGCCTACGGACGCTGGTACGAGCGGACGGGAAATGCCGCGGCGAAATTCATCAACGATGGCGGCGGCATCAATGGCCGGATGGTTCAACTGGTGCCCGAAGATGATGGCACGAACCCCAAGAGGGGCGCCGAGCTGATCGAGAAGTTCGCCAATCAGCATAAATGCGATATCGCCTACGGCACGCTCTTCAGCCATGTGGTCATCGGCTCGGCCCCGCGTGCGGGCGAGTTGAAGCTGCCCTATTTCGTGGTATCCGAGGGCCATCACGTGGCCAGCGGGATGCTGAATCGCTACACGCTTCAGCCCGGTATTACGGATGTGAAAAGTCAGGTTCTGGCCGTCGCGCCCTTTGTCGCGGACACTCTGGGCAAGAAAGTGACCATGATTTTCCCCGATTATGCCTATGGGCACGATCACCGCGATTTCTTTACTCAGGCGATCGAGGCGCAGGGCGGCGAGGTTCTGGCCCAGATCGCCATTCCGCCGACCGAGACGTCGTTCACCCGCTACTTCCCCAAGATCCCCCGCGAGACGGAGGTTGTCTATCACGTGATGGTCGGACCTTCGGTGCTGACCTTCGTCAAGGAGATGGGTGAGTTCTTTGGCGGGGCGGGACCGCAGCTATTCGGGTTTATCGACAGTCTGGAGGCGATCGATATCGGCAGTCCCGGCCTTGAATTTCTGGCCGGATCGCATTTCTGGGAAGGGATGTGCCGCTATGCACAGCCCGATCAGACCGAGGCGCAGGCGTTCTACCGCGCGGCTGTCGGTGTGAATAAAGCCGGCGCATCGCTGGACGATCCGCGCGACGTGTCGGCCTATGGGCACATGTTCGGCTGCTGGACAACGCTGAGCGTGATCAAGGCCGGCATGGAGGCGTCAGGCTATCGCGGCCCCGAGGACCGCGCGGCGCTGATCGAGGCCGTGGAGGCGATGAGCGATCTGCCGCATGGGCGCGACTATCCGCAGGGGCCGATGCAGTTCAACGGACGCACGCATCAGGTGTTCGGCGAGCAGCATGTCAGCCGCGTGGAAGGCGGACGTCTGGTGCGCGTGCATACGGCGGGCATCGAGGCCGGGTTGTACCCCGATGAGGTGGACTACACGCAGCAGCCGTTCTAGGGGGCGCTGCCCCCTTTGCGTCAAAATCCTTGCGGATTTTCCCGCACCCCCGGGATATTTCTGGCAAGAAGAAAGTGGGCGCGGGACGTCCGGCATGGAGTATTGCGATGAAGCTGAGCGACTACAAGGCGCTGACATTCGATGTCTACGGCACGCTGATTGACTGGGAGGCCGGGATGATCGCGGGGCTGGCGCCGCTGACGGACCGTCTGGACCTTGGCCGCGATGCCATTCTCGAGGCGCATGCGTTTCACGAAAGCACGTGCCAGCGCGTGACACCCGGCAAGAACTATCAGGACGTTCTGGCGACGGTCTACAAACGTCTGGCCGAGGAATGGGGTCTGAGTGCGACGTGGGAGGAGGCCGGGATCTATGGCCGCTCGGTGCAGCACTGGCCCGCCTTTGCGGACAGTGCGGACGCGCTTGGCTATCTCAAGGATCACTTCAGGCTGATCGCGCTGTCGAATGTCGATAATGCCAGCCTCGCCCATAGCGACGCGCGACTGGGGCATCCCTTTGCGGCCAGCTATGTCGCCGAGGATATCGGCAGCTACAAACCCGATCCGCGCAATTTCGACTACATGCTGGAGCAGATGGCGCGCCTTGGCCTCGGGCGCGGCGATATCCTGCACACCGCCGAAAGCATGTTTCACGATCACGGCCCTGCCAACCGGCACGGGCTGGCCAATTGCTGGATCTACAGGCGTCATGACAAGGAGGGGTTCGGTGCCACGATGGATCCCGGCGAGATGCCGCGCTACGACATGATGTTTCATTCGATGGCCGATCTGGTGGCGGCGCATCGCGCCGAATTGGCAGGCTAGGGCGCAATGGAGCTGGGCCCATACCTGATGCTGGCCACGCTGGAAGGGCTGGTGATGGCGTCGGTTCTGGCGCTTACGGCAGTGGGCCTGTCGCTGGTTTTTGGGGTCATGCGCGTCGTCAACATCGCTCATGGCGAGTTTTTCATGCTGGGCGCCGTGCTGGCCTGGGTCATCGCGCAGATGGTGGGTGGTCCGCCCGCGCTTGGCTTTGCCGCGGCGTTGGTGGGCGCGCCGCTGATCGTGGGCGCCATCGCCGTTGCCGCCGACATGACGATTCTCAAGCGCGTGGCCTACGACCCCGAGCGCACGATCGTTGCCACCATCGGGCTGCTCTATATCATTCAGCAGCTGACCCTGATGGGTTTCGGCCCCGATGCGCGGCCGGTCGAGGCGCCGTTCAACACGCGGCTGGCGATCCCGTGGGTCCAGATGACGGACGGCGCGCTGGCGCTCTACTGGCCGTGGGGGCTGGCGACGACCAGCTACAAGCTGGCGGTGATCGGCGCGGGGGCCGCCGTGCTGGTCGGCGTCTGGGCGATGATGGCGCATACGCGGCTGGGGCTGGTCATGCGCGCGGTGCAGGCGGACCGCGATATGGCGACAGCCTTCGGCATCCCGGTCGAGCGGGTCTATGCGATGGTGTTCGGCATCGGTGCGGCGCTGGCGGCGCTGGCGGCGGTGCTGATCGTGCCGATCAGTCAGGCGCATTATCTGATGGGCGCGGAGCCATTGCTGCTTGCCTTCACGGTGGTGATCATCGGCGGACTGGGCAGCCTGCCGGGCACGGTGGTCGCAGCGATCCTGATCGGGCTGAGCGACGGCATCATCTCGGTCTTCTTCTCGCCCACGCTGGCCAAGATCATCGCGACGCTTCTGGTCGCGCTGGTGCTGGTATTCCGCCCGCAGGGCCTTTTTGGCACGCGCAGCGTATGAGCGCAGGGGCGCGCATCCTTGCCCTGCATGGCGGTCTGCTGGCCCTGCTGCTGCTGGGCCATTTCGTGCTGCCCGCCTATCATCACGGCAATCTGGCCCGGATCATGGTGCTGGCCACCTATGCGATGGGATACAATATCGTCTTTGGCTATGCCGGGCTGCTCAGCCTCGGGCATGCGCTGCTCTTCGGGGCGGGCATGTATGGAATGGGCCTTGGCGTGCAGCATCTGGGGTTGAGCGCGGCGCCTGCCCTGCTGCTGGGCGCTGCGTCCGGCGCAGCGTTGGCTGCGGCGCTGGGCGCGCTGGCGCTGCGCACGGCGGGGGTTGCGTTCATGATCGTGACGCTGATGTTTGCGCAGGCGGGATACCTGACGGTGCTCTATTTCGGGACATGGACGCGCGGCGATGAGGGGTTCGTCATCGCGCGCGGCGCGCGCGTGCTGTGGGGGATCGACCTCAGCGATGAGGGCAACCGCTATCTGGCGGCGCTGATCCTGTTCGCGCTGGTCCTGACCGCATGTCTCGCGCTGGTGCGCAGCCCATTCGGGCGCAGTCTGGTCGCCATCCGCGAGAATGAGGCGCGCACACGGATGCTGGGCTATGACACGTTCCGGATCAAGCTGCTGGCGCTGATTGTCTCGGGCCTGATCTCGGGGGCGGCGGGGGCGGTATACGGCCTGCTTTTCGGCTATGTCGGGGCCAGCTTTGCCGCGGTCGAATATTCGATCCTGCCGCTTTTGTGGGTGTTGCTGGGCGGCGCGGGCACTGTGCTGGGGCCGTTCATCGGGACGCTCTTCATGTTTTACCTGATCGATCTCAGCTCGGGGATCACGACCGCCTACATGCTGATCGCGGGCGTCGCGCTGGTACTGCTCACGCTGTTTGCGCCGCAAGGGATGATGGGCGAGGTGCGTCGCCGCGCCCTGAGGTGGCTGCCATGAGCCTTCTGTCGGTGCGCAGCCTGACCAAAAGCTATGACGGCGTGCGCGCGGTCGACGATGTCAGCCTCGACATCGAGACGGGTGAGGTGCGCGCGCTGATCGGACCGAACGGGGCAGGCAAGACGACACTGGTGGGCATGATATGCGGGCGCATCGCGCCCAGTTCCGGGCGCGTCATCTTTGGCGGGCGCGACGTCACGGGGCTGGCCGCGCATCGGCGCACGCGGCTGGGCATGGCCTATACGTTTCAGATCACGTCGGTCTATGCGCGACTGCCCGTGGCCGAGAATATCGCGCTCGCCGCGCGGCCCCATATGGCGCCCGGCAAGGTGTCAGGTGCCGTTACGCAAGCGCTGGCGCAGGTCGGGCTGGAGCCCTATCGCGGCGCGCTGGCGGGCGATCTGAGCTATGGACATCAGCGCCTTGTCGAGGTTGCGATGGGGCTGGTCGCGTCGCCGCGACTTCTGATTCTTGACGAGCCGACTCAAGGCCTGTCCGAGCCTGAAATCGACGCCTTCAAGGCGCTGGTGCGCAGACTGGCGGGCAAGGCGACGATTCTTCTGATCGAGCATAACATGGATGTGGTCATGGAACTGGCGGACCGGGTCACGGTGCTGTCGGCCGGTGCACTGCTGTTCGAGGGCACGCCCCGGCAGGTGCGCGCCGACGCGGGCGTGCAGGCCGCCTATCTGGGGGGCGCATGATGCTGAAGCTGGAGCAGGTCAGCGCGGGATACGGCGGGGGCCGCGTGCTGAATGACGTGTCGTTGGAGGTGCCTGCGGGCGAGGTGCTGTGCCTGATGGGCCGCAACGGCGCGGGCAAGACGACCCTGATGCGCGCCATCATGGGGCTGATCCCGCTGATGGGCGGGCGTGTCGTGCTGGACGGCCAGGAGGTCAGCACGCTTCCTGCGCACCGCGTGCCCTGCGCCGGGATCGGGTACGTGCCGCAGGGGCGGCGCCTCTTTGCGGGGCTGAGCGTGGCCGAGAATCTGGAGATCGGGATGCGCGCGCGGGGCAGTCCGCCCGAAGTGCTGCAAGAGGTTCTCGACCTTTTTCCGCGCCTCGCCGAGCGCTATCGCCAGCCGGCGCAGACGCTGTCGGGGGGTGAGCAGCAAATGCTGGCGACGGCGCGCGCGCTCTGCCTGCGGCCCAAGGCGCTGCTGCTGGACGAGCCGACCGAGGGTTTGCAGCCGTCGATGGTGGGCGCGATCCAGGACGTCGTGCTGCGCATGCGCGACCGGGGCGTCGCAATCCTTCTGGTGGAGCAGCGGATTGACGCTGTGCTGGAGGTCGCAGGCCGCGTCGCGTTTATCGAGAACGGGCGCAGCGGCGCGATCGTGACTGCGGATGCGCTGCGCGCCGACAGGTCGATAGCAGCGCGCTATCTGGGCGTTTAGGCCCGGCGGCCGCCTGCGGATTTTGGGTATTTCGACCAAGAAAAAGCAGGGGCCACCGCGCTATTCAGGCAGCCCCTCTGGCTTGCCGACGACCACGAAGCTGAGCTTTTCGGGATCGAGCAAGTCGCGCGCGACGCGGTTGATCTGATCCAGCGTGACCGCGTTCACCTGATCGTTGCGCGTGGCGATGTAGTCGGTCGGAAGGCCCTCGATCTGCATCTCGACCGCGATATTCGCGATCGGCGCGTTGCCGTCAAAGCGCAAGGGGTAGGCGCCGGTCATGTAGGTCTTGGCATCCTCCAGCTCCTCGGCGGTGACGCCGATATCGCGCATCTTGGCCCACTCGTCGCGGATCACCTCGATGGCGGTCGCGACGCGGTCATTGGCCGAGGCGACCTGCCCCATCCAGAGCTGCGCGCCGTCGCGGTCCATGAGGTAGGAATAGACGCCATAGGTCAGGCCGCGCTTTTCGCGGACCTCGTTCATCAGCCGGCTCTCGAACCCGCCGCCGCCGAGGATCTGGTTCAGGAGGTAGGCGGCAAAGAAATCGGGATCGTCGCGGTCGATGCCGGGCTGGGCGAAGGTGACGACCGATTGGGGCGTGTCGTAATCGACCACGTTCACCCCGCCCGGCAGAGTGAGGTCCGCCGCGCCGGGCAGGCCTGTATCGGACGATTGCGGCAATCCTTCGGTCAGTGTGGCGACGAGCGCCGTCAGCTCGTCCGCCGTGATATCGCCTACCGCCGCGATATAGAGACGGTCGCGCACAAGGGCCGCGCGATGGGCCGCCACGATATCGTCACGTGTCAGGCCTGCGATACTGTCGAGGGTGCCGTCGCTGGACGTGGCATAGGGATGATCGCCGAATGTTTGCAGATCGAAGGCGCGGCTGGCGATGGCGCGGGGATCCTTCTCGTCCGACTGTATGGCCGAGCGGACCTGACCGCGTACCCGGTCGATGGATTTCTGATTGAAGGCCGGATCGACGAGGCTGGCGCGCAACAACTCTACCGCATCGCTGCGGTTCTCGCTGAGAAAGCGGGCCGAGACGCTGATCGTGTCGTCGCCGGCCCCGTAGGAGAAGGACGCGGCGAGGGCCTCGGCCTGACGGGCGAATTCGCGGCTGTCCATGTCGCCGGCGCCCTCTTCGAGCAGGCCGGTCATCAGGTTGGTCGCTCCGCGCTTGCCCGGCTGGTCCAGAGACGCGCCGCCGCGAAACCGCAATTCGAGCGCGACGAAGGGTATGGAATGATCCTCGACCAGCCACAGATCGACGCCGCCGGGTGTGCCCAGATCCTGCACGTCGATCTCGGCGCGGGCGGGCATCGCAAAGGCAAGGGCCATGAGGCAAGG
>Ga0115567_10007060_pt1 | contig 10662 bp, 8 predicted proteins | sample COGITO_mtgs_1204_2_FD_88679 | JGI IMG/M metagenome (GOLD analysis project Ga0115567, IMG submission 88679) | Pelagic marine microbial communities from North Sea - COGITO_mtgs_120412 | ecosystem: Environmental > Aquatic > Marine > Epipelagic | place: Germany:Helgoland, sampling site Kabeltonne... | reverse complement strand
TTTGCATTTCTTATTCCTGAAATTATGGTGCGTTTGCAAATGCCTTATTATGATTTTAAAAATGCATTCCCATTAGATTATGATTTCTTTTTTCAGTGGAATTTAAAGTCGCTCTTGGCAAGTGGTGGTATTGGCATTTTTATTCTGTTCTGGGGTATTTTACTTACCCTTGTTATTGTACCTGTTATGGTCTATTTTTTTGGCAAACGTTGGTACTGTTCTTGGGTATGTGGTTGTGGTGGATTAGCAGAAACATTGGGCGACCCGTACCGCCAACATTCTAGCAAATCGCTTTTTTCATGGAAGGTAGAACGTTGGCTTATTCATGGGGTGCTTTTATTTGCCGTAGTTATGACGGTCATGACACTTTATAGTTTTTTCTCTGAAACAACGACTGTTTTAGGCATTAAAACATCGAGTATACAAAGCAGCTATAGCTTACTAATAGGGGCTGTATTTGCTGGTGTTATAGGTACAGGATTTTACCCCATTTTTGGTAACAGAGTATGGTGTAGGTTTGGTTGCCCCTTAGCGGCTTACTTAGGATTTGTACAGCGTTTTAAATCTCGTTTTAGAATTACCACCAATGGCGGACAGTGTATTTCTTGCGGTAATTGCTCTACTTATTGCGAACAAGGTATAGATGTGCGTGCATACGCACAAAAGGGTGAAAATATTGTGCGCTCTAGTTGTGTGGGTTGCGGTGTGTGTGCTGCTGTATGCCCTAGAGGGGTGCTAAAATTGGAAAACGGACCCGAAAAGGGGCGTATTAACCCTACCGAAGTGTTATTAGGGAATGATGTAGATTTAATGGACTTTATGAATAAGTAAAGTGCATTAGTATGAAGTAACGTAATTCATTAACATTCATCACATATTATAGACGGCGATGACACCTATTATAATTAGTAGGAGTATTTCTTGGATTAACATTAAGTGTACAGTATTTGTATATTTTACTTTTTAAGTGAGGTCTGATCCGTAAACTTCAATTTGGAACTTTGCTTCTCTAAATACTCCTTTTCTCTGCCATTGCCACCACATACAGAACATCTTACAGTAATCTCAGCGCTTACCTCGTTGGCATCATATTCTTTAATACAGGTTTTGCAGCTATAATCATTCTCAAACACGCTACGGCATACACCACTCCCCTCACAATGTCTGCACGTCCATTTATCAATATTAAAACGGAACATGAGCATCTTTAAAGGTTTATCTATCTGACTTAAAATCCATTTTAAAATATCCATCTGTGGTTATATTAATTATTCTTAGGAGCTGCGGTTAAATTTATTTGATTGTTAGTGTTGTCTTATTGATGACTACACCAACATACTTAAATTTCAAATGCTACAAGAGTTTACTTAGCAAGTACCTAAAAACAAACGTTGCAATTTTTAAATTTATTCTATAGTGCTTTATATTTCCGTTCTAAGGTCTAAAACACAAACTCCAAGATAAAAAATTAAATATGGCACTAAAAATTTGAGCAACTGTACTATCCTGTATTTCAGCGAAAATTAATCGTTTTCGTGCAATTTGCATATTGGAATTTCCTTCTCTGAAATCTTCGGTGGCAAGGAACTAAAGAAGATTCGCTACTGCAAGATCAAGTTCCTTACCACCTTTAAAAATTTCTTCATATCATTCTCAAGTAATATTGTTTATAAGGTCTTTTCTAAATAGTTTTGAAAAAAATAGGACTTTATGGCTCATTCAGAAAAACTACAGCACGCATTTCAATTATTTGATGCAGCTAATAAAGAAGACCCCAACAAAGAAACATACAAAGGCGAAACTTTTTCCAAAGAGCTTTTATATGCACAACGGATGACGGAGCGGTTAAATATTTTTGCTCCAACAGCCTTAGAAGCTTTGCAATTAACAGCACGTTGCCAACATATTTGTAGATGGGAAATTGCAAGAAATTCTTACCCAATGGATAGAACTGGCTATTTGCGATGGAGGCAAGACCTAAAGAAATTTCATGCAAAAAAGGCTCAGGAATTGCTAGAAACCGCTGGTTATGATGACGCCATTATCTCTAAAGTGAAATTCCTACTAGAAAAAAAACAGCTAAAAAAGAACGAAGAAACCCAATTACTAGAAGATGTTATTTGCTTGGTATTCTTAGAACACTATTTTGAACCTTTTGCTGCAAAACACCCAGAAGATAAAACGATTGATATCCTCCAGAAAACGTGGAAGAAAATGTCACCTGCTGGACATGAAGCAGCTTTAAAACTACCGCTTTCTAAAAACTCAGTTACTATAATTTCAAAAGCGTTAGATGCGTAGATAGTATTTTAGCCATTTCTAAATATGCCAAGCTACTAATTAGCGAAACCAGTTATGGCTAAAAATATTTTGCTTTCAAAACACTATTTTGTTAATAACAAATTTTAGAAACGGATATACTTCTTACGTATCAGTTTAACTAAATCGCCCTATTAAAGTCAGTAACTACATGACGATTATAAAGCCGATAATCATTTTTCAAAAAACATCACTTTAAAAGAAATGTAGCATCTTTGAAATTCCTTAATATGCACCGCTGATTTTTTGTAAAAATGACTCATATAAAAGTAATTATTCCTGCTTATAACGAAGCAGATTCTATTGAGAAAGTAATTCATAAATTACCTGCACTAGTTACAGAAACTATTGTTGTGAACAATAATTCTACAGACGCTACTGCAAAAAACGCAAGCAATGCGGGTGCTACTGTACTTACGGAGACAAAGAAAGGCTATGGTTATGCCTGCTTGCGTGGCTTGGCTTATATAGAAACGCAAGAAGTTAAGCCAGACATTATCGTTTTTATAGACGGAGATTATTCTGATTATCCTGAAGAGCTCCCAAAAGTAATTGCCCCTATTTTGGCAAATGAGGTAGACTTTGTGGTGGGTGCTAGAGACAAAAAATTACGTGAGGAAGGTTCTATGACCCCTCAGCAAATTTTTGGTAATTGGTTGGCTACCTTACTAATGCGCCTATTTTTTAATGCCCGCTTTACAGATCTAGGTCCCTTTAGAGCTATACGCTACCAAAAACTAAAGGAATTAGAAATGGAAGACAAAACCTACGGGTGGACGGTGGAAATGCAGCTTAAAGTACTAAAGAAAAAAATGACATATACCGAAGTACCAGTACGTTACAAGAAAAGAATTGGTGTTTCTAAAGTGTCTGGCACGGTAAAAGGTAGTATCTTCGCAGGCATTAAAATATTAAGCTGGATTTTCAAATACAGTATAAAATAATTATGGCACTCGGAATATCTTACTTCATTATTGGCATTTACAGTATTTCATTGCTACTGATTTTTTTTTACAGTTTGGCGCAGTTGAACCTTCTAGTGAACTATCTAGGGCAAAAGCGACAAAACAAAATAGCTCCAAAATTTAACTTACTAGACGCAAAAGAAATTCCGTTCGTTACCATTCAGCTTCCTGTGTATAACGAGGAATATGTTATGGCACGTCTTTTAGAAAATATTGCAAAAATAGAATACCCAAGTTCTAAACTAGAAATACAAGTACTAGACGATTCTACAGATGCTTCTGTAAATGACACTGCTACTAAAATTACTGCGCTTCAAAACCAGGGTATAGACATTACCCATATTAGAAGAAAAAATAGAACTGGCTTTAAGGCTGGTGCTTTAAAAGAAGGATTAAAAATTGCGAAGGGGGAGTTTATTGCCATTTTTGATGCAGATTTTTTGCCAGATGCAGATTGGTTAAAGAAAACTGTTGTCTATTTTAAGGATGCAGAGATTGGCGTGGTGCAAACACGTTGGGGACATATAAACAGAGAGTACTCTATACTTACCAGAATTCAGGCTTTTGCCTTAGACGCTCATTTTACTTTAGAGCAAGTAGGTAGAAATGCCAAAGGTCATTTTATTAATTTTAACGGTACTGCTGGTATATGGCGTAAAGAGTGTATTATAGACGCTGGTAACTGGGAAGGTGATACCCTAACGGAAGATTTAGATTTAAGCTACCGTGCACAATTAAAGGATTGGAAGTTTAAGTATTTAGAAGATGTAGAAACTTTAGCAGAGCTTCCTGTTGTTATGAGTGCCGCACGTTCTCAGCAATTTAGATGGAATAAAGGGGGGGCAGAAAACTTTAGAAAATCGGTTTTAAGCGTTGTTACTGCAGGGAATATTTCTTTTAAAACAAAATTTCATGGCGTAATGCACTTGCTAAATAGCTCTATGTTTTTATGTGTATTTATTGTTGCATTGGCAAGTATTCCAATGCTATACATTAAAAACTCTTATGCTCATTTAGCTTGGATTTTTGAGGCTACTAGCTTTTTTGTAGTAAGTACTATTATCTTATTTGTTTGTTACTGGTTTACTTATAAAAGTATTCAAGGAAGCGGATTTAATAACTTTGTAGAATACATTAAAATTTTCTTCACATTCTTCTCAGTTGCACTTGGGTTTTCTTTGCAAAATTCTATTGCCGTTTTAGAAGGCCATATGGGAAAGCGAAGTGAGTTTGTACGCACACCAAAATTTAATATTAATAATATTACAGAGAGCTGGAAGGGCAATAAATACCTAGCCACAAAACTATCTCCAAACATGTTTTTTGAGTTTGCTCTTATGATTTATTTCCTTTTTGGTATGTATAGCGCAGTTCCACTAAACGATTTTGGATTGTTCCCATTCCACTTTATGCTCTTTTTAGGCTTTAGCTTTGTATTCTTTAAGTCTTTGACGGCTAGAGGGTAATATTAATCTTAAGAGGTGTTACCTTATTTTTAATTCTAATTAATTAGGGTTTACTCTTGTTTTTAGATTGCCTAATGTATGCTGCTAAATTCCCACCTAGCTATATTAGTGTTACTAAAAGTTGACCAAACGCACTAGTGCGTTTGGCCAATTGTTGTGTGCAAGCTTAAAAAAACCAACCGCATAAAAGGCTCATTTAGCTTCTACCAATGCGCAAGCCAAAACAAAAAAACCTAAAGAGCAGTTTCTTGCAAACGCGCAACCAAAATCGTAATGAAATATGTACTTTGTAACATTAAAAGAATAGAACAAAACAAATGAGTGACGACCAAAAAAAACAACTCGAACAGCAACTGTGGAATATAGCGAATACGCTAAGAGGAAAAATGAATGCGGACGAGTTTCGAGATTATATTTTGGGATTCATTTTCTACAAATATCTATCTGAAAAAATGAATATTTACGCCAATAATATTCTAAAACCAGACGGGATATTGTTTGCTGGCATAAAAGAAAGTACCGAGAATGGAAAAGAATATATTGAAGCTATAAAAGAAGAAGCAGTTGAAAAACTAGGCTACTTCTTAAAACCAAGCGAACTTTTTAGCCAAGTGGCTAAAAGAGGGAATAGTGATGTAGAAGGCATTTCTAACTTCATATTAGAAGATTTACAAAAAATTCTGACCAATATCCAACTCACAACAATGGGAACGGAAAGTGAAGAAGACTTTGACAATCTTTTTGAGGATATGGACTTAAATTCTACCAAACTAGGAAAATCACCAGAAGCAAGAAATGAAATTATTGCAAAAGTATTATCGCACTTAGATAAAATTGACTTTAAGCTTGAAAACACAGAAATTGATGTTTTAGGTGATGCTTACGAATACTTAATCGGGCAATTTGAAAGTGGAGCAGGAAAAAAAGCAGGAGAATTTTACACACCACAAGAAGTAAGTACCGTTTTAGCGAAATTAGTTACCACAGGTAAAACAAAACTAAAATCGGTATACGATCCAACCTGTGGTTCGGGTTCATTGTTATTACGTGTTGCAAAAGAGGTAGAAAGTGTCACCAACTTTTACGGGCAAGAACTAAACCGTACCACGTACAACTTGGCGCGTATGAATATGATTTTACACGATATTCATTACCGTAAGTTTGATATAAAACAAGAGGACACTTTAGAACACCCACAACATATAGATGAGCGTTTTGAAGCTATTGTAGCCAACCCACCATTTTCGGCACAATGGTCTGCAAATGCGCTGTTTACTAGTGATGATAGATTTAGCCAATACGGAAAACTAGCACCAAAAAGTAAAGCAGATTTTGCCTTTGTGCAACATATGATTCATCATTTGGCAGAAAACGGAACAATGGCACTTGTGTTACCACATGGCGCATTGTTTAGAGGTGGAGCAGAACAGCACATACGTAAATACTTGATTGAAGACCGCAACTATTTAGATGCTGTTATTGGTTTACCTGCCAATATTTTTTACGGTACTAGCATACCAACTTGTATTCTAGTCTTTAAAAAATGTAGAGAAAATCCTGATGATATTTTATTTATAGACAGTAGCAAACATTTTGACAAGGTGAAAACACAAAATATGTTGCGTGCTACAGATATTGACACCATTGTAAACACTTATATAAACAGGACCGTTACAGACAAATACTCTTATGTAGCACGTTTAGAGGAAATAGCTGAAAACGATTACAACCTGAATATACCTAGATATGTAAACACTTTTGAAGAGGAAGAACCTGTTGATATAACCAAAGTTTCTAAAGAATTAAAAACCTTAGAAACAAGTATGCAAGAAACGGATAAAGAATTGATTGCATTGTGTGCAGAACTAAATATTGACACGCCTTTTTAGCTGTTTAAAATGAAAAACGAAATTAAAATATTTGAAGACAGCACTATAAGAACTATTTGGGACGCAGACAAAGAAGATTGGTTTATTTCTGTTGTTGATGTAATTGCGGTTTTAACAACTAGTAAACGACCTAGAAAATATTGGAGCGACTTAAAATTAAAACTAAAAAAAGAAGGTAGTGAGTTGTCCGAAAATATCGGACAACTGAAAATGAAATCTTCTGATGGTAAAAAGTATACCACAGATGTAGCCAATACAAAACAACTTTTTAGGTTAATACAATCTATCCCCTCACCAAAAGCAGAGCCATTTAAACTTTGGCTGGCACAAATTGCTACAGAACGCTTAGATGAATTGCAAGACCCAGAGCTTAGTATTGACAGGGCTTTAAAACAATATTTAGAATTAGGGTATTCTCAAAATTGGATAAACCAACGCTTAAAAAGTATTGAAATACGAAAAGAGCTAACGGACGAATGGAAAAAAATAGGATTAAAAGAAGGCATCCAGTTTGCAACCTTAACAAACATAATAACCCAAAGTTGGGCTGGTAAAACCACCAAAGAGTATAAAGTGCTTAAAGGTTTAAAAAAAGAAAACCTCAGAGATAATATGACCAATACCGAACTCATATTAAATATGCTTGCAGAAGCCTCTACCAAAGATATATCTGAAGCAGTAAACCCAAAAAACTTTACAGAAAGTAAAACAGTTGCAAAACAAGGGGGTAATGTAGCTAAGGTTGCTAAACTAGAACTAGAAGCAAAAACAGGTAAAAAGGTAGTAAGCCCTATTAATGCTAAAACCTTTTTAGAAAATACTAGCAGTAAAGTAATACCTAAGAAGAAAAAATAATGGACAAGCAAATACAAAAAACTGGTATTGCGCGTAGTCAAAATGTACCACAAGTTCGCTTTCCTGAGTTTAATGACGATTGGGAAGTGAAGAGGTTGGGAGGAATTGGAGAAATAAATCCTAAAAGTGATGATTTGCCAAGTGAGTTTATTTATATAGATTTAGAAAGTGTAAAGAAAGGAATATTATTAAAAGAAACTAAAGTTTCTAAAAAATCAGCTCCAAGCAGAGCTCAAAGATTATTACTTAAAAATGATATTCTTTTCCAAATGGTTAGACCATATCAGAAAAATAATTTCTTTTTTAATAGAGAGAATAACAGATATGTTTCATCAACTGGTTATGCTCAAATCAGAACGAACGAGGACTCTAGATATTTGTACTTTTATTTACATACTAGTAAGTTTGTAAATGATGTATTAACTAGATGCACGGGAACAAGCTATCCTGCAATAAATTCAAATGATTTATCTAAGATTCCAATAACTTTCCCACAACTCCCCGAACAAAAAAAGATAGCCCATTTCTTTAGCGTTGTAGACAAAAAACTAAACCAATTACAAGAAAAATTAAACGGGTTAGAGCTATATAAAAAAGAGATGATGCAACAAATCTTTAGCCAACAATTAAGGTTTAAAGATAATACTTCGACTGCGCTCAGTACAGGTAATGGACAAGATTTCCCTAATTGGGAAGTGAAGAAGTTGGGAAACTACATTGAAGTAATCTCAGGTTTTGCATTCAAAGGAGATGATATTTCAGAAGATAAAAATGGAATACCATTATTAAGAGGTATTAACATTACTGAAGGTCATATTAGACATTCAAAGCAAATAGATAGATTTTACAATGGTAAATATGAAACTTTAGAAAAATATTTTTTACAAGAAAATGATTTAGTTATCGGAATGGATGGTTCTAAAGTTGGTAAAAATGTTTCTTTAATTACTAAAAAGGACGTTAATTCATTACTAATACAAAGAGTTGCCCGTTTACGCTCTAATGGAAAATCGAATATTAATTTTGTATTTCAAATTATATTTTCAATATGGTTTATTAGATATGTCGATATTGTAAATACAAGTTCTGGTATTCCACATATTAGTTTAAAACAAATAAATGATTTTTCATTTAATTTTCCATCTCTAAAAGAACAGACCGAAATAGCCAATTTCCTATCTAAAATAGACGAAAAAATAAATGCTGTAAATACCCAAATAGAAACCACCAAAACCTATAAGAAAGGCTTGTTACAAAAAATGTTTGTGTAGAGACGTTGCATTGCAACATCTCTACACACATTAAAAACAAAAATATTGGACAAATTTAAAAATAAATACCGCATAGCGTCTGCCCGTTTAAAAGGATGGGATTATGGCAATAATGGTGCGTATTTTATTACCATTTGTACTGCAAACCGCGAACATTATTTTGGTGCTATTGAAAACGGAACCATGCACCTAAACGGCATTGGTCTGTTAGCAGAAAAATATTGGATAGCAATTCCAAATCATTTTCCGTTTGTTGAATTGGGTAATTTTATAATTATGCCCAATCATATACATGGTATATTAATTATTGATAAACCACCCGAAAATTTTAACAACATTGGTAACGTAGAGACGTTGCATTGCAACGTCTCTACAATAACCAAAAACAAACAAATGGCAAAAATATCCCCAAAACCAGGGTCAATATCTACCATTATACGTTCCTATAAATCTGTGGTATCTAAAAATGCCCGTGAAATACAATCAAATTTTTCATGGCAATCACGTTTTCACGATCATATTATACGCAATAATCAATCGTTTGTAAAAATCCAAAATTACATTTCAGATAATCCATTAAATTGGAGCAAAGATAAATTTTATGGCTAGTCAACCAGAACAAGTATTAGAAAACCAGTTAGTGGCACAACTGCAAAAATTGAAGTACAAAAAAGTAATTATCAAAGATGAAAAAGCGTTAACTGCCAATCTAAAAACGCAATTAGAAAAACACAATAATATCACATTTTCTAACAAAGAATTTGAGCGTGTTTTAAATATACTAAGCAAAGGCTCTGTTTTTGAAAAAGCCAAAACATTACGAGAAAAACAACATATAGAACGGGATAATGGCGATAACCTTTATTTTGAGTTCTTAAATACAGCCTTTTGGTGTCAAAACCAATTTCAAGTAACGCAGCAAGTTACTATGGAAGGTAGTTACAAAAACCGTTATGATGTTACTTTGCTTATTAATGGTTTGCCATTGGTGCAGATAGAACTAAAGCGTAGAGGCTTAGAAATGAAAGAAGCCTTTAACCAAATAAACCGTTACCAAAGACATTCGTTTGGTGCAAAATCGGCTTTGTTTCAATATGTACAAATATTCATTATTAGCAATGGTGTAAATACAAAGTATTACGCAAATAACCGTAATCAATCTTTTAAGCAAACTTTTTATTGGACAGACAAAGAAAACAAACGTCAGACCAATATTTTAAATGGTTTTACGAGCGACTTTTTAGAGCCTTGTCATATTTCAAAAATGATAAGCAAGTACATTGTACTGAACGAAACGCATAAAATTTTAATGGTGCTTAGACCGTATCAATTTTATGCAGTAGAAACCTTAGTAAATCAAGTAGAAAACTCAAACAACAACGCCTATATTTGGCACACCACAGGCTCTGGTAAAACCTTAACTTCTTTTAAGGCAAGCCAGATAATAATGAATATGCCACAGGTAAAGAAAGTGGTATTTGTAGTAGATAGAAAAGATTTAGATTATCAAACTACCAGAGAGTTTAACAGTTTTAGCAAAGGCTGTATTGATGGTACAGACAACACAAAATCTTTAGTCAAGCAATTTGGAGACGATACAAAACTAATTGTTACTACCATTCAAAAACTAAATACGGCCATAAGCAAAGCCAAGTATTTATCTAAAATGGGGGCGAGTCGCACAGACAGATTAGTATTTATTTTTGATGAGTGCCACCGTTCGCAATTTGGCGAAACACACAATAGAATAAAAGCGTTTTTTGAGGATAGTCAGCTATTTGGTTTTACAGGAACACCCATTTTTAAAAACAATGCAGTAAAAAACGAATTAGGAAAACGAACCACCAAAGAACTATTTGGCGAGTGTTTACATAAATATGTAATTACAGATGCTATA
>Ga0115567_10007057_pt1 | contig 10665 bp, 10 predicted proteins | sample COGITO_mtgs_1204_2_FD_88679 | JGI IMG/M metagenome (GOLD analysis project Ga0115567, IMG submission 88679) | Pelagic marine microbial communities from North Sea - COGITO_mtgs_120412 | ecosystem: Environmental > Aquatic > Marine > Epipelagic | place: Germany:Helgoland, sampling site Kabeltonne... | reverse complement strand
CGTCGGCGACGTATACGACGCGGCACCGTACGGTTACGTCATCCCCAAGGACGACATGGAGTTGGCCGACGCTATCGCGGCGGCATTGACGTCGATCGAAGCCGGTGGCGGGTACGCCGCTGCACTGGAAACCTGGGGTCAGGCAGACGGCGCGATCGACGACTTCACAGTCAACCCGTGAGCAGCGACCCATCGTCCCGGGAAGCACGACCGGGCAAAATTGACGCGACCCCGGTCAAACATCCGGGGCGATGGGTCGCCGTCGCGGTGATCGGTGTCTTGGTGGCAATGTTCGCCAACATGCTTTTCACGAACGAAGCGTTCGAGTGGCCAATCGTGGTCGACACCATGACCAACGAGCCAGTGCTCAGAGGCCTACTCATTGGCACTTTGTGGGTCACGTTGCTCGCCATGATCATTGGCGTCACCGTTGGTGTCACCTTGGCCGTCATGCGACTCTCGCCCAACCCGGTGCTAAGTTACGTTGCTTTCGTCTTCATCTGGTTCTTCCGTGGGGTTCCTCGGCTGGTCTTGTTGACCATCATGGGGTCACTGGGGGTGTTGTTCCAGGGGGGCATGGACATCGGCATTCCGTTCGACTACCTGTTTTTCAACCTCACTGGCCTCGACGGTGATATGCGTTTCTTGACGTTGGATGCCAACACCGTGTTCGTCGGGGTGACCGGTGGAGCCATCGGATTGGGCCTCAGCGAAGCCGCATACATGGCTGAGATCGCTCGGGCCGGCATCACGTCGGTAGACGAGGGTCAACGCGAAGCAGCTGCTGCACTTGGCATGACTCCGTCCAAGACGATGCGCCGTATCGTGCTCCCCCAAGCCATGCGGGTGATCGTGCCACCCACCGGCAACGAGCTCATGTCGATGGTTAAAGACACGTCCCTGTTGGGAGCTGTCCCGGTCACGAATGAGTTGTTTTTTCAACTCGAAGCTATTGGGTCGCGAACCTTCAAGATCGTTCCCGTCCTTACGGCAGCCTGTCTGTGGTATTTGATCATCGGTAGCGTGCTGATGTTCGGTCAATACTTCCTCGAAAAGCGTTTCAATCGGGGTTACGGCACGCGAGTGAGCGGCCCCGCACCTGCGACGGACCCCGAATCGAGCCAAGGAACCCCAGCATGAGCGAGCCCCTGATCTCTGCGGTTAACGTCAGCAAATCGTTCGGCGACAACGAAGTTCTCAAAGGCATCGACCTGTCGGTGTATCCCGGACAAGTTGTCACCTTGCTAGGGCCTTCCGGGTCCGGTAAGACGACGTTTCTGCGCTGCATCAACCAGCTCGAGACCATCAACGGCGGCCGGATCTACGTCGACGGCGACCTGATGGGTTATGAGGACAAGGGCGGAAAACTCCACACGCTGACCGACAAAAAGGTGGCCGCCCAGCGCCGCGAGATCGGGATGGTCTTCCAAAAGTTCAACCTGTTTCCGCATAAGACGGTGCTCGAGAACATTTGCGAGGCACCGGTCATGGTGCAGGGCCGCAAGCGCCGCGAAGTAGTCGAAGAGGCCCACGCCCTCCTGGAGCAAGTGGGACTCGGAGACAAGGCTGCGGAATACCCCAATCAGTTGTCGGGTGGCCAGCAACAGCGCGTCGCCATCGCCAGGGCGTTGGCGATGTCACCCAAGCTCATGCTGTTCGATGAGCCGACCTCGGCCTTGGACCCTGAGCTGGTCGGCGACGTGCTCGCGGTCATGCGCGACCTCGCGCGCTCCGGTATGACGATGATTGTGGTGACCCACGAGATGTCGTTTGCTCGCGAGGTCGCCGACGAGGTCGTCTTCATGGACGACGGCGTCGTGGTCGAGGTCGGACCACCTGGCGAAGTGCTGGTCAACCCCCAACATCAGCGCACCAAAGACTTCCTCAGTCGCGTCACGGCCGACGAAGAGGATGGCGGAGTCGTCGAGCACATCCCCGATCACGTGTACCGACCCGGCGAGCCCCGCACCTGAGACTCTTCGCAGTCGCACTGCCACACCTCGGCCTCGCCGCCGTCCGAGGCCACTCGATGGAGCCCACGCTGACCGACGGTCAACTGATCCTGATCAGGTATGGCGCTCGTGCTCGCCCTGGTGCGCTGGTAGTCGTTGCGTTACCGCCAGACGCTATGGGGCAGACCCGCCCCCTGGCCGTGAAGCGACTGACGCGCTACGAGGCCGATGGCCGCGCGTGGATCGAATCCGACAATCAGAGTGCATCAGGTCGAGTCGATTCGTGGACCGTTGGTCCGGTGCCGGCGGACTCCATCGTGGCCGTCGCGCTCATCCCTCGGTGGCGTCGCCGGGGCTCAGGGCACTAACGACCCCCGGGAGCCAGCGATCAACGCCCCGGGCCATACGGTCGTACGCCTCTTGCTCTTGTCGGTAGGGGTCGTTGAGGTCTAGCGTTCGCGGGGGGATGTCGACGAGCGCTGGCCGATGAGCCACGACTGCTGCCGCGACGGTCCGCACCGCTGCAGAAAGGTCCCCTTCGTCACGTCGGATCGCGGGCACTAACGGTGCAGCGAGCGCTACCTCGGCCAGTGTGGTCGTCCGCCGCAGAGCGGTAGGCGACATCCGGACCACTGCTGATCGGTGTTCCCGCGTAACGGCAATGACCAGGTCTGCGGCGGCGATATCCGCGACGAGCAAGTGCCGGGCACGAAAGTCGGGGGCGGCTTGGCCTCGTGCCCGCAACGCAGTGGCCGACCCTGGATCGATCGTTTGACCAGCTAGAGCGTGTGTCCCGGCGCTACGGACCATGACCCTGCCCTGACCCCATACCTGATCGAGCTCACCTTGCAGGAGGTGCTCGATATAGGGAGATCGGCAGATGTTCCCGGTGCACACCACGAGAACGCGGGCCGGAGTCAGCGCAGTCATGTTTAGCCTTCCTCGGTGAGATCACGCCACGGCTCTAGCGCCACCAGGTCGCTCGCGCTGGTCCATGAGGAGTTTATCGGTCGCAGCGTGACCTTCCGGCGCTCGTCCTGCCCCGCGCTGAGCGTGATCTCTAGGCGGCGCTCGCCCAACGCCTCGGCGAGCCCCGCACCCCATTCGACCACGGTGACCGCTTGCTCGAGGTCGGTATCGAGGTCGAGGTCGTCCAACTCAGCGCTACCCCCGAGCCGATACGCGTCCACGTGCACCAACTTCGGGCCACCCACCAACGAGGGGTGCACCCGGGCAATGACAAAGGTGGGTGAGGTGATCGGGCCCCGCACTCCCAACCCTTCAGCGAGCCCCTGGGTCACCGTGGTTTTGCCCGCTCCTAAAGGGCCATTGAGCACCACAAGATCACCGGCACCAAGCAAGCCCCCCAACGCCACACCGAACGCGTGAGCTTGCGCAGACGTGTTGATCATCCCGTGCCACAGCTTCACTGTGGCGACCCGAGTGTGAGAGCGAAGCGACCGCGGCCGGGACGAATATCGATGCTCTTGACCCGCACCCTGCCCACGGGCGCATAGGAAGGCTGAGCGGCTCGTTTCAGCAACGAAAGCAGATGATCTGTCACCAGCTCTGGGTGTTCCATCATGATGTTGTGGCCCCCTCTAGACACGACCACGTGTTCGGTTAGGGGCAGATGTTCGGCGAGCGCTGCGCTGCGTTCTGGCGGGGTCAAGACGTCCCTATCTCCGACCAACACCAGCCCCGGAATGTTCGCGAAAGCGTGTAGAGCTTCGGTTTTGTCATGATCCGCAAAGGTCGGGGCGAAGTCCGAGATCACGGTGAGGTCGGTCTCCACGATCATGCGCTGCGTCAACTGTGCGGTCGGGCGAGGCACCTTGGACCCGAATGACGAAGCCGCGACCAGCGTGTTGCCGACCCATGGCATCCTGTCCCAGGCTGATTTCACGACGCTCTGGACGGGAGCCGCCGCAGTGGCGATGCGTGGGCCAGAACTGTTCACGAATCTGCCGAGTCGGGCGCCGAGGCCCCAATCGACCTTGTCCATGTCGCCGCCGCTGGTGCTGACGAGGGCCACGGCCACGACCCGTTCGGCCACTACGTGCGGGTGCGAATCCGCAAGCGCCATGATCGCCATACCGCCCATCGAATGACCGATCAGCGCCAACGGCCCATCCGGTGCTGCTTGATCGAGCACACTGGCAAGGTCGCTGCCGAGTTGATCGATGGTGTAGTTGCTCGAACTGCCCTTGCCGGACGTGCCGTGACCTCGGTGGTCCCAGGTCAAGACCCGGTAACCCCTGGACACTAACGCGGCCCGTTGGAAGCTCCAGGAGCGCCCATCGAGCGAGTAGCCATGGCAGAACACCAGCAGCGGCCGGTCTTCGTGAGATAGCGCCTCGACCGGAGGCGACTCCATCCGTGTATGCAGACACACTCCGTCGCGGGCGACGACGTCACGCATCTCGACGGACTGCTTAGGCCTGAGCATCATGTCTCCTGGTGAAGGCCGCTCGCGCCGGACGGCCCGCCGACGTAGACCCTGGGCAGACTGGGGCCGAACCGGGTCACAATTTCGTAGTCGATGGTGCCGACGGCAACGGCCCACTCTTGCGCCGTTGGCTCGCCGCCAAGACCTGACCCGAAGAGCGTGACCTCGTCCCCTGCTGAGATATCAAGGCCGGTGGCGTCGATCACGAACTGATCCATGCAGACCCGGCCAGCGATGGGTGCGCGGCGGCCTCCCACCAGCACCTCGATGGCGTTGGACGCGTGCCGGGGCAACCCGTCTGCGTAGCCCACCGGAATATCCACCAACGTGGAGGGACGGACGGTGGTGAACGAATGCCCGTAGGACACGCCTTGGCCTGCGGGCACCTGTTTCACCGTGGCGGCACGAGCGATCACGCTCATCGCTGGGATCAGGTCAAAGTAGGCACTGTTACCGACGTCGGGCACGGGTGAGAGGCCAAACACGGCCAGCCCCGGTCGCACCATGTCCCAGGCGGCGCCCGGGTTGGTCAGCGTCGCCGCCGAGTTGGACATGTGCCGCACCAGGGAGCGCAGCCCTTCGCGCTCGGCCAGCGCCACAGCGCCGGCAAACGCCTCTTCTTGGGCCCGCACCGTCGGATGGTCGGGCGAGTCTGCATACGCGAAGTGGGTGAACATGCCGGTGACCTGCACCGACCCCTCGGCTTGCGCGCTCGCCGCCGCACGCACCAGATCGGCCCAGTCGTCGCTGGCCGTGTAGGCACCGTTGCGCCCCAAGCCGGTGTCGGCCTTGAGGTGGATCCGGGCGGTCGCGCCGAGCGCCTGGGCGCCAGCCTGCACCTCCTGAACGGCCCAGGGGGCCGAGACTCCGATCTCGATGTCCGCGGCGATGGCCTGACCAAAATCAGCCCCACGGGTGTGCAGCCAGGTCAGCAACGGCGCACGAACTCCAGCTTCGCGCAGCGCGAGCGCTTCTGACAGCTGGGCGGTTCCGAGCCAATCGGCGCCACCCCGCAACGCTGCTTGGGCGCTCGGCACGAGCCCGTGACCGTAGGCATCGGCCTTGACCACCGCCATCATCGCCGCCGAGCCGGCCAACGCCTTGAGGACCCCTACATTGTGCTCTATCGCGGACAGATCGATAGTGGCCCACGCGGGGTGAATCGAGGGGTCAAAGTCGGGCTTGTGCACGCTCACGCGGATGGCCTTCCAGACGGGGTGGGCTGGGTAGAGACGGCCGCCAGTTGAGTCATGAGCGATGTCGGGTCGGCAGTGGCCGTAGGGGTGTCGAGTCGGTCGGCAATCCGCTGCGCGATGACGTGGGTGCTCCCGCCCATCTCGGCCCCGGCCATGGCAGGCATCTCGCTCAGCACACCGACCGTGGCCGCTTCGATAGCCGAAGCTGCCTCAGCTTCACCGAGCGAAGCCAGGCCCAGCGCCATGGACAGCACCGCACCGGCCGGGTTAGCCCACCCGCGCCCGGCAATGTCAGGGGCGGACCCGTGGATCGGCTCGAACATCGAGGTGCCGCTGCCGTCGATATTGAGGTTGCCGCTGGCCGCGACCCCCAAGCCGCCCTGCAGCACCGCCCCCAGATCGGTCACGATGTCGCCGAACAGGTTGTCGGTGACCACCACGTCGAAACGTTCGGGACTGATCGGCAGGTGCATACACATCGCATCGACGTGTACATAGTCGGTTTCGACCTCGGGGTATCGCGCCGACACCTCATCCATGACCGCCAGCCACAACGCCCCGGCTTGCACCAGCACGTTGGTCTTGTGACAGAGCGTCACCTTTTTGGATCGCTGCATCGCCAGTTTGAAGGCGAACTCGACGGCCCGCTCGCAGGCAAACCACGTGGTGATCGAGTCTTGCGTGGCGACCGCCGCCGCAGTGCCGCGGTGCACCATGCTGCCCATGCCGGCATACGCCCCCTCGGTGTTTTCCCGGACGACCACCAGGTCGCAGCGCTCCGGCGTGAGACCGGCAATGGGGCTCTCGACGCCGGGGTAGAGGCGCACCGGTCGCAGGTTGATCGCCTGGGACATAGCCGCACGCAACGCCAATATGATGCCGCGTTCGAGCACCCCTGGGGTCACCTTGGGGCTGCCGATCGCGCCGAAGATGATCGCGTCCTGACCCCGGAGCGTCTGCACGTGGGCGTCGGTCAACAACTCGCCCGTCGCCAGGTAGTGGTCGGCGCCGAGCGGCACGGTGACCCGCTGCGTGTCGAAGCCGAACGCGGCCTGGGCCGCGTCCAACACGGTCAACGCCCCCTGGTTGACCTCTGGCCCCACCCCGTCACCGGGAATGATGGCAAGACGGTGCGTTCTGCGTGCGGTCGTTTCAGACATCGGTGAGCAGACTCCTGAAGTAGGCGGCGAATCGGGCATGGCGCACGGTGCGGATACAGTTTTGCTCACATTAGACGGAAAATCGCGGACAACATCAGGGATATACGGGAGCGGTCGATGGGCAACACGCTGGCAGAGAAGTTATGGAGCAGCCACTTGGTGCGACAGGTGGATGGCGAGCCCGACCTGCTCTATATCGACCTGCACCTGGTCCACGAGGTGACGAGCCCTCAAGCCTTCGAGGGTTTGCGGACCGCCGGGCGCCCGGTGCGTCGCCCAGACCTGACGTTGGCCACCGAAGACCATAACGTGCCGACCAGCTTGGGCCCGGTCACCGACCTGACCTCGCGCACCCAGTTGGAGGCCCTGGGCACCAACTGCGCCGAGTTCGGCATCGTGCACCACACCCGCGGGACCCTGGGCCAAGGCATCGTGCACGTCATCGGGCCTGAGCTCGGGTTGACCCAACCGGGCATGACGATCGTGTGCGGCGACTCGCACACCTCGACCCACGGCGCCTTCGGTGCGTTGGCCTTCGGCATCGGCACCAGCGAAGTCGAGCACGTGTTAGCCACTCAGACCCTGCCGCTCAAGCCGTTCAAGACGATGGCCATCACCGTCGACGGCACGCTGTCGCCTGGCGTCTCCCCCAAAGACATCATCTTGGCCGTGATCAACCGCATCGGCACGGGCGGCGGCCAGGGCTACGTCCTGGAATACCGTGGAAGCGCCATCGAAGCGCTGTCGATGGAGGGGCGAATGACGATCTGCAACATGTCCATCGAGGCTGGTGCGCGCGCCGGCATGGTGGCTCCTGACGACACGACCTTCGAGTACGTCAAGGGTCGGGCACACGCACCCACAGGAACCGATTGGGACGACGCAGTGGCCGCGTGGCGACTGCTTCGCACCGACGACGATGCCGTGTTCGACGCGGAGATCGTGCTCGACGCCAACAGCTTGACCCCCTACGTCACCTGGGGCACCAACCCGGGCCAGTCGGTGCAGTTGGGCGCTGTCGTGCCGGACCCCGCCGACATCGGTGACGAAGACGCTAAAGACGCGGCCGAGCGCGCGCTGGCCTACATGGATTTACAGCCTGGTACCGCGATGCGCGACATCGGTGTCGATGTGGTCTTCCTCGGCTCCTGCACCAACGGGCGCATCGAAGACCTACGGATCGCCGCCGACGTCCTGCGTGGCCGCACGGTGGCTCCGACCGTCGACATGTTGGTGGTTCCAGGGTCACACGCCGTGCGCCTGCAAGCCGAAGCTGAAGGCTTGGGGCAGGTCTTCATCGATGCCGGGGCCCAGTGGCGACTGGCCGGTTGCTCCATGTGTCTAGGGATGAACCCTGACCAGATGGCACCTCACCAGCGGTGTGCCTCCACCTCCAACCGCAACTTCGAGGGCCGTCAAGGCGCCAAGTCGCGCACCCACCTGGTCTCCCCTGCGGTCGCTGCCGCCACGGCCGTGCGCGGCACCCTAGGCTCCCCCGCCGATCTTTCCCCCGTTGCCGACCTGCAGGAGGTCACCTGATGGATGCGTTCACCACCCACACCGGCACCGGCGTGCCGCTTCGACGCAGCAACGTCGACACCGACCAGATCATCCCGGCGCACTTCCTCAAGCGGGTCGCTCGCACCGGCTTCGAGGACGGGCTCTTTGCTCGGTGGCGCGAGGACGAGTCGTTCATCCTGAACCAACCGGTGTATGCGGGGGCGTCCGTCCTCGTCGCCGGTCCCGACTTCGGCACCGGCTCCTCTCGTGAGCACGCCGTCTGGGCACTGATGCAGTACGGCTTCCGCGTCATCATCTCGTCGCGCTTCGGCGACATCTTCGCCGGCAACTCCGGTAAAGAAGGGTTGCTTTGTGCCCAGACCGCTCAGGATGACGTCGAGCTAATCTGGAAGTACCTCGAGAACGAGCCCGGTGGGCAGGTCACCGTCGACCTGGAGAACCGCCGCATCGTGGCCGGGCACATCGTCGCTCGATTCGCCGTCGATGACTACACGGCGTGGCGTTTGACCAACGGCTTCGACGACATCTCCTTGACCTTGCGCCACGCCGACGCGATCAGCGCCTATGAGGCTGGTCGACCGGCATACAAGCCCGTTGTCTCTTCTGCTGTCTAACAATGTGCGTTAGTCTCTTTTCTCAATGACACGTTTGCTTCTCCTCAGTTGCCGCAGCGAGACCTCCTAGGTCCGGCACTCGCTGCGGAGTTTGCTGCGCCTCGGACGCCAAACACCCCCAGTGAGGAAGCCCCATCGTGACGCTCAAAACCAATCCCCAGCAGTCCAGCGGCATGCCCTTCAACCGCTACGTTCCGTTTACCCCCATTGATCTGCCGGGGCGCACCTGGCCCGCCAAGGCCATGACGAAGGCACCTCGTTGGTGCGCCGTGGACCTGCGCGATGGCAACCAGGCTCTCATCGACCCGATGACCCCCGAGCGCAAGAAGCGCATGTTCGAGTTGCTGGTCACGATGGGCTACAAAGAGATCGAGGTCGGATTCCCGTCGGCCAGCCAAACCGACTTCGACTTCGTCCGGATGCTCATCGAAGAAGACCTGATCCCGGACGACGTGGTGATCCAGGTGCTCACCCAGGCTCGTGAACACCTGATCGAGCGCACCTACGAGTCGATCGAGGGCGCGAAGCAGGCCATCGTGCACCTCTACAACTCGACGTCCACGTTGCAACGCAAAGTCGTCTTCAACACCGACATGGACGGCATCATCGATATCGCGGTCAACGGGGCCCGGTTCTGCAAAAAGTACGAAGAACAGATGCGTAGCGACACCGATGTCTTCTACGAGTACTCCCCCGAGTCCTACACCGGCACCGAGTTGGAGTTCGCAGTCCGGATCTGCAACAAGGTCATGGAGGTGTTAGAACCCACCGCCGAGCGTCCGCTGATCATTAACTTGCCGGCGACGGTCGAGATGGCGACCCCCAACGTGTATGCCGACTCCATCGAGTGGATGAGCAATCATCTGCACCACCGTGAGCACGTCGTGCTGTCGTTGCACCCCCACAACGACCGGGGCTGCGCGGTGGCGGCCGCTGAATTGGGTTACCTGGCCGGAGCGGACCGCATCGAAGGGTGTTTGTTTGGCAACGGCGAGCGCACCGGCAACGTCTGCCTGGTCACCTTGGGGATGAATCTGTTTTCCTCCGGCATCGACCCGCAAATTAACTTCTCCGACATCGACGAGATCCGGCGCACGGTGGAGCACTGCAATCAGATGCCCGTTCCCGAGCGCCACCCCTACGGCGGCGACTTAGTGTTTACCGCCTTCTCGGGATCACACCAGGATGCGATCAAGAAGGGCCTCGACGCGTTGCAGGTCCAGGCAGATGCGGCCTCGGTGCCCATCGACGAGTTCGCTTGGGCGGTGCCGTATCTGCCGATCGACCCCAAGGATGTGGGCCGCTCCTACGAGGCTGTGATCCGGGTCAACAGCCAATCGGGCAAGGGCGGTGTGGCCTACATCATGCGCACCGAACACCACCTCGATTTGCCGCGCCGGTTGCAGATCGAGTTCAGCCGGGTGGTCCAGCGCTACACCGAGAGCTCCGGCGGGGAGATGTCCGCGGCTGCCATTTGGGCGGCCTTCGAGAACGAGTACATCGTCCCGACGGCTCCGGTGCTGCTGCGCAAGGTCGACACCCGTGCCGCCGAGAACGGCAAGGACATGATCTCAGCAACCGTGGTTGCGGATGGACGCGAGCAGGTGATCGAGGGCATAGGCAACGGGCCCATCAACGCCTTCGTGGCGGCACTGTCGAAGATTGGCCACGACGTGCGGGTGTTGGACTACGCCGAGCATGCTTTGTCCTCCGGTGACGATGCGGTCGCTGCGGCCTACGTCGAGTGTGCGATCGACGGTGAGGTCCGTTGGG
>Ga0115567_10007056_pt1 | contig 10666 bp, 9 predicted proteins | sample COGITO_mtgs_1204_2_FD_88679 | JGI IMG/M metagenome (GOLD analysis project Ga0115567, IMG submission 88679) | Pelagic marine microbial communities from North Sea - COGITO_mtgs_120412 | ecosystem: Environmental > Aquatic > Marine > Epipelagic | place: Germany:Helgoland, sampling site Kabeltonne... | reverse complement strand
CAAAGGGGCCGTATTTGTAGATGCAGGAAATATCTGGAATGTTGCAGATAATGTAACCGACGAAGCCTCTGTTTTTAACGGCATCCAAGATCTAAAAGAAATTGCCGTCGCAACCGGTATAGGACTTCGGTACGATTTTTCGTTCGCTGTTTTCCGCTTGGATATCGGTTTTAAAACCCACGATCCTGGTCAACCTTTAGGGAATCGTTGGTTCAATGATTACAATTTCACCAATGCAGTTTATAACATAGGCATCAACTACCCTTTTTAAACCACCTAAATTTGTTATTTTTGTTCAACCAATTTAAAAACAAATGAGTCATTCAATCAAATCTGGAGTTGCTACGGGCAAGGAAATACAACAAATACATAAATACGCAAAGGAAAAAGGTTTCGCGCTTCCTGCGGTAAACGTTACCGGTTCTAGTACGGTAAATGCTGTAATGGAAACCGCGGCCGAACTAAATTCTCCCGTAATAATCCAGTTTTCAAATGGCGGTTGTTATTTCAATGCGGGGAAAGGTCTTTCCAACGAAAATGAAAGAGCGGCGATTGCTGGAGGTATTGCGGGCGCAAAACATGTTCATGAATTGGCAAAAGTGTATGGCGCAACCGTAATTTTGCATACAGATCACTGTGCAAAGAAATTGCTGCCTTGGATCGATGGTCTTTTAGATGCGGGCGAAAAATTCTATAAAGAAAATGGTGTACCACTATATAGTTCTCACATGATAGATCTTTCCGAAGAACCTATTGAAGAAAATATAGAGATTTCCAAAAGATATCTTGAGCGTATGAGCAAAATAGGTATGACTTTAGAAATTGAATTGGGTATAACAGGTGGTGAAGAAGATGGCGTTGACAATACAGATGTAGATTCTTCAAAACTTTACACACAGCCGGAAGAAGTGGCATATGCTTATGAAGAGTTAAAAAAGGTAAGCGACCAATTTACCATTGCCGCTGCATTTGGGAATGTTCACGGTGTATACAGACCTGGAAATGTAAAGTTGACACCAAAAATACTTAAAAGTTCACAAGAATATATTCAGAAAAAATTCAATACAGGGCACAACCCTATCGATTTTGTTTTTCATGGCGGAAGCGGCTCAACAGTCGATGAAATTAGGGAAGCTATTGGTTATGGGGTTATAAAGATGAATATTGACACAGACCTGCAATTTGCATATACTGAAGGTGCACGCGATTATATAGCTACAAAATTAGACTATCTAAAAACACAGATTGGAAGTCCGGACGGTCCAGATTCGCCAAACAAAAAATATTACGATCCACGTAAATGGCTACGTGAGGGTGAGCTTACCTTTAAAACAAGACTTAAAAAGGCTTTTGAAGACTTAAACAATATCAATACATTATAAGGATTCTCGAAACCCGAAACGTCCAAAAAAAAGATTTAAATATGGCAGCAATGGCTTGGTTTAAAAGAACAAAAAAGGGAATACAGACACCTACGGAAGAAAAGAAAGATGTACCAAAAGGACTTTGGTATAAATCCCCTACAGGTAAAATAATAGATTCAGACGAACTTGAACGAAATTTTTATGTGAGCCCAGAAGATGGCTACCATGTAAAGATTGGCAGCAAAGAGTATTTCAACATACTTTTCGATGACAACAAATTCAAGGAGCTAGATAAGAACCTAACCTCTAAAGATCCACTTAATTTTGAGGACAAAAAGAAATATGACGTCCGCTTAAAAGAAGCGATGGACAAAACTGGTTTAAAAGATGCTGTACGTTGCGCTGTTGGGAAATCTATGGGCAAAGATCTGGTTGTAGCGTGTATGGATTTTAGTTTTATAGGTGGCTCGATGGGAAGTGTAGTGGGTGAAAAGATAGCGCGGGCAGCAGATTATTCCCTAAAAAACAAGATCCCTTTGATGATAATTTCAAAAAGTGGAGGCGCCCGTATGATGGAGGCAGCACTTTCTTTGATGCAATTAGCAAAGACCAGTGCAAAACTGGCGCAGTTGGCAGATGCAGGAATACCTTATATCTCACTCTGCACAGACCCAACAACTGGTGGAACTACGGCATCGTTTGCTATGCTTGGCGATATTAACATAAGTGAACCTGGTGCATTGATCGCCTTTGCGGGACCACGGGTTGTACGCGATACAACAGGAAAAGAACTTCCAGAAGGTTTCCAGACCGCAGAATTTTTATTGGAACACGGCTTTTTAGATTTTATCGTTCATCGCCGAGACCTCAAGAAAAGTGTGAACCAATATATCGATTTGATATTGAATAGGAAGATGCGTGAAAAAACTGCGTAATATAAAATTAAATTAAGCGAAATTATCAAGCAACTTTCCTTACTTTTGCGGCTTGATTACGATAATCGTATTCAGTACATAAAAATCATTTAAATAATATTGGAATGTATTTAGCACCAGAAGAAAAAGAAAAAATCTTCGCAAAACACGGTAAATCTAAAACAGATACCGGTACTGCAGAAGGTCAGATTGCGCTTTTCACTTACAGAATATCGCATCTATCAAAACACCTAAAAAACAATCACAAAGATTACAATACTGAAAGATCTTTGGTACGTTTGGTAGGTAAAAGACGTTCATTGTTAGATTATCTAATGAAGAAAGACGTTCTTAGATACCGTGCAATCGTTAAAGAACTTGAATTAAGAAAGTAATATATTATAATTAAAGGGCTCAAATTTGAGCCCTTTATCATTCCCACGAAGGCGGGAATCTAATAATCGGGATTGTTATAATAAATTAAAAATATCCCAAAACATACTGAAAAAGCTACCCAAAGGTTTTTCATTGGTCCACCACAACAACACAACTTTTATCTGATACTCAGATATTGACCAATTTTAACTGCACACAACCTGTGTGCAAAAATGAAAAACAAATGATACCTAAAGTATTTAGAGAGGTCATAGACCTAGGTGATGGTAGAGAAATCACCATCGAAACCGGAAAATTGGCCAAACAGGCACACGGCTCTGTTGTAGTTCAATCTGGAAAATGTATGTTGCTATGTACCGTAGTTTCTAACTACGAACAAAAGGATCTACCATTCTTACCATTAACGGTAGATTATCGAGAAAAATTTGCAGCAGCAGGACGTTATCCAGGTGGTTTCTTTAAAAGAGAAGCACGCCCAAGTGACGGTGAAGTATTAACAATGCGTCTTGTGGATCGTGTATTGCGTCCATTATTCCCAAAAAATTATAGCGCAGAAACGCAAGTAATGATTCAATTAATGTCTCACGATGAAGACGTTATGCCAGATGCTATGGCAGGTCTTGCCGCTTCCGCAGCAATCCAATTATCAGATTTTCCTTTTGAATGTGCTATCTCTGAAGCCAGAGTAGGACGTGTAAATGGTGAGTTTGTAATTAATCCAACGAGATCACAGCTTGAAGAGTCTGACATCGATATGATGATTGGAGCTTCTGCGGATAGTGTGATGATGGTTGAAGGTGAAATGGACGAAATTTCTGAAGAAGAAATGATCGATGCAATCAAATTTGCTCACGAGGCGATTAAACTTCAGATTGATGCACAACATCGTTTAGCAGATGCCTTTGGAAGAAAAGAAGTACGTGAGTACGAAGAAGCTCCAGATAATGAGGAGTTAGTGAAGAGAGTTCACGATATGGCGTATGATAAAGTATATGCAGTTGCAAAAGCTGGATCTACCAAACAAGAACGTACTACCGCATTTGCCAATATTAAAGAAGAAGTAAAAGCATCATTCTCTGAAGAAGAATTAGAAGAATATGGTGGTCTCGTGTCTGATTACTACCGTAAAGCTGAAAAAGCTGCTGTTCGTGACCTTACCGTTAATGAAGGTTTGCGTCTAGACGGCCGTAAAACTAATGAAGTTCGTGATATCTGGTGTGAAGTAGATTACTTACCATCTGTTCACGGTTCTGCTGTATTTACACGTGGAGAAACTCAGGCATTGGCAACAGTAACTTTAGGTACTTCTAGAGATGCAAATAAAATAGATATGCCATCTTTTGAAGGCGAAGAAAATTTCTACCTTCACTATAACTTCCCTCCTTTCTGTACAGGTGAAGCAAGACCTATTCGTGGAACATCACGTAGAGAGATTGGTCACGGTAACTTGGCGCAACGTGGGTTAAAAGGAATGGTGCCAGATGACTGTCCTTACACAGTACGTGTAGTTTCTGAAGTTTTAGAATCTAATGGTTCTTCTTCTATGGCAACAGTATGTGCAGCTACTATGGCAATGATGGATGCAGGTATCCAAATGAAGAAACCAGTTTCTGGTATCGCAATGGGACTTATATCTGATGGAGCTACTGGAAAGTTTGCAGTATTGTCTGATATTCTTGGTGATGAAGATTACTTAGGAGATATGGATTTTAAAGTAACCGGAACTGCAGATGGTATTACCGCTTGCCAAATGGATATTAAAGTAAAAGGATTACGTTACGAGATTCTTGTTGCTGCACTTAAGCAAGCAAGAGATGGTCGCTTACACATTCTTGAGAAATTAACAGATGCTATTGCAGCTCCTAGAGCAGACGTAAAAGATTACGCTCCTAAAATGGTTTCTGTACGTATTAAAAATGAATTTATCGGTGCATTGATTGGACCAGGTGGAAAAGTGATTCAAGAACTTCAAAAAACAACCGGAACAACTATTGTAATCAACGAAGATCCAGTAACCGAAGAAGGTATTGTTGAAATCTTAGGAACAGGACAAGAAGGTATCGATGCTGTTTTAGCGAAGATAGATTCTATTACCTTCAAACCAGAAGTTGGTTCTGTATACGAAGTTAAGGTAATCAAAATGTTAGATTTTGGTGCTGTTGTAGAATATACAGATGCTCCAGGAAACGAAACGTTATTACACGTAAGTGAACTTGCTTGGGAACGTACCGAAACTGTAACCGATGTCGTTAATATGGGTGATGTTTTTGATGTTAAGTTCCTCGGTTTTGATCCAAGAACGAAAAAGGAAAAAGTTTCAAGAAAAGCATTGCTTCCTAAACCAGAAGGTCATGTAGAACGTCCGCCACGCGAACGTAACGACCGTAATGATCGTGGACGTGACAGTCGTAGCCGCGATAACCGTGGCCGTGATAATCGCGACCGTGACAATAAAAGAGATTAATTATAAACCATTCCGAGCGAAACGGAGGAATCTTTTTTAAATAATCTAAATACTAAAACGTCTTTCTTAGGAAAGACGTTTTTTTTTATTCCGCATTTCTGAAAGCCATTGTGTGAAAAACAATCAAGCACTTTGTTTTTAAAACTTAAAGTTTAAAAACCCAAAAAGGATATTCATGTGCCATAATTACAGATTTGGCAGTGTTTATGAGTAATTGCGCCATAATTGCACCTTTCAAAAAACAAAAAAATAATATTGCCTAGCCACTGTCATTAAACGCCTAAACCTAGCTCTAGGCTTGCTTTTTCAATATAAATCTCTAAATCAGCCTTTCCGCACAGAACTTGCAAACTATACAGTAAATAATAAAAACCGAATATGAAAGTATTAGTAATTGGAGCTGGAAATATGGGATTGACCTATGCGGAAGGAATGGCAAAGTCGCCGTTTCTTAACCGAAGAAATCTTATGATCTTTGATGTTTCCGAAGAGAAGCTAAAAGAACTTACACCAATTCCCCATTTTGACGTTTTCGATAATTTAGAGGAATGTTTACCAAAAGCAGATATAGTTTTTGTTGCGGTTAAACCATTCCACAGCGATGATCTCTTTAGCAAAATGAAAAGCCTTACACGTAAAGATCAGATTGTGGTTTCGTTGATGGCAGGCGTTACGATAGAAAAAATCCAAAATGGATTGAACATTGACAAAGTCGTACGCGCGATGCCAAATCTGCCTGCAAAAGTAGGCAAAGGGATGACATCTTTTACTGAATCTAAAGAAGTAAGCCGCGTAGAACTTTTAATGATTCGCAATCTTTTGGACGCAACGGGAGAAGCGATCCACGTGGAAAATGAAAATTTTATAAATGCCTCTACAGGAATTTCAGGTAGCGGACCAGCATATGTATTTTACTTTATGCAATCGATGTTGGAAGCCGCATTAAAGATGGGTTTTTCAGAAAACGATTCGAAAGCCTTGGTGAGCCAAACCTTTGAAGGTGCGGTAGCACTCTTTAACGATGGAGATCATTCCCCAAACAAATGGATGGAAATGGTTGCAAGTAAAGGCGGAACAACACGCGCGGCGTTAGATTCTATGGAAGAAAACAACGTAAAGGAATTAATAAAGGATGCAGCATACGCAGCATTTAACAGAGCTACAGAACTTGGAAAATAAGAATACCAAAAATTTAGATATGAAAAACAAACGAGTGGTCATTAAAGTTGGGACCAACGTAATGACTAATAAAGATAACCGTATTGTAGGACCTATCTTGAACGAACTGGTTCGACAGATAGCACATTTATACGAAAATAATATAACACCTATTTTGGTGTCTTCAGGATCGGCAATTGCTGGAAAGGAAGTTTTGGGCGAATGTAACGCAACAGACGCTACAACACGAAGACAAATTTATTCATCTGTTGGGCAACCGCGTATGATGCGTCATTATTACAGCCTTTTTCACGACCACGGAATGCGCTGTGCGCAGATTCTAGCTACCAAGCGTGACTTTTCACCAGGCAAGCACCGAGAAAATATGATAAATTGTTATGAAGGTCTTTTGAATGAAGGCATCGTGCCTATCGCAAATGAAGACGATGCAGTTTCATTAACAATGTCTATGTTTAGTGATAATGATGAGCTTGCTTGTCTTGTTGCAGAATTGGTTAATGCTGACGCCTTAATTTTATTAACAGATACCGATGGGCTCTATACAGGAAATCCAGAGGACGAATCTTCTGAAAAGCTTGCAAAAGTGCATTATGAAGAAGATGTCGAAAAATACGTACAAAAATCTGAAAAAGGTGAAGGCGAAGGTCGTGGCGGTATGAAGTCCAAATTAAAAATTGCTAAAGAAGCGGCACGAAAAAACATCCCTACCTTTATTGCTAATGGTAAACAACGAAATGTAATCGTTGATCTTTTAGACGGTAAAAATGTAGGAACAAAATTTTACGCATAATATAAAAACAGAAAAGGATGATGAATTTGATAGAAACAAAGACAAAAAATAATGTTTTGGCAAGTATGATTAAGATCATAGATTCAAAACGTTCAGAAATATTAAAAGCCAATCAAGAAGATCTTGATGCTTTCAAAAAAGATGATCAGGCATTATACGATCGTTTAGTCGTGAACGACTCGAAGATCGATGGAATGATTCAGGCAATTACAGAAGTTAAAGCGCAACAAGATCCTGTAAATCAAGAGATTTCAGATGACACTTTAGATAGCGGACTCAAAATTACCAATAAAACGGCACCATTTGGCACGATCATGATTATTTACGAATCACGACCAGATGTAACTATTGAAGCCGCTGTACTTGCCTTTAAAGCGAACAATAAAATATTGCTTAAAGGTGGTAAGGAAGCTTTTAACAGCAATAAAATTTTGGTAAAATGCTGGCACGAAGCACTTGAAGAAAATGGTCTTGAAAAAGATTGGATCAAAATGCTAACAATGAACCGCGAGGAAACACAAGCATTTCTTAAAAATCCTACAGAACCCTTAGATCTTATAGTTCCTCGTGGCGGCGAACGTTTGATTCAATTTGTAAAGGAGAACGCAAAATGTGCCGTTTTGATAAGCGGAAGAGGTAATAATTTTTTATTCGTCCATAAAGATGCCGACTGGAAAAAAACGTTAGCAGTAATAATCAACGCAAAAACAGATAAAATATCTGGTTGCAATGCTTTGGATAAAGTACTTATCGACAAGAATATGCCAAGTTATAAATCCCGCGTAATAGAATTGAACGAAGTTCTAAAAAAAGCCCAAGTAGAAGTATTGGTTGATCAGGATTTGAAGACTATTTTGGAAGATGCACAGCTTATTCCGAATAACGAAACTTGGTTCGAAGAATTTCTCGCAATGAAAATCGCGATAGGAACAGCAGAAGACCTTGATGATGCAATGTTAAAAATAAATACCTATAGCGGCGGTCACAGTAGTGTTATAATGACGGAAGATAAAAAGACCGCACACCGTTTTATGGAGAATATAGATAGCGCAGCAGTTTATCACAATGCCTCTACCCGATTTACAGATGGTGGTGCAATGGGAGTTGGCGCAGAATTGGCAATAAGTACAGATAAACTGCATCATCGGGGACCTTTAGGGCTAAAACAACTGGTCACCAATAAATATTATGTTTATGGTGATGGGCATATAAGGGTTTAAAGATCTAAAGATTCAAAAAGTTAAAAATCCTCCAAAGCGGAGGGTTTTTTGTTTTAGTACGGATTATTAATAAATTTAAAGTTTATATATTCGTGTTAAAATAAAGCCTTTTAGAACACTTAATCACAAAAAAACATACTTTCGCTATAACTTTGTGGTTGTTTATTTGATGTATTTAAAGAGACAACAATTTAGGTCAAATTTTAAATCCGTTATATTTTAGATGAGACAGCTCAAAATTACAAAGCAGGTTACCAATAGGGAGACCGCATCTTTAGACAAATACCTTCAGGAAATTGGTAAGGTAGATCTAATTACTGCAGATGAAGAAGTTGAGTTGGCCCAAAAAATTAAAGCCGGCGATCAACTCGCATTGGAGAAACTTACCAAAGCAAACTTGCGATTTGTAGTTTCAGTAGCAAAGCAATACCAAAATCAAGGCCTAACACTTCCCGATCTTATAAATGAAGGAAATCTTGGTCTTATTAAAGCAGCACAGCGTCTTGATGAAACTCGCGGTTTTAAATTTATATCGTATGCTGTTTGGTGGATTCGGCAATCTATTTTGCAGGCATTGGCAGAGCAATCGCGAATCGTTCGTTTGCCGCTGAATAAAATAGGAAGCATCAACAAAATCAATAAGATGTATGCCTTTTTAGAACAATCTAGCGAAAGGCCACCAACCGCAGAAGAGATTGCAAACGAATTAGATATGACCATTAGCGACGTCAAGGAATCTATGAAAAACAGTGGCCGCCACGTATCGATGGACGCGCCATTGATCGATGGTGAAGACAGTAACCTTTATGATGTTATGCGTAGCGGCGAATCGCCAAACCCAGATAGAAACTTAATCAAAGAATCGCTGCGCGTAGAAATTGAAAGGTCTTTGGAAACACTTACGCCTCGCGAAGCAGATGTAATAAGGCTTTATTTTGGCCTTGTAGACCAACAACCAATGACGTTAGAAGAAATTGGCGAAACCTTCGATCTTACCAGAGAACGCGTTAGGCAGATTAAAGAAAAAGCGATACGTAGATTAAAACATACATCGCGCAGTAAAATTTTAATGACTTATTTAGGTTAATCTCCAAAACCTAAGACGGTAACGTACGGTATAAGATTTCCGCTTTGCGGAAATTGGAACTGTTCGTTTTTTGATTGATGAATGACCTCCGGCTGATTACCGGAGGTTTTTTTGTTTAAAAAAAATCATTTTACACTTCACCTTTTTATAAATTGCTAATCAGATTATAAACTAGCACCACATTATTGAAAATTAAATTGGAAAAAATAGAGTATAATGAATTTCACGTTCAATACTATTAATTAAATGCGCAATTAAATATCTCGCTTAAAACAGAGATTTTTCGCACGTTAATGTCTAAGAAAAATTGTTAATTAGCTTAAAAAAAATCATCAACAATAGTGCACGTTTCAGATTGAATATTGAATTTAATTCATAAAATGTTTAAAACAATTTATATAAAAACGAAAATTTTGTAACTTGAGGTAAAAATCGATAATGAAATATTCTATATGTTATGTAAGCAGTCTTTCAACAGGTATTTCTGAGAACGAGGTTAAATCACTACTCGAATACAGCGAAGAATCAAACAAATCTAAAAATTTTACAGGATTTTTATTATTTTCTGAAGGAAATTTTTTTCAGGTTTTAGAAGGTCCAGAAGATGAAATAGACGCTCTGTTTAACAAAATAAAAAACGATACTCGACATTACGATATCATGCGTATTTTCAAAAAACATCTACCTCTTGCTGACCACGACGGCTATAAATCCGATTTTATTAGTGAGGACAAGAAAATGCCCGGTGCTATTAGAAAGTATATGAAGCATGTAACCGCTAAAGAACCTGCAACCCGGCAAATAATCAAAAATATGCTACAGTTATTTGTCGATGGCGATTAAACCGTTTATTCTTGGTACTTTTGCATCATAAAAAATCAGGTTTTATGAAATCCAATCTTATTGCACCATCCATTCTAGCAGCAGACTTTGCAAATCTTCAAAAGGATATAGAAATGGTTAATAACAGTGAAGCAGATTGGTTTCATCTCGATGTTATGGATGGCGTTTTTGTACCGAATATTTCTTTTGGAATGCCCGTAATAAAAAGTATTGCGAAGCACGCCAAGAAACCTTTGGACGTTCACTTAATGATCATTGATCCAAATAGATATATCAAAGCATTTGCAGATCTTGGCGCAAACATTTTAACCGTACATTACGAAGCTTGCACCCATTTGCACCGCACGCTGCAAGCCATAAAGGCTGAAGGTATGCAAGCTGGCGTAGCTCTTAATCCACATACCAACAT
>Ga0115567_10007055_pt1 | contig 10666 bp, 7 predicted proteins | sample COGITO_mtgs_1204_2_FD_88679 | JGI IMG/M metagenome (GOLD analysis project Ga0115567, IMG submission 88679) | Pelagic marine microbial communities from North Sea - COGITO_mtgs_120412 | ecosystem: Environmental > Aquatic > Marine > Epipelagic | place: Germany:Helgoland, sampling site Kabeltonne... | reverse complement strand
CTTTTGCATTAAGAAATTGAATTTCTGATCCGATCTTTTGATCCCAAAGACGCTTCTGACGTTCATAAGTTGTTTTGGCCAATTGTGACTGTACCTCAAGTTGTGCGAGCTGGCTACTCAAACCGCCGTCATCGATACGCGCAAGAAGCTGTCCTTTTCTCACACGGTCGCCTTCATTTACATAAACTCTAGTAAGCACTCCACCATATTCTGCACTGATGATTACATTTTGTTTCGTTTCTACATTTCCTTGTAATTCTAAAAAGTGATTGAACAAGGTGTCTCTCACAGTCATTGTAGAAACTAGTGGTCCACTCTTTTTCTTCTCCGCTTTCTCTACGGCGATGTTTAGTTTTTTAAGTTTAAGTTGCAACTCGGTATTCTCGTCCTTAAGTCTTTGTTGTTCTGACTTTATGGCCTCTAGATCTCCAGAAGCAACAAGTGCGTCTACATCTGCTGGGGCATCTCCACAAGAAGCGAGCGTAAGAACGGCGAGAATGGATAGCGTTATTAGTTTTTTCATTATATGTCTTATTTGATTGGTGCTTAGTTCTGGTTTCTTAAATCTGGTGTATTCAATATCGTTTCAAGTTCTGCTTTTGTCGTTATGATTTGAAGCATAGACTGAATCAATTCTTGTTGTACTGTATATAATTGAGTTTGTGCTTGACGTAAATCAAAGCTCGTACTAATTCCCTCTTTGAATTTGATTTGGTTCTTGTTTTCGATACGTTCGGCAAGGGCAATATTTTTTTGAGCGGTGTTATAGTTATCGATAGCAAGCTCGTGATCACTCTTTGCTCTTGAGTATCCTAGCAAGATTTGCTGTTCAGTTTCCTTCTTTTGAGTAAGGGATTGCTCTAAAGCTATTTTTGCTCTTGCTGTTCTAGCATTACGCATCCCAGAGCTAAAAATGGGAACATTGAGTGTAAAACCAGTGATAGAGGAAGGGAACCACTTTTCTCCAGTGTCAAAGAAATTAAATTCATTACGCCCTGCAAAAGTTCCCAAGTTTATAAATCCAGATAATCTAGGGAGTGCTTTGCTCTTCTCGAGTTTGAGCTCTAATTCTCTTTGCTCTGTAAGATTTGTTGCAATCTTGAAGTCAACATTCTGCTCCATATTAACAGAATCATTCAATAACCCTAGAGCAGGCCTAGCCAGAAAATCTAGTTGTTGTGTTAGAAGTACTGGCATATTGATATCTAATCCCAACGCGAGATTGAACATTTGTTTTGCTATACGCTCCATACGTACGGTATTACTTCTCTGATTTTCTAAAGAAAGTAACGTAATCTGGAGTTGTTCAACATCCTCTTCCTCTGCAAAGCCATTTTCAAAAATGGCTCTGGTCTCTCTAAGGTTTTCACGCAGTGTCTCGATATTACTATCTAAAATTTTAATACTTTCTTGCGTGAGCAAAACACTACCATAAGCATTAATGACACCCTTACGTACTTCTAATTGCGTCTTTTCATTTGAATTTTCAGAAAATTCTAGAAATGTTTTAGCAGCTTGTAAACCTACAAGGTAAGACCCATCAAATATGAGCTGACTTAAAGTTGCCGTTGCAGTAGCGTTCTGTTGCGTACCAAAAACTACTGGAACAAAAGTACCTGGAGGTCCTCCAGAAAATTCGGCGGGAATGAGTTGGGTGGGTTGCTTGATCTGGTAGTTGTAATCAAAAACCCCATTGATTTGTGGCAAACCTGTAGCTGTAGTTTCCCATTTTTGTTTTATAGCTTTTGCAATATCCCTACGCGCGTTGATTGCTGTATAATTGCTATCGAGTGCATAAGTCACTGCTTCTTCTAGGGTAAAAGATTTTGGTGTTTGCGCTTTCGCGAAAGCGGAAACAAAAACAACAATAAGTATAAATAAGTGCTTCATTTAATCGTGGTTTGATTGGATGAGTTGGTTAAGTATTTTTCTTCCTTTTGGGGTAACGATGCCACGTATATGGTATTCGAGGTACATGTCGTACAAATCTTGCGGCTGAAATTCTGACTGAGGGAAAATAGCGGCATCCTTTATGCCAGTCATTCCAGTAAAATAAATTCTAGACACAAACTGAACATTAATATCACTTCTAAAAAGCCCTTGCTCAACACCGCGTTGCAAGTTTTCTGTGACACAGGTTTGCATATAATCATATTGCCCCTTACGCATTGTTTGATGAATTTTAGGGTAGTATTTTTGTAACTGGTACATCGGTGAAGTATGTTCTCCTTTAAGATGCTCTAGCACATATTTCTTAATGTCATAGAGCTCCTCAATAGGATTCATCTTGCGCTCACGTATTGTATCAATGCCACCACAAATGGATGTAAATAGATGAACAGCACTCGCCTCTACGATAGCTTCTTTATTACTATAATGACTATAAATAGTTTTTTTAGACATCCCCATTCCTTGGGCTATGTCATCCATAGTAATACTTTTAAATCCCTGATCTAGAAATAGTTCCGTTGCGGTATGTAAAATGTGCTCTTTCATAATATTCGAGCACAAATGTACTATGGAAACTTTAGAAACGTTTAGAGTTTCCGCAGTTTTTACAATTTTTTAACATTTAAGAAACATTGAGGTATTATGTACTGCGTTTTCACGATACAAGTGACGCTAAAGGTTTAGCGGAGAAGCAAGCGCATTTCCATTTAACCTATAAAGATATGTTCAATTTGTCGCTAGAATACCTTCAAAATGTTTAAAGGAAATAGGGTTCTTTAGTAATGTCCAGGCTACATTCTGAGGATAGTGTGTATAAATAAAATCTTGTGGCCGTGTGCGATACCAAAAGGCATCCGGATTTTTAATACTACCATAACTTGTCGCCCAAGTAATATCTAGTAATTCCCATGTTCCATTAAGCTTTACAGCATTCCATGTGTGGTGTACCTTATTTCGGACAATACTGGAAGGCACAGTCTTTTTTGTATATCCATCAATCACTGCAGCTTCTATCCCAACCTCTGCACACAGAGCCTGAAAGAGATAGGCATAACCTGCACAAACCGTCTTCTTCCGTTGAAGTGCCTTTGTCATTAAGCGATCTTTTGATCTGAAATATTCTTTTTGAAGTTTCGGATCATAGCGCAAGTCGCTGTCATAACCTATGTTTGTAGCAATCCACATAAATATTGCTCTAGATTTCTGCGTCTCTGTATGGTAGTTTTTCGTAATCTTTCTCGCCAAGGAATTAAGACTTGATGCCCCTTTTTCCTTTGGAATATGGTTAATGATAACCCTAGAACGCTGCGCAACTAGGTGTTGTACACTCCCGAAAAATATTCCAAAAACAATAAGAAAAATTAAATTCTGTTTGCGCATCATTAATTAGAAACGCTAGAATCCTCACTTTATTGAAAGTATGTAACTACTCTTGATCAACTAGCTTATCTGTTCCCAGATACCCATTATCCTTATTGTAATACCACGCACGATCTTTTGGCATTTTTACACCATTAATAACAACCTCATCTTTAAGGAGAATATACTCTCCTGTTTTCTCATCGGTTCCTTTGAAGAATTGGTAGACTTCCATCGCATAAGTTTCTGGATCAAAATAGAATTGCCAAACATCTGACCCCACAGCCTCGTCATAAGTCACTCGTAACACTAAGTATTCCTTTCCTTTAAAAGTGACCTTCTTAACCTCAGGATTGATATTCGTTCCTGGATCTCTCAATTTCATAGGTAAGCCGTAAAGGTAGGTATAGTAATTTTTGAACATTGCGGTACGTTCACAATCCTGAGCATCCACGGTTGTTTCGGAAACACTTCCGTCTGCGCTTGAGAAGCGGCAAGCGTTGCCTTCTATTTCGCGGAAGCTTTCTTTGCCATCTTGCATCGTGCTGAGATTAAAATATTCTTGAGGCAAATTCAAAGTAATAACACTCTCTCTTGTAGATTTATCCACCATCTCTAGACTGATGTGTAACTCTCCTGCAAACGTTTCCCAATTTCCGTCTGGGTCGTGGTAAGCGATTGTCTTATCTAGGAGTTGAGAGCCTGTGAGGTCTTGACTCTGCATTAGATTACAATTTAAAATGCACAGTACAATTATTAAATATCTCATAATGGTGTTTTTTACGCTTTCGCGAAAGTGTTTTTCTAATTCAACTTATAATGCACACTACTTACTTCCAACGCATCAAGTAATTCTTGACAAATATTTACCTTTTGTCGTTTACTCGGCATCCTCACATATAGTTTCTCAGTAGGTTCAAAAACTTGAAAATGCAGTTTTCCGTCGCCTTTGTGAAGTTCTAAGATATTCTTGATTTCTTCTACCCGATCTTCTGCAAGTTCATTAATGTCTATATTGATGGTTAGCTTTTTTGCGTGTTTTTCCATTACCTCTTGCAACAACTCAATACTATTGAACTGAGTACGAGGATCACTCTTGCGCCCAGTTTCTCTATTTGTAAATCCATCCTTAATAAACACTTTTGCGTGCACAAAACTATTAGGAATAAGAAAATGTCGATGCTTCAAATATTCTTCCCCAAACATTCTAAACTCAAAAGTATCCGTAAAGTCCTCTACACTAAACATAGCCCAGCCCTTTCCATTTTTTGAAACGCGGTGCTGCACATCTGTAATCACACCGCCAAAGGTAAGCTCTCGATTCACAAAGGTTTCCATTTGAGAGAAATGCGCAACTGTAGCATTACAGAATGTCTGCATCTCTGTCTTAAAATCATCTAAAGGGTGACCAGAAATATATACTCCTACCACTTCTTTCTCGCGGCGTAGCTTTTCCATTGTCCCCCATTCTTCACAAGGTGGGACTTCTGGCTCTGGGATTTGCACTTCGCTAGATTCGCCAAAAAGGCTTACCTGTGCACTGTTTTCATTTTCTTGAAAACGAGCACCATATTTTACTGCCTTCTCTAAAAAGGTAATTCCATCTCCGTCATGGTTTAAAAATTGAGCCCTATGCTCACTTCCTTCCAGTTCATCAAAACCACCTGCAAGCGCCAGACTTTCAAAAGCCTTCTTATTTGCAGCTCGTAAATCTACTCTTCTCGCAAAATCAAAAACAGATTTATACTTAGACTCTTTTCGATTTTCGACAATGGTAGCAACAGCTCCTGTCCCTACTCCTTTTACAGCTCCCATCCCAAAGCGTATAGCTCCATTATCATTTACCGTAAACTTGCGGAAAGATTCATTCACATCTGGTCCTAAAACCTCAAGTCCCATCCGCTTTGCCTCTTCCATAAAGAACGTTACTTGCTTGATATCATTCATATTATTTGATAGAACGGCTGCAAGATATTCTGCTGGGTAGTGGGCTTTTAGATAAGCTGTTTGATATGCGATCCAAGCATAACAAGTAGAGTGAGACTTATTAAAGGCATATGCTGCAAATGCTTCCCAATCCTTCCAGATTTTTTCCAATTTCTCTGGGTCGTGTCCTTTTGCAGAAGCCTGTTCAATAAACTGAGGCTTCATTTTATCCAGAACGGCAATTTGCTTTTTACCCATCGCTTTACGCAGGACATCTGCCTCACCTTTTGTAAAGTCTGCAAGCTTCTGAGACAAGAGCATCACTTGCTCTTGATAGACTGTAATACCGTAAGTTTCCTTTAAGTATTCCTCCATTGCAGGAAGGTCATATTCGATATCTTCCTCTCCGTGCTTTCTGCGTACGAAAGATGGAATGTACTCCATCGGTCCTGGACGATATAATGCGTTCATTGCGATGAGATCTTCAAAAACTGTAGGTTTTAAAGATTGCATATGCTTTTGCATCCCAGGTGATTCATATTGAAAGATTCCAACCGTATCTCCACGCTGGAACAGCTCATACGTTTTCTCATCATCTAGTGGGAAATTCTCGGGATCGAGATCTACATCGTGACGGTATTTTACAAGCTTGACCGTATCCTTTATGAGTGTAAGGGTCTTCAGACCCAAGAAATCCATTTTTAATAGACCCGCTTCCTCCACTACGGAGTTATCAAACTGTGTTACGTAAAGATCGGAATCCTTTGCAAGGGCTACGGGAACAAAGTTTGTGATATCACTAGGTGTGATAATCACACCACAGGCGTGTATTCCAGTATTACGCACAGAACCTTCCAGTTGCCGTGCTTGTCTCAGCATTTGTCCTTCCAGATTATCTTCTTGCTCTAGCGCGATGAGCTCTTGCACTTTAGGCAAATCATCTGATCGAAAAGCGCTACGCAACTCTGCATCCGTTTTACCAAAAATCTTTCTAAGTTTACTCATCGTCGGGATGAGTTTTGCTATTCTATCTGCATCTCCTAGTGATAAATCCAGTGCTCTTGACGTATCTCGAATGGAGGACTTTGCCGCCATCGTTCCATAGGTAATAATCTGAGCTACTTGATTTGAACCATATTTTTCAATCACATAGTCCATTACTCGACTACGACCTTCATCGTCAAAGTCAATATCAATATCCGGCATACTTACACGATCCGGATTTAAGAATCTCTCAAAAAGTAAATCGTACTTGAGCGGATCAATATTAGTAATCCACAAACAATAAGCAGCTACAGATCCTGCTGCAGATCCACGTCCTGGCCCAACAGAAACATCCATATTACGAGCCTCGCGTATAAAATCTTCCACAATCAAGAAATATCCAGGATATCCCGTTTTTTCGATTACGTCCAGCTCAAAATCAAGCCGCTCAGTTACTTCTTGAGAAAGCTCATCGCCATAACGTTTTTTTGCACCTTCATATACGAGATGTCTGAGATAGGCATTTTCACCTCTTTTGCCTCCGTCTTCTTTATCTTCGGTAGAGACAAACTCTTCTGGGATGTCAAAAGCAGGCAACAATACATCTCTTGCAAGTTCGTAGGACTCTACTTTATCTATAACCTCTTGTACATTGAGAATCGCTTCAGGAACATCTGCAAAGAGAGTTTTCATTTCCTCTGCACTCTTAAAGTAGTATTCATCATTAGGTAAGCCGTATCGATACCCACGACCACGACCTTTTGGCGTAGCCACTTTCTCGCCATCTTTTACACAAAGTAAAACGTCATGCGCAGCTGCATCTGACTTATCTATATAGAATGTGTTATTTGAAGCAATAAGCTTGATGTTATGCTTACGCGAAAAGTTAATCAGCACCGGCATTACTCGATCTTCATCTTCTTGACCGTGTCGCATCAACTCAACATATAAGTCATCACCAAACTGTTCTTTCCACCAAACCAGCGCTTCTTCGGCTTGATTTTCTCCTACGTTTAGGATTTTACTAGGCACTTCTCCGTAGAGGTTTCCCGTGAGTACAATGAGGTCTTCTTTATATTTTTCGACTACTGTCCTATCTATTCTTGGAACGTAATAAAACCCTTCTGTGTAGGCGATAGAGGCCATTTTACATAGGTTTTGATATCCGTTTTTATTCTTGGCAAGGATGACAATTTGATAACCGTTGTCCTTTTGACTTTTGTTAGTATGGTCGTTACAGACATTAAACTCGCATCCTATGATAGCTTTCATCGGGACATGTTCTTCGACTTCTCCTGCTTCTGTGAGTTTTGCGTTTTCCGCTTTCGCGAAAGCGTTATGACTCTTTACCGCCTTCGTAAAATGAAAAGCACCCATCATGTTTGCCATATCGGTCATTGCGACGGCAGCCATTTTATGTTCTCCAGCTGCTTTTACAATATCTTGAACACTGGCTGTGGACTGAAGTATAGAAAACTGTGAGTGATTGTGAAGATGTGCAAACTTAACTTCAGAGAGTTTCTCTGCATTATCCTCCAGCTCTGTTTGAGAAATTTCTGGTGTTTCATCTTGAGCCGCAAGTGCTTTGGCAATTTTTTGAGAAGCCTTCTTGAGATTGATGTGCTTAAGCCCAATAAACTCAATAGGCTGCGGATTTGCTTCTGAAAAATTCTCAAAATAGTCAGGCTGTACATCTAGCTCCTCTTTTGTAAAGATGCGCTGGCGCACAAGTTCAAGAAAACAACGTGTAGTCGCCTCAACATCTGCCGTGGCATTATGCGCCTCTCCAAAGCCTTCTCCAAATAAATGCTTATGCAATTCTGTGAGTGTAGGAAGTTTGAATTTACCGCCTCTACCTCCTGGAAGTTGACAAAGGGTTGCCGTTTTTTCTGTACACGTATCGAGCACAGGCATTTCTTGTAAATTATTTCCTATGGAGAGTCTATGGAACTCTGCCCCCATAATATTCAGATCAAAACCTACATTCTGTCCTACGACGTATTTTGATTTTGAAAGTGCTATGTTGAATTTCTCAAGCACTTCTGACAAGGCGATCCCATCTTTCTCTGCCAGTGCTGTAGAGATTCCGTGGATACGTTCTGCATCATAAGGAATATCAAAGCCCTCTGGCTTGACAAGATAGTCTTGATGCTCAATGACATTTCCCATCGCATCGTGCAACTGCCAGGCAATCTGTATACAGCGAGGCCAGTTATCTGAGTCAGTAAGGGGAGCATTCCAATTTTTAGGAAGTCCAGTAGTTTCGGTATCAAAAATGAGGTACATAGGCGTCTAGTGCAAGAGATGAAAAGTAATAAAATTGATCCTTTTCAACGGGCTTTTAGGGCAATGACTTATCAACTTTTATGCACAAAAAAATCCAGCCAAATTGGCTGGATTCTTAAATTCATTCTAATCTATATAATTTATGCCCACTTCTCTAAAGAAGTCACATTCTGCAGTGCATTATTCACACTGTCACGTTCTTTTGTGATTAAGTTTAATGTCGATGGTGGTAAGCTCGTCTCTTTAAGCACTTCTTCGTACTCGTTTAACGCTGCCTTTTCACCTCTAATAGCTTCCTCAAGAACAGTTTCGTCCTTATCACTTGAAAACGCTGTCTTTATATCCATCCAAGCTCTGTGAGCATCTCCTGCTACACTAGTTCCTTTGTCTGGCTCTTGCCCAAAACTTTTAATTTCACCTTTTAATTCGTGTCCAAAATCGTAACGCTCTTGAGCACGTTGTTTAAAGAAATTCTTTAGTTGTGGATTGGACACCTTTTCGGCTGCTTTTTTATAACCAGCCTCAGCATCGTAATTTTTAGTTAATAAATTATTTAATCTATTTGAAACTTTTTCTGTATAACTCATAATGTGTAGTGTTTTGGTTAATAACTACATAAAGATAAGAATAGACACCCTGTAATATAGGGCTTTAACTAGGTTTAACCTCCAACCAAGGATATTGGCTTTAATTAACCTAAAGCCGTGTTAAGTCTCTTAAAACTATTAACGAAAAAAGCACCCCTTGATGGAGTGCTCTTTATATTTTCACTACGCCTCTGCATAAGCGTTTTCTAATAATTCAATGTAAATCGTCCATCTGTAACAGAGAAATCGGTTGTGTCAAAAGTAAATTCACCCACGATGACGCGATTATTGGTGTCATTTGAAATGATATTTAACGTTCCGGATTGCGACACAAAATCCGTATCCATCACGCGATACGTTCCCTTAAACGCTCCGTTTGCGTCTAAATCATACATCCCCGCTCCTGTATTAGACGGAAAATCTAGTCTTATAGAAGCATTAGACGTCTGTCCAACAATTGATAGATTTCCACCTGATACTGCAGCCGCAGTTACTGTAGGGTTGAAACTAACTGTATTCACTCGAGCAGAGAAGCTATCTTCTATCGCATCTGGATCCTCTGGATCCTCTCCTATAGTTGCTGCTATAGGTACCTGAAAGAGATAGCCCTGACCAAACACTAAAGTATCTAGATTTCCAGACCTAAAGGCAGTCAAGTTAAATCCTCCAGATACCGTTCCGTTATTAACAGTTAAATTAGTTTGCCCTGATCCAACAGGCGAAGTAGAAAATATCCTTCCATCTATATCTTCAAATGTAGCAACATTTGCACAGCATCCCCCAAAACCTTGTTGTCCAGAAACTTCCCTCATTAAAAATGTAAGCACCTCAACATCATTTGCTCCTCGGATGATTAAGTTACCTTGATCATTATAAAATGCCCGCACATCAACCGCTTTAAAAAACAAAGAATCATTTACGACTGCTTGCATAGCTGGTGAGTTATCCTCTATCTCTGAGCTACAAGAGGCAAATAGCGTAAGTGCCAGAACTGGCAGAAGTAGTAATCGTTTCATAGTGACATAAATAGGTGTGGAACAAATGTACTGTAAAAAACTAAATAACGTATTGGAAGCAACTAAATTGTATTATCTTTGCAGCCTTAATTAAAACAGGGGTCGGGTACCCCACAAATTTAACAATATGTCAGTTAAAATCAGATTACAAAGACACGGTAAGAAAGGAAAACCTTTTTACTGGATCGTAGCAGCAGATGCTCGCTCGAAGAGAGATGGTAAATTTCTAGCAAAACTAGGGGTATACAATCCTAATACAAATCCAGCTACAATCGAACTAGATGTAGATGAATCTGTAACATGGTTACAAAACGGAGCGCAGCCTACAGAAACTGCAAAACGTCTTTTATCTTACAAAGGAGCAATGCTCAAGAATCACCTTGCAGGTGGTGTGCGCAAAGGAGCACTTACTGAGGAGCAAGCAGAAGATAAATTCAACGCTTGGTTAGAAGAAAAAGGAAATAAAGTTGAGTCTAAGAAAGGAGATCTTTCTAAGGCAGACGAAAAAGCAAAAGCAGATGCTCTTGCAGCTGAAAAAGCTGTAAACGAAGCTCGTAT
>Ga0115567_10007052_pt1 | contig 10667 bp, 10 predicted proteins | sample COGITO_mtgs_1204_2_FD_88679 | JGI IMG/M metagenome (GOLD analysis project Ga0115567, IMG submission 88679) | Pelagic marine microbial communities from North Sea - COGITO_mtgs_120412 | ecosystem: Environmental > Aquatic > Marine > Epipelagic | place: Germany:Helgoland, sampling site Kabeltonne... | reverse complement strand
GCGCCAAAGTTTGCTAAGCGCAAAAAACTGATTTTGCAAAATCGATCCGCTCAGGCAGTCCGCGTGGGTTTGCCCACGTGAAGTCTATGCCTTTCACATTCAGTGTTGAGTTCCTCGGCAAGTGATTGCAACTATGTGCTGAAATGAGTTGGGAGTATCTTTCATGCAAAATTGGGCAGCAGGGATAATGGATTTGATTTCCGTAGAGACACATTTTGGCAGGACTGGCATCAAGTGCTTTTCCAACCGGCCTTCAGACCTGAATGCTATGGTTCAAGAGACGGTTGCTCACAATCGCGGGAGCGATGCATTGGTGTGCGACGACCTCCGCCTGACATACGGTCAACTTGACAATCAGGTTACTGCAGTTGCCGCTGGTCTTGCTGGTCTTGGTCTCACCAAAGGTGACCGCGCTGCGTTGCTGATGGCGAATGGGCCCGAGTTTCTGATCGTACTGCTTGCCAGCCTTCGCATTGGCACCATCGCCGTCCCGATCAATGTGCGTGAACAAACACCCGAGCTGAAGCACATCCTGAACGATTGCGGCGCAACAGTGCTTGTCCATGACGCTGCTATTACGGAAAGACTGCCCTTGGCTGAAGACCTACCAGCACTAAAGCACCGGTTGAGTGTTGGCGGCGCGGCGGCGGGGTCCCAAGCATACGAGGCACTTGCGGCAGGTGATGCCTCCTTGGTTTCTGTCGAGGTGGATGAGGAAGACACAGCTGTCATCCTCTATACTTCGGGAACAACAGGGCGGCCCAAGGGCGCAATACTGACCCATCTCAATATCATCCATTCTGCAATTCACTTTGAACTGTGTATGGAGTTGGGCGCGGGCGAGCGGTCCTTGCTGGCCGTACCTGCCTCCCATGTGACGGGACTAGTCGCGACGCTTTTCACAATGCTGCGCACGGGGGGGTGCAGCGTGATCATGCGCGCATTTAAAGCCGAGGAGTTTCTGGCCCTTGCCGCGCGCGAAAAGGTCACGCAGACGCTGATGGTTCCGGCGATGTACAATCTGTTCCTGCTGCGTTGTACTGTCGCTGACCATGATCTGTCACATTGGCGGATCGGCGGCTATGGCGGTGCGCCTATGGCTGAATCTACCATTCAGGAACTCACAGAAAAGCTGCCAAATCTGATCCTCGTCAATGCCTACGGTTCGACTGAATTGACCTCTCCCGCTACGATACTTCCGCTGGGATTGGGTGCCGAAAGGTCTGATAGCGTTGGCATCGCTGTTCCTTGTGGCGAGATCAGGATCGTCGACGGGCAAGGCCAAGATGCAGGACCAGATGCGCATGGCGAAATCTGGATCAAAGGTCCGATGGTAGTGCCCGGCTATTGGGATAATACCGAAAAGACAGCAGAAGAATTTCAAGACGGATTCTGGAAAAGCGGCGATATCGGATCGCGCGATGCCCATGGATTTGTGCGCCTGTATGACCGCAGCAAGGATATGATCATTCGTGGGGGCTATAACATCTACAGCGCCGAGATTGAAAATGCACTGACGGCCCACCCTTCCGTGATCGAGTGCGCAGCCGTCGGCCAGCCTGATCCGGTTCTTGGAGAAAAGCTGCACGTCTTCGTGCATAGCAGCAATCCCGCATTGGACGTCGCAACAGTAAAAGCACATTGTGCAGCACATCTTGCGGATTACAAAACACCTGATTTTGTGACTTTTAGTACTGATCCACTGCCGCGAAATACGAATGGAAAAATCATCAAGAAAACACTGCGCGATATGATTTAGGCCAATAAACCGTTGATTATTGTTGCGGCAAGCGTATCGGCGATCTGCATCTGATATGCGCGGCTTTGCTCGGGGCGGACGCGGTACCAATCTACCAGAGAATTGAGTGCGCCCATGATGGCGCGCCCTGCGATGGCGACGTCCGGCATTGATAGTGTGCCGTCCTCAAGGCCCTGTTGCAGCACCGCACGGTATAGGTCTTCGTATTCATTGCGACGGGCGATCAGTTCATTCAGCACCGCGCGGTCTGCCCCGCGTTCAGGCCCGTGCAGATAACTGTTTACCCCCTGACGAATACTGCGCTGGAACGGGAGGGTGTCCATCATCACCCGCCCATGCGCCTGCGCCATCGCCAGCAGTTTTTCGTTCGCGGGCATGGGTTGGCTGACGATTGGCAAAACCGCGTCGAAACAGAATTGCATCGCCTGACGGTAAACGGCGAAAAAGATTTCGTCTTTGGACCCGAAGTGGTGATAAACTCGCCCCTTGGTAGATCCCAACTCGCCCGCCATATGGTCAACGGTGGCCTTTTCCAGCCCGTATTTCATAAAGCAAACAGCTGCAGCCTGAATGATCTGTTGTCGGCTATCCAGCTTTCGCTTGTTTAATTTCGGGTCTCTTGCATTCATCGGGCATCCGTCTCGTCGTCTTGAACAATGCTTTTTTACAGATCAATCACCCTGAGAAGGCAATTATTTGCGCCACTGTGCAAGCCTTACGCTCCTGAAATCAAGCAGGGTTCGACCGAAGCGCCTTGACACTTGAGCCGTCACATTGATCTATAAACATACTGACGGGAATGTTTTTGCCGCGAGGTCTTTGGGAGAGACGGAGCAAGCGCTACGCGGGGAAATCTTGCAAGTTGCTTTGTCCTACTGGAACACCGCTGTCACGAGGCAGGCATTCTTAATGATCAACGCTCGGGAGGAGCAGATATTATGCACATGAAGAAGTCCAATACACTGGCCATGGCCGCACTGGGGATGGCCGTGGCCGCCGCCGCACCATCGGCCGCCAAAGAGAACCTGAACTTTGCATATGGGTATCCCAACACGTCTGCCATCGGGATTGCCGTTGATGAATACGCCGCCGCCCTGGCCGAGCGTTCCAATGGCAATATCGATGTGACAGGCTTTCCGATGACACTGCTCAGCCTGCCTGAAACCAGCCCCGGTGTCCGTGACGGTCTGGCCGATGTCGGCTTTGTTCTCACACCTTATTATGCCGCGGAATACAGCACCAACCTGTTCCTGCACGAGATGAACCTGCTGATCAATCTGGCAGAAAACCCGACAGGCAAAGAGCCGCTGGCCTTCACTGGTGCGATGCTCGAATACACATTCAACAACTGCCCCGAATGTATGGAAGAATTCAAAGCACAGAATCAGGTGTATACAGGCGGTGGTGTTACTCCACTTTATAACCTGCTGTGTAAGGATGTGAAAATCACCACCGTTGAGGGGCTTAAGGGCAAGCGCCTACGGGCTGGTGGGGCTGGCTTTGTGCGTTTTGCTGAACACTTCGGTGCCCAGGGCGTCCGCCTTCCCGTGAACGAGGTATATGAGGCGCTGGATCAAGGTATACTTGATTGCGCGATGCTCAGCGCTCCTGAGCTGACAAACTACAACCTGCACGAAGTTGTCACGGATATCACACTTGGTGTGCCTGGCGGCGCCTTTGCCGGCGTCGCATCGGCCAATATCAACGCCGATCGCTGGAAAGCGATGAGCAACGAAGATCGCGAAATGTTGTTGTGGGGCGGCAGCCATATAACCGCTGGCGTCACATGGGGATTCTACACCGATGATGCAAACGCGATCCAGAACGCCAAAGACAAAGGCATCAACATCTACCAGCCTGAGCCCGAACTGACGGCTGCCGTGAAAGAATTTGTAAATCAGGATTTGCAAACTGTTTCGGCCCTGTTCAAGGAAACCTACGGCGTCGATCGTGCGTCAGAGATTGCAGCTGATTTCCCGGCGTTGCTGGAGAAATGGTACGGTCTGGTTACGGACGTCGAAAGCAAGGAGCAGCTGCAGCAGCTGTACTGGGATCAGGTGATTTCCAAGGTCGATCCCGCAACCTACGGTCAGTAAGCACCGCGTTGGGGCGCCGCTGAGTTCCGGCGCCCCTTCTCCTTTTATTCCGTTGAATGAGACCCCTTTATGAAATCCATCGGCAAGGTAATCTCCTGGATCAACGCCGCAGCATCCGGCCTCGCGGGCATACTCGTTCTGCTTATGGTGGCCCATGTCTCGGCGGATGTGACAATGCGCTATGTCTTTGAGCGGCCGATGGATTCCACCATTCTGTATGTCTCGGCCTTTTACATGGTCGCCATCGCATTTCTGCCGCTGGGCCTGGTCGAACAAAAAGACAGCCATATCGCGGTGGAGCTTCTGGTCGAGAAGTTTCCCGCCAAGCTACAGACCTTCCTGCTGCTTATTGCGACCGTAATCACGGCCCTTGTCACCGCAGGCGTGGCCGTGCGCACAGGGCAGGAAGCATACGCGAAATACCTGACGGGCGCCTATTCAATCGAGTCCGGTGGCAAAGTCATTACATGGCCCACTTATTTATTTCTCCCCGTCGGCTTTGGCATGATGTCAATCGTCGCGACCTGGAAAGTGATTGGCATGATCACCGGAAAGGATAGCGGCCTAAGCAGGCTTGTCGTCGAAGACCCCTATCTGTCGAAAGAAGAGCCTAATGTCTGACCTTGAACTTGCCGGTCTGTTTGTCGGTGCGCTTTTCTTTCTGATCCTGATGCGGGTCCCGATCGGCGTGTCGCTTATCGCTGTCTCGTTTGGCGGCCTGTGGTCTATGTTCAACTGGAACATCGCTTGGGGTTCGCTCGGCATTGTGCCTTATAACTTCGCCAACAGCTGGGTTCTAAGTTCGATCCCCGCGTTCCTGCTGATGGGCTTTATCTGCTATCATACGCGCCTCACTCAGGGCTTGTTCAGTGCCGCCCAAGTCTGGCTTTCTGGTCTGCCCGGTGGACTGGCTATCGCATCAGTTTTTGGCTGCGCTGGTTTTGCGGCCGTTACTGGGTCGTCGGTCGCTTGTTCCGCCGCGATGGGCAAAATCGCTGTGCCGGAAATGATGCGCAACCGCTACAGCGCTGAATTGGCTACGGGAACAGTTGCCGCTGCCGGTACAATCGGTGCGCTCATTCCGCCATCAATCCTGATGATCCTCTACGGAATCATCGCACGTCAATCTGTTAGCCAGCTATTTCTGGGCGGCCTTGTCGTGGGAGTGATCACACTGGTTGCCTATGTTCTGCTGATAATCGTTCGGGTGAAATTGAATCCCAGCCTTGCCCCTCCAGTGGAGGGCAGCAAAGCCACACGGGCGGAAAAGATCAAAGCGTTGGGACAGACCTGGCCAGTACTCTTGATCGTTATCGGCGTATTCGCAGGTCTTTTTGGCGGTGCGTTCACCCCCACGGAAGCCGGTGCCATCGGTGCCTTGCTGTCCATGATGGTTGCAGCCTTGTACCGGACGCTGACGCTCAAAGCTGTGCGGATGGCGCTGGTGGAGACGATCACTACCACAGCAGCCCTGCTTATAATCGCGGTCGGAGCGAGTCTGCTGACCCGCTTTCTGGCTTTGTCAGGTATCGGCGACGCGCTGTCGTCGTCGATACTGGCTTTTGGCGCCTCGCCTATGCTGATCATGATGGGCATCGTCGTTGTCTATCTTGTGCTCGGCATGATGCTGGAGCCCGTGGGAGCGATGCTCCTGACACTGCCCATCGTCATGCCCTTGGTCGAAGAGACGGGCTATAGCCTACTGTGGTTCGGTGTCGCGCTGGTAAAGCTGCTTGAGATCGGAATGATCACACCGCCGATGGGGATGAATGTCTTCGTCATCAAGGGCGTGGTGGGCAATATTGCATCCCTCACTACGATCTTTCGCGGCGTTTTCTGGTTCGTTGTAGTCGACCTGCTGATCGTCGCAATGCTGATCGCGTTTCCCGCGATAGTACTGTTTTTGCCAAATTGGGCAGGCTAGATAGCGCAAACCTCGATCTACGCGGGCCAAGCCTTAAGGCTCACAGAGCAACTGGTCAAAATGTTTGCATGTTTAGAACCGAGCAGCGACACCATTTAAAAGCGAACGGGTAAGGATCTGCTAAATACGATCTTATTTCACTATTGAGATTCGTATCAGCATATTGGAAAGGAGTCGTGGCGAGCAACGTCGTAGACCCTTTCCACAGATGTAAGGTGGAGTCCAAGATAACGAAGCTTGGAGGTCAACTTACTCAGGCAGCGCGCGTGTACCGCATCTGAAATTCATCCGTCTAACTGAGCTAAGCCCCAAGGACCGACCATTTGATACCCGATTAGGTTGGCAGCGGACATCTGCGGCACCTGATATGAATGTCTCCTTTGGGCGGCCCATGACAGGATGATTTTGCTGCACAAGCAAAATGCTGCGGTATGGCATTTGGTAAAGAGGGCTCTTTCATGACCTTCGCTGCGACTACTACGAACGGCCGGTCCTCTCTGCATCGCCCCGCTGGACAGCAGGCGTCTCAAAACCGACCCGGATGGCTTGATGCAGCTCGGCCAAGCCGCGCCCATCCTTTCCCCAGCCAAAATTCTTTGTAAAACTGCCAGGATGCCAGTCTTCTGTGTAGTCTGGCATGACGCTCCTAGGGTCAGGACCCATTAACTGGTTGAGCTTGTCGCGTCGCCATGATTCACGATGCCCAATTGTTGGGGGATATCATGAGCAATTTGTATTGGCTGACTGAGGCGCAGATGCAGCGACTGCGGCCGTACTTTCCAAAGAGCCGAGGTCGTGCTCGTGTGGATGTCCTTTTACACCCTCATGGATTAGAAGACGCTAGAGCAGCCCGCGCATTACAGCATTTCTGAAAAAGCTCATTCTTCAGCGGTTAGGCATTGGCAATCACTCGGGCGATGCGGGGGAAAAACGCGCACCTCGCCGGCCAGCGACCTTCGACGATCAGAGCACCTCCAGCCGGGCAAATTTGGCGGGTCTGGTATCTGACTGCTCCATCATCATCTTTTCATCTTCCGCGATATAGTCCCGTGTCATTGGCAAGGCCGCTACGTTCTTTGCAATCTGAACCTGAAATACCACCAGTCCGTTGTGTCGAAAGCCCGCTTCACAGGCGGCCAGATAGAATTCCCACATCCGGCAAAAACGTTCGTCATAGATTTCAAGCGCTTTGGCGCGGTTGGCCATGAAGCGTTCGCGCCAAGCTTTCAGGGTTTCCGCATAATGCAGGCGCAAGACTTCAAGGTCAGTCACGATCAGCCCGCTTTTCTCGATTTCGGGGGCGATTTCCGACAAAGACGGAATGTATCCGCCAGGAAAGATGTATTTGCTAATCCAAGGATGAGGGGCCGCAGGCTCACCGACGCTACCGATAGTGTGGATCAGCGCGACCCCGTCATCCTTCAGAAGGTCGGCCATCTTTGCGAAGTATTCACGGTAATGGCCGGCACCGACATGCTCGAACATACCAACTGAAACGATCCGGTCATACTGCCCGGTTTCGTGCCGGTAGTCCTGGAGTTTGAACCGAACAGCCTTGGACAGACTTTCGCGTGCGGCCCGTGCCTGAGCATGGCCTTGCTGTTCTACCGACAATGTCACGCCGGTGACGTCCGCGCCTGTCGCCTTGGCCAGTGACAGGGCCAATCCGCCCCAGCCAGAGCCGATGTCGAGCACTTTCAACCCCTCCTCCAGACGCAACTTGGCTGCGATATGGCGCATCTTTCGCGCCTGCGCCTCTTCCAGGCTGTCTTGCGCGGTTTCATAGAGGGCGCAGGAATACTGGCGCTCGCCGTCGAGAAACAGGTCATAAAGGTCATCTGACAGGTCGTAGTGATGCGCCACGTTCTGTTGCGCCCGTCCAACCGGATTATACATCATGAAGCGCCGCCCCAGCCAACGCAGACGTTGCTGCATCCAGCGCAGCCAATGGCCATTGCTCAGCCCGATATTGGCAATGCAGAGTGCAAGAAAGTCGTAGATGTTGCCATGGGTCACGATCAGCGTGCCATCCATATAGGCCTCACCCAAGGCAAGATCGGGGTTGAACGCGAGCCGGCGCAGGGTTTTCCAGTCCCGGATGCTGGCGGCAACCTTTGGGTCGCCACACCCAAAATTCAAAGCACGGCCATCGGGCAGCCGCAAAGTCAGGGTTCCGTTGCGGATGATCCGGGTCATCGCAGTTTTCAACACTGCTTCGGAAAACCAGGCGCGGGGCCCAAGGGGCCGGAAAACCGGCGGTCTTTGTGAAACCATCGTCATCGATTGAACTCCTCTCGTGTAATCTCAGATTTCTCGTTAGAGTGTCAGTTTCCCAGGCTCAGATACCATAGCCGTAGCTCCATGCAGGAAAGCGGCCCAACTGGATGTCGACCTTGCCTTCGCCCGCGGCTTCTTCGGCGGCCAAGCGGACGGCGGTTGCCTCGAAATCGCTGTCGACCACGCCGTAGATGCTGGCTACACCGTCCTTGACCAGCACATTGACCAAGGACACCTGAATGCCCGGTACATCGGCTAGAGCCTCAAGGATGCGGGCCTGGATCACGCGGTCGTCTTCGCTGGGTTCGGGCATGGCCGGGGCCAGCGTCAGGCCCTGCAACAGGTTGCTTCGGCTGACGATGCCAACAAGTTTGCCATTACTCAGAACCGGGATCCGCTTGACCCGGTTTTTTTCGAACAGGATCGCCGCTTTTCCGATGGGCAAATCCTCTGGCACGGTGATCACCTCGCGCGTCATCACGTCACGGGCCTGCCGACCGTGGGCTTTTACATAATTGGCTGCACCGGTCTCGTTTCCGGCAAAAAGTTCAAGCCACCAGGACCGGCGTGGCGCGTCAGGATCGGCGACACGCCGCATCAGATCGCCCTCGCTGACAAGCCCCACGAGCGCGCCGTCCTTGCTCAATACGGGTACACCGCTGAGATGGTGATCGAGAAACAGGCGGGCAATATCCTCGATCCGGGTCTCCGGCGTCACCGTGACCACCTTTTTCGTCATAACGTCTTTGACCAGCATGGTCTTTCCTTTCGTGTTTTGTCGTTCCTGAACTACGGTGCGACGACAACCGCCCCTTCGTGGCCGCCGTGTGTGCACCAGACGCATTCGCAATCAACATGGTTACAGCTTGGGTCCGCCAGTGGTGCGCGATACCAGCGCCGCGCGAGCGGAAGCAGCAGACGCTTGGGCAAAGAGAGCCGGTAAGCCCGTTCCAGCAATTGACCGGCATCGCGTTTTGCCAATCTCTTGAGCGCCAGTGTCATGCCCGCCTCGCCCACCAGATTGAAAGCGAAACGGTTGACGATGCCGGCGTGCAGCCAGGGGGCCAATTCGCGCTGCCACAGCGCGGCATAATCACTGCCATCAATGATTGCGCGCGCCGCAAGCACCCCCGAGCGGATCGCATAGCGCATGCCGAACCCCGCCAGAGCGTCCTGAAAGCCTGCCTGCTCACCAATTACCGGGTGACCGCCCTGCACGGCGGTTTCCGCCAGGCGCATGTTGCCAAAGCCGCCAAACGGTCGCGGGTTGCGCATTTTAAGTCCGGCGTTGCGGGTAAAAAAGTCCTCGGTCGCGGCCAGATATTTTGCCTGATCGCGAAACCCTGTGAACAGGCAGGCCGCGATCGTTCCACGCCCGCCCTGAACCAGTAGATAGGCATAACCGCCGGGGGCGAGTTGACGTCCCAGCGCCAGCCAGGCCCCATCGGGCATGTCGGTTTCAAATACGTGCCCGACAGCGATGATCCCGGCCTGTCGCGGCCCGGCGGACAGCACACCTGGCACGTCAAGTCTGCGAACCCGGCTATTGAAACGCACCTCGGCTCCTGCCGCACGGGCCTGATCCAGCAACGCGCGATCCAGTGTTCCCGCGACCCGGCCCCGCCGCACAAGATAGAACAAGGGGCGTTTCCCCCGCACCGGGTATCTGCGCTCGCGTGGATCGAATACTGTTCCACGCTCAAACGGATGGTGCTCGAAATCCGGTGCGATGCCAGCGCTGCGCATTTCGGCCAAAACGTCTTCGGCGCGCGACCAGTTTTCGAGCCCCTGAAAGTCGTCATGGAACCGGTGCCCCACATCTGCGTGCCATTCCCGTACCACGACCTTGCGCCCCGCGCGCGCCAGCACAATGGCACAGGCCAGACCCGAAGGCCCGGCACCGACCACTGTGATGTCATCTCGCGGTGCCATGTCACGCATCCCTGGCCTCGCCGGTGCCATTCACCAAGACCGGCACCAAATTGCAGGATTTCCACCGCATCGAACAACCCTTCCCATACACCGCTCCACCCATGGAGCCGCTGCGCCATCAAAATGTGTGGCGAATGGTTAATAGACGCCGCTTTGGTGAACGCGTTACAGAACTGAGTGATTTTTTGGGTGTCACAGGATACTAGATGGACGAGGGCAAATGCCGGACCGGCATTGCCAAGTTGATCGCGACATTGAGGCGGGATAACCGGTCATCATGAAGACCACACCGACAATGCCGCGCCTGAAGGGCTTTCGTTTTCCGCGAGAGATTGTCTCCTATGCCGTGTGGACTTACCATCGGTTTGCGCTCAGCACTGCGGATGTCGACTATCTGCTCGCTGAGCGAGGCGGGGTTGTCAGCCGCGAGACCATTCGGCTGTGGGCGAACCGGTTTGGTGCCCATTTTGCCAACTGTATCCGGAGGGATCGGCCAGCTGCGGGCGACAAATGGCCTCTTGACGAGGTTGTGGTGCCGATCAACGGCGTGATGTACTGGCTTTGGCAAGCGGTAGATGTCAATCGGCATTGAAGTTTGACCCTCTATCGGCATGCAAAAGTGACCCCCATTGTGCTGAGCTGGTCCGGCGCTGCGTAGTCTCCATATAACGCAGCGGCG
>Ga0115567_10007051_pt1 | contig 10669 bp, 13 predicted proteins | sample COGITO_mtgs_1204_2_FD_88679 | JGI IMG/M metagenome (GOLD analysis project Ga0115567, IMG submission 88679) | Pelagic marine microbial communities from North Sea - COGITO_mtgs_120412 | ecosystem: Environmental > Aquatic > Marine > Epipelagic | place: Germany:Helgoland, sampling site Kabeltonne... | reverse complement strand
AGAGGTGTTGGAGGCATAAATGCAGTCGTCGGGAATGACCGCTTCGACTTTTTTGGTCATTTCGGCCTTTACCTTGGGGTCTTCGAAAACGGCCTCGATAATCAGATCGCAGCCTTTGAGCGCATTGAGATCAGGCGTGGCGGTGATCAGGCCTAGAAGCTGTTCTTTCTTCTCAGGTGTAGCTTTCTTGCGCGCGATGCCTTTGTCCATATAGGCCTCTGAATAGGCTTTACCTTTGTCTGCGGCGGCTTGATCGCGATCGATCAGAACGACTTCGATGCCTGCCTGCGCGGACACCAGCGCGATGCCGGCCCCCATCATGCCTGCACCTAGAACGCCAAGTTTTTTCACGCGTTGATCCGGCACGTCCTGTGGGCGCACGGCCCCTTTTTCCAACGCCTCCTTGTTCACGAAAAGCGACCGGATCATGGCCGAAGAGGACGGGTTCATCAGGATGCTGGTAAACCAGCGTGCCTCGATCTTGAGGGCCGTGTCAAAGGGGACCAACGCGCCTTCGTAGACGGCTGACAGCAGCGCCTTGGCGGCAGGAAATGCCCCTTTTGTTTTGCCGTTGACCATCGCATTGGCACCAACAAAAGTCATAAAGCCCGCAGGGTGGTAGGGCGCACCGCCGGGCATTTTGTAACCCTTGGCGTCCCAGGGTTTGAGGATGTCGGCGTCTGTGGCGCTTAGTACCCATTCTTTGGCGGCCGCCAGCGGGTCGGCAACCACTTCGTCGACCAGACCCGCCTTCTGCGCGGCGGCCGGGGCAACCATTTTGCCCTCCAGCAGGAAGCCGGAGGCATTCATCGCGCCGAGTTTGCGCACCAGACGGGTCGTGCCGCCGGCACCTGGGAATATTCCAACAAGAATTTCAGGCAGGCCGATCCGCGCCTTGGGGTTGTCAGCGACAAAAATGCGATGCGTGGCCAGGGGCAGTTCCAGACCAATGCCCGCAGCGGTGCCGGGCAAGGCGGCGGCGATGGGCTTGCCGCCCTTGTTGGTCTTGGGGTCCATGCCCGCGCGTTCGATCTTGCGCAGCAATGCGTGCATCTGCATCGTACCCTCGAAAAGGCCCTGGGCCGGATCATCGCCGGCGTCCGCCTTCATCTGCGCCAACAGGTTGAGGTCCATACCACCTGCGAAAGATCCCTCCTTGCCGGAAGTGATCACGACGCCTTTGACGGCTTCATCGGCAAGGGCCGTATCGATCAGGTCGCCCAGTTCGGCCAGACCGTCGATGGACATGACGTTCATCGACTTGTCCGCAACGTCCCAGGTAATGATGGCGACGCCGCTGGCGTCAGTTTTCATGGTGAAATCTGTCATTGTTTTATCTCGCTTGTTTCTTGGAGGGGCGCGGCAGGTCGCCTGCGTCCGAGGAGGAGTGGACCGGATCCATCAGCGGGACCGGGTAGGGTTTGAGCGTACGGCCTTCGGGGCTATCGGGATCCATTGCGTATTGGCTGGTGGCGATCTTCCACTGCCCGTCGTGGCGTTCCAGCACCGAATAGGTCGGGAACGGATTGTTCACGCGGCGATCTTTGGCCATGAAATGGGTCACATGCGTGGCACCGACGCGGGTAGGTGATTGGAAAACAGCACTTTCGCAAACACGCACGAGATCTGTAACGCCTTGTGCAACGAAGATTTTTCGAACCGACTGGAAGACACTGCGCAAATCCTCGCGCGCCCTGAGCACATATGTACCTGCGGGACTGTCGACGGTATGGGGCAGGTGGAAGGCCGTAGAAAACCCATCGAAATCGCCGGCAAGCAGGCCACGACCCGTCACCTCCAGCAGCAATTCGGAGATTTCTTTTGCTGTTTGACCGTCCACCTGATCCATGGCTCAGACCCGTTCGATGATGGTAGCTGCCCCCATGCCGGAGGCGATACACAGCGTGGCAAGGCCGACCTCTTTGTCAGCCCGTTCAAGCTCGTCCAGCAGTGTACCAATGATCATGGCCCCCGTGGCCCCCAACGGATGACCCATCGCGATGGAGCCGCCATTGACGTTAACCTTGTCATGATCCACGTCGAATGCCTGCATGAAACGCAGGACGACGGCGGCGAATGCCTCGTTGACCTCGAAAAGGTCGATATCACCGATGGTCATACCGTTGTCCTTGAGGATCTTTTCAGTGACCGGGACGGGGCCCGTCAGCATGATGGTGGGGTCGGTGCCGATCTTGGCATTGGCGCGGATGCGGGCACGGGGTTTAAGTCCGTATTTCTCGCCAAACTCCTTGTTGCCGATCAGCACTGCGGCGGCACCGTCCACGATGCCCGATGAATTGCCAGCATGGTGAATATGGTTGATCCGCTCCAGATGCGGGTATTTCAGCATCGCGACCTTGTCGAAACCTGGCATGACTTCGCCCATCGCCTGAAACGCGGGGTTGAGCGCGCCCAAGGATTGCATGTCGGTTTGGGGCCGCATGTATTCGTCGTGATCAAGGATCGCGAGGCCGTTCTGATCGCGGATGGTGATAACTGATTTCTTGAACCGCCCCTCAGCCCACGCTTTTTGCGCGCGCTGCTGGGACGCCACGGCAAGTTGGTCGGCATCGTCGCGGGTAAAGCCATACTCTGTCGCGATGATGTCAGCGGAGATGCCTTGCGGCACGAAATACTGATCCAGCGCAATGGACGGATCCACGGCAATTGCCGCACCATCACTGCCCATCGGTACGCGGCCCATCATCTCAACACCGCCGGCAATATAGGCCATGCCCGCGCCGCCCTTGATCTGGTTGGCGGCAAGGTTCACGGCCTCCATACCCGAAGCGCAGAATCGGTTGATGGCGAGGCCGGGAATGCGCTCGTCCAGATCTGATGCCAGCACGGCAGAGCGCGCAAGGCAGCCGCCCTGTTCCATGACTTGTGTGACATTGCCCCAGATCACATCCTCGACGGCGTGACCCTCAAGGTTGTTGCGCTCCTTGATGGCATTGAGCGTTTGGGCGGAAAGGCGCAGGGCAGTCACTTCATGCAGTGCACCGTCCTTGCGGCCCTTGCCACGCGGAGTACGCAGGGCATCGTAGATATAGGCTTCTTGGGTCATTGCAGTCTCCTTTAGGCGCGGTCAGCAGGGCTGCCGGGCATGAGTTCGTAGGGGGCTTTCCAGCCCGGTGTTTCGCTTAGACGCGTGAGCCAGGCGTCGATATGGGGCCAGTCGGCGCGGTCAAAACCGAAAGGTTCGGGATAATAAAGATATCCACAACAACTGAGATCGGCGTTGGTAATGCCGCTTCCAACGATCCAGTTGCGACCTTCAAGGTGGGAATTCAGCACGTCATAGGCCGCTTTCAGGCGCCCCTGCATGAAGCCAATAACCTCTTGCGGGCGTTTCTCTTTAGGCAGGAAGTTTATCAGGAACCGGGTGATGCCGGCGTTCGAGCTGAGCTTGTGATTGTCCCATAATACCCAGCGCAGAATCTCGCGGCGTTCCGAAGGGGTGGCCCCACCGAACTTGCCCGATTTCTCGGAAATGTAGTCTTGAATGACTCCCGACTGGCTGTAGCGGATATCACCGTCGATCATAACCGGGGCCTCACCCATGGGGTTGATGTCGGCGCGGAAATCGGGCGTGCGCGTCTCACCGCCGAAGAAATCGACCTTCACCGGTTCCCAGTCGAGGCCCGAGAGTTCAAGTGCCAGCGCTGCTTTGTACGCGTTGCCGGATTCGCCGAAGCAATGGAGTTTGATTGTCATGGTCTGGTCCTTTCTGGCCGACGTCGGCGCGGGGGTTTCACACCCCCGCACCCCTGTGGAGTTTTATTGGCAAGATGAAATAGCCTTGCTCAATTCACCGCGCGTTAAGATTAATCGTTTTAGATTACGACTGTCCGGACAGCTGGAGAGCGACTCCGGATGCAAGGTGAAGCCCCGTTTCCTGTCCGCATGCCAATTGGCGAGTGACCGGAACGGGGTGACTTTGCCGGCTTCATCTTGCCAGTAAAACTCCCCCCGGAGGGTCGGTTTGCCCCTTATGGCATTGCTCAGCGACGTCATAGCGATCTCGCAATCAACTCTTTCATGATTTCGTTCGTGCCACCATATATTCGCTGAACGCGCGCGTCCGTCCACATTTCGGCAATCGCGTATTCCTGCATGAATCCATAACCGCCATGGAGTTGCAGGCAGGCGTCGAGCACCTCACCTTGGGTGTCGGTCAGCCAGTATTTCGTCATCGCAGCCTTTTCGACGGTCAGCTCGCCGCGCAGGTGCTCACGGATGCAGGTGTCTAAGAATGCGCGGGCAACGGTGGTTTTCGTTTTGCATTCGGCCAGTTGAAAGCGCGTGTTCTGAAATTGGGTCAGCGGGCCACCGAAAGCTTCGCGTTCCTTACAGTATGCGATTGTGAGGGCCACGGCACCTTCCATCGCACCTACCGCTTCGCAGCCGATGATCAGGCGTTCCTGCGGCAGTTGCTGCATCATCTGATAGAAACCGCGGCCCTCTTCGCCGCCCAAAATGTTCTCTGGCGGAATTTCCACGTCATCGAAAAAAAGCTCGGACGTGTCGGACGCGTGTTTGCCGATCTTATCGAGGTTACGGCTCCGAATGAAGCCTTGCGCGCCGTCGGTTTCCAGCACCACGAGTGACACGCCCTTGGATCCCTCGGACGGGTCCGTTTTGGCGGCGACGATGATCAGGTTTGCGTGTTGGCCGTTGGTGATGAACGTCTTGGAGCCTGAAAGGCGGTAGGTGTTACCGTCGCGGATCGCGCGGGTCTTGATGCGTTGCACATCCGATCCGGCTGAGGGTTCGGTCATCGCCAGCGCGCCGATCATTTCGCCCGACACCATCTTGGGCAGCCAGCGTGTTTTCTGTTCCTCGGTGCCGTAGGCGAGCAGATAGTGCGCCACGATGCCTGAATGGATGCCTGCGCCCCAACTGGCAAGATTTGCGCGGGCAGATTCGATCAGGATCGCGGCTTCGTGGCCAAAATCACCGCCCGGCCCCCCGTATTCCTCGGGGATCGAGGGGCACAGCAGGCCGAGTGCGCCCGCTTGCTGCCACGTGTCGATATCCATCTCGCCTTGCGCGCGCCATTTGTCGAATTTTGGTGCCCATTCGGTTGTTATGAATTGCGCTGCCATATCGGCGAGCATCTGGTGCTCGTCAGTCATCCAGCCCGGAGATATCGTGTGATCTTTCATCGCGTGGCCCCTCCCAAGGCTACCGCATCAGCGTTTGCGATCGTCAATTTCCGCATTAAAAAGCCGCAGTCGTGCGGTGAGGTTTTCTTCGTTGATCACGCTGCTGAAGTTCTCGAAAAGGAATGACAAGGCCTCGCCTTCCTCCAGACCTGCCTCGGCGCTGAATTTCTTGAGGCGGCGATAGCCGTCCTCGGTCATTGCGACGGGAAAGCGACGGGTCAGGCGAAAGCGTTTGGGCACATGTCTCTCCGGGTGTGTAGGGTGGGTATTAACCCACCGCCACATTCAAAAGTTTGCAGCCTCAAGCGCCATCACTGTTTCTGCACCCGATTGGATGCGGATCAGATGAAGCGCAGTCGCGGGCAACTGGCGCGCCATGTAAAAGCGCCCTGTCGCCAGTTTCGTTTCATAGAATGTGGCGTCTCCCGTACCGCCTGCAAGCGCCTTTTTCGCGGCCAAGCCCATTTTTGCCCACATCAGGCCAAGGCAGACATGGCCGAACATGTGCATGAAGTCATTGGAGCCGGCCAGGGCGTTGTTGGGGTCTTTCACGCCGTTTTGCATGAAATACATGCCCGCTGCCTGCAAATCCTTGCTGGCCGCCTTCAGAGGGTCGAGGAACTGAGTATCGAAATCGGAATCCTGACCGGCGTTTTCCTTGATGAAATTTTTCACCAGATCAAAGAACGCCATCACGTGTTTGCCGCCGTCCTGTGCCAGTTTGCGGCCCACAAGATCAAGCGCTTGGACCCCGTTGGCCCCTTCATAGATCATCGCTATGCGGGCGTCGCGGGTGAACTGGGACATGCCCCATTCCTCGATATAGCCGTGACCGCCGTAGATCTGTTGCGCTTTGACGGTCATGTCATAACCGACATCCGTCAGGAAACCCTTGATGACGGGCGTCAGCAGCGACACGAGACCGTCCGCCTCCTTGTCGCCCGAACGGTGGGCATTATCGATCAGGGTAGCCCCCCAGAAGATGAAGGCTCGCGCGCCTTCGGCAAAGCTCTTCTGCTCCATCAGGCTGCGACGGATGTCGGGATGCACGATCAGCGGATCGGCGGGTTTGTCGGGGAATTCGGTGCCTGTCACGGCGCGACCCTGAAGGCGGTCGTGGGCATAGGCCAGTGCATTTTGATAGGCGACATCGGCCTGGGCCAGACCCTGCATGCCGACACCCAGACGCGCTTCGTTCATCATGGTGAACATGGCGCGCATGCCTTTGTGTTTCTCGCCCAACAGGAAACCTGTGGCGTCGTCGTAGTTCATCACGCAGGTGGAGTTGCCGTGGATGCCCATTTTATCTTCGATGGAGCCGACGGCCACGCCGTTACGTTCGCCCAACGACCCGTCTTCGTTTACCATGTATTTGGGCACGATAAACAGCGACACGCCCTTGATGCCCTCGGGCCCGCCTTCGATCTTGGCCAGCACCAGATGGACGATATTGTCGGCCATGTCGTGTTCGCCCGACGAAATGAAGATCTTTTGGCCAGTGAGTTTGAAACTACCGTCGCCTCGTGGCACGGCCTTGGTCCGCATCAGGCCCAGATCGGTGCCGCAATGGGGCTCCGTCAGGTTCATGGTGCCGGTCCATTCGCAGCTGGTCATCTTGGGCAGATAGGTGTCCTTCTGCGCATCCGTCCCGTGGGCAAGGATTGCAGATGCTGCGCCGTGGGTCAGGCCTTGATACATTGTAAACGCTTGGTTTGCCGCAGAGAACATCTCGCCCACGGCTGTGCCCATTATGTACGGCATGCCCTGACCGCCGTATTTTTCTGGCATATCAAGACCGGTCCAGCCGCCCTCTTTGACTTTTTCAAAGGCGGCTTTGAAGCCCTTGGGCGTGTAAACGACACCATTTTCCAGCCGGCAGCCTTCTTTGTCACCCGTGGCGTTCAGCGGTGCCAGGACTTCGGAGGTCAGTTTACCTGCTTCTTCCAGAATGGCGGAGGTGAAATCAGGCTCCAGTTCATCATAGCCCGGAATGGCCTGCTCGGTCACTTTGAGGACGTCGTGCAGGACGAATTGCATGTCTTTTGTCGGGGCTGTGTATGTCGGCATTCCGCTCTCCGGACTGGATGTGTTGCCAAGCGCGCGCAGGATAGCGCGCGCTTGTAATATGGTCTTATTCGGCCGCTTTGCGTGGGGTATTCATGGAGGCGATCATCTTTTCGCCCCATTTGAGCTGATCACGCAGATCGGCGATTGCCTGATCCAACATAGCGCGCTGGCGTTCCAGTTCGGCAAGCCGTTCCTGCGCGATCTCAAACGTGCGTGCCAGCTGGGTCTGTTGCTGGTCGCCCATGTGGTACAAGTCCAGCAACTGCCGGATATCTTCGAGGCTGAAACCAAAACGCTTGCCACGCAGGATCAGCTTGAGCCGCGCGCGGTCCCGCTTGGAGAACAGGCGCTTTTGCCCTTCCCGGATAGGAAACAGCAGTTCTTTTGCTTCGTAAAAACGCAAGGTACGCGGCGTTACATCGAACGCATCGCACATCTGGCGGATAGTCATCAGATCGGTACTCATTAAAAATTACCTCTCGGTTTACTGGGGTTGATTAACAACGAGATGGTCACCCCAAAGCGGCTTTACAACAACTTGCCTGCTTTACGTAACTTGTACGTCACGTCACGTTTTTGCGTTACCTTGGAAAAGTCTGCGTCACCAACTGGATAGGCAGTTTACCTTAGGTCATTCTACTTTAAGATGTAGAGATCGAATCCGCCGTGGTTCGACGGAGGTGTGACATGTCTGTAAGGCTAACGCTTGACGCTTTTGCGCGGCGATGCAGCGGTACCAAAGACGTCAGAGTGCTTTGGCGCCTGGCTTTTGCCTTTTTCCAGAGCCGCGGTGCGGTGCGTGCGAGTTACCACAGCAATGATGTCAAACGTCCGGGCTGGCCACCCCTTGGCATTCAGGCGGAAGGGTTTTCTGACGCTTGGAAGCACCAATATGTCCAAGGTGGTCTTTGGCGGTCTGACCCGATACCGGATCTGGCGCGGCGGATTGGTGTCCCGTTCTGGTTTCGCGATATCAAGACGCTCATGAAGCTCAGCCCCAACCAGGCGAAGTTCCTTGAAATTGCCGCTGAGCACAATGTGGGTGAGGGTCTGGCCATACAGCTGTTCGGCCCCAATATACATGATGCGTTTTTGGGGCTTGGGTTTGGCCCGACGCGTCCCACGATGCTGCCCGCGGCCATATTTGAGTTGCAGTCAGCCGCGCAAATGGCCCACATCCGCTATTGCGCCTTGACCGGTAAACTGGGCCAGCAAAACCAGAGCCTTTCACCGCGTGAGCTGGAAGTGCTGCGCTGGATCGCGCGCGGCAAAAGCAATTCTGTTATAGCGGACATTATGGGAATATCGCGGCACACGGTTGATACGCTGCTGCGCAGACTATTTGACAAGCTGGATGTCAACGACCGAACGACTGCGGTCGTGAAAGGCGTGAGTAACGGATTATTGCACGTGGACGGTGAAAACGTGTCGTAGCGCACCTACGCCACATGACGTGCGGATTATCGACCTATAGGCGGCATGGATGAGGGTGCTGCAACACATGATGTCAGTCGCAGACGACACGGATCGCTGAAAGCCTGCGCAAATTGTTACTTCGAGGAAATTTCTATGCTTGATCCTGAAAAGGCTAATGCTGAGCAATTGTTGTTGCAAGCCTCACGGATGGTCGAAGACGCCGCATTTGATCTGGCGTCGTCCACATCCGTAGACCTCGTTGCGCGTTTGATCGTGATTTCAGCAGAGCTGCAGCAGCTGGCATGTCGCACGGATGGTGAAGGTGGCGCGCAGTCTGCCAGAAAGCGTAGATATTCAGACGCCTGAAAGCTTATTAGCCGTATCGTTGCGCAACTGGCGCAATTCAGTCATCGCCTGATCAAGCTGTATTCGCTGACCGTTCAACTCTGCAAGTTGACCATCCGCCATCTGAACCCACGCACGCATCTGCGCCTCTGTGCCTTCTTTTTCATAGATCAAAAGCCACTGGCGAATATCTTCCAGCGCAAAGCCGAATTTGCGACCGCGCAGGATCAATTCCATGCGGGCGCGTTCGCGCGGGCCATAGAATCGCGCGCGACCTTCGCGGCCGGGGTCCAGCAGTTCGATATACTCGTAATAACGCAATGTGCGCGGCGTCACGTCAAAGCGCGCGCACATTTCCTTGAACGACAGACGGTCGATCGATTTGTCCGAGCTCATGGCGGTTTCTCCCTCGCCTCAGGCTAAGTTGACGCGGCGCCGAGTGCAACTGGTGCTCTTGCCCTTTCGGCGGGCTTGCGGTGTAACGGGCGATGAATAGGGAAAAAAGGGATGGGCATGTCCGACAAGATCAGAATTGCAAGGCAGTTCATTCAGGCGCTGCCCCATAGCGTCGCGTTGGGCATGGACTTGCAAGATTTGGGCGACGGCGTGGCGGTGATTACGATGCCTTATGACGCCAAGCTGGTGGGCGATCCCGTGACAGGGGTAATTCATGGCGGCGCGGTGTCGGCGCTGATGGATACCTGTTGCGGGGCGGCAGTGATGAGTCATCCCAGCAACCCCGCAGGCACGGCGACGATTGATCTGCGTATTGATTATATGCGTGCGGCCACGCCGGGACAGACCATCACGACGCGCGCGACCTGTTATCATGTGACGCGGTCTATTGCATTTGTGCGTGCTGTCGCGATGGATGAGGACCCTGAAAACCCCGTTGCGACGGCAACTGGGGCGTTCACTGTGGAGGGCCATTCATGAGTGCGAAGCGTCCTGAACCCGTCCAGGTGATCAAACAGCGACGTGACGCTGCGCTGCGAGCGCTGGTAAGCGGTGTGCCCTACATCCAATTTATGGGGATCGCGTTCGAGCGGCGCGGGGACGAGTTGACGGGCGTCATGCCCTTTAAGGAAACGCTGATCGGCAATCCGTTGTTACCGGCCTTGCACGGCGGGGCTACGGCCGCGTTTCTGGAAGTCACGGCGGTTATCACGCTAAGCTGGTCCTTTCTTTGGAACGATCTGGAAAGCGGTGCGCTGGAGCTCGAAAAGCTGACGCCCGAAGAATTGCCGCGATTGCCCAAGACCGTGGATTTCACGGTGGATTATCTGCGCTCGGGCCTGCCGCGTGACGCCTATGCCCGCGCCACGATCAACCGGTCGGGACGGCGTTATGCATCTGTTCATGTCGAGGCGTGGCAGGACAACCGCGCACGGCTCTATGCGCAGGCGACGGGTCATTTCGTGATGCCGCAGCGGCGTGACTGAGCCACTGGCCGATGCCGAACTGCGTGCGGTGGCGCGCGGCACGGCTGATCCGCGCGATGTGGTGACGCATAAACGCGTTTTGAACATTGCGCTGCCGATTGTTCTGTCAAATGCGACCGTGCCGATTTTGGGGGCCGTGGATACGGGTGTCGTGGGTCAGATGGGGCTGGCCGCGCCCATCGGAGCGGTCGGCATCGGCGCGATCATCCTGACAACGCTTTACTGGATATT
>Ga0115567_10007048_pt1 | contig 10670 bp, 15 predicted proteins | sample COGITO_mtgs_1204_2_FD_88679 | JGI IMG/M metagenome (GOLD analysis project Ga0115567, IMG submission 88679) | Pelagic marine microbial communities from North Sea - COGITO_mtgs_120412 | ecosystem: Environmental > Aquatic > Marine > Epipelagic | place: Germany:Helgoland, sampling site Kabeltonne... | reverse complement strand
GGGGTGTGTGTTGTGGGGGGGGGAAGGGGGGGGGGGGGGGCGGGAGGGCCCAGGGGGGGGGGGGGGGGGGGGGGGGGACGGACCTCGATGCGCACCCACGAAGTGTCGCCGTCCTTGGAGGGCTTGAGAGCGGGCCCCCGCCGCACCTCGAACGGACCTTGTCCCCCGTGCCATTGCTGCGCATGGCGCTCCCGCGGTCACTGGTTGCCGCTGGCGCGGGCGCACGCGGGCCGCGCGCTCCAAGGGTGGGGAGGCAGGCGAGGCGCGGGGGCGCGAGATGACACGGCGTGTCCGATTAGTACGGGGAGAAGGACGCGGCGTGTCCGATTAGTACCAAGGGGGGGAGGGGGGCGCGAGAGGGCGGAACCTGCCCTTCGCCGTAGAGCGAGTGCGTGACGCCGCCACACTCCTCGATTTGCCGGCAGTGCTGCTCCGCGTCCTGCCGATGCGGGCGCCTCCGGTCACTCACCACCGCCGCGGCGGCGCGCGGGCGTCAAATGGCGAGGCAAGATTACTGGCCAAACTTGGGCGCAGAGTGAGAAGCATCTCATATATTAGCGCTGCTAAGTCTTACGAGCTCCAAATGGGCGCGGAGGGGGCCTGCAGCGTGCGGAAAGAGTGGCAGCCGTCCACACAGCCGTCAAGGTACTCGCCCTGCACCGGCGCTGAGTAGTCGTAGCAGGCGGTGAGCCCCGGGCCGCTCTGGTCCGGCATCAGCTTGCCCGCCGCGACCATGCTGAGTAGGTGCGGGGACGGTCAAGGCCTTCAACCGCGAGAGCGGGCAACGCCGGGGCGGGAGCGTTCCCGCCGCGCAGGAGCTGGCTGACAGGCGCACCTGTTGATCTGCGAAATGGCACTCTGCTCCGGCGTGGTCAGTGCCTGGGCTGCTGCCTCAGCGCAGTCCACCTGCTTGATCCACGACATGTCCCCGGTCTTAGCTTCAATTCCCGGCCCGGCCCGCACCTCGTAGAGCCCCACTCCAAGTGAAATTGCCTCCGCGTCCCCATACGCGCTCTTGGTGATACCCCCGCACTCATAACCGATGGCGTTGCAATGCTGCTCAGCCTGTGGGAACGAGATGGCGCTGAGTTCTCGCGCCAGCGAACAGGGCGCCAGGGGCGAGTGCAGCTTTCGTGGGCCAGGATCGCGTGCCCTTTACCTCGGCAAGCGTCTCGAATGACCGGCAGTCGTCGACACAACCATTAAGAAGCACGCTTTCGAAGGGTCCGTCGTAGCACAGGAGCGCCGACTCCTGTCCAGCAGCCAGCGGCAGGAAAACAAGAAGCAGCACAACGAGCGCTCCACCTGTCTTCATGATGCACCTATTTCGCGACGTTTCGGCTCGCGAATCACAGGAAATGCGCCTAACTTCTCCAGGCGAAGCTAGGTGCGGCTTTCTGCACGGTGCGTCCCCCTCCTCGGCGCAGACCGGTGCCCTTGGAAGCGCGGTGGACCTGTGACGCACACCGCGCAAAAGTGAACGCAACGAAAGTAGACTCCTCGTCCCACCGAGTCACTTGACAAATCCAGCTTATGCTGTAAGTCAGATCTACTGTCAAGTGTCGGAGAGCCTCCAAAGGAGGAGAGCCAGCGCACAGCTCGGCGGGCGGTGTGCAACGCAGCGTGTGAAGAGTTCGGATCTGGTACCATGACAAGTTTAAGAAGAAGTTTCCTGTCTGCGACGGTGTGCCTTGCCATTGTCGCAGCGCCTGTCCTCGCACAGAAGGTGAACAATCTGCAAACCATCTTTGCGCGTCAACGCTCCCTGTAGGGTTCGCAATGCAGATCTGCACGCGCGTGCATTTACATTCACACATCATATCTCTGATCGGATCAACTCTGCGCTCCTTCACGCGTTTCGATTGCGCTGCAGCCGATTGAGCTGCCGAGCGGAACAAAAGTCATGCCAGACGACGTGATCGAGCCCGGCAGCGCGGTTGAGAAGGAACTATTTGGACACGACCCGCCTCCTGGGGTCTATCGGGCCCTGGTCAAGCCTATGGTCGGGCCCGAATCCGCATTGTTCGTTGGAAGCGCTGCGTGTCACTGCGTGTGGCCGCAAAACAGTCGTCGAGTCCTGACTACGGCCTGTGCGGCGCGATGGACAGGCGCCGGTCGCGGTCTCGATCCCCTTGTCGGATGAGCAGATGGAACTTTTCACGGCAGCTCGTCACGGACTGCGAGACTGGGTGCGGGATGAGGCGCAGAAGCACGATCTCGATCATGTCCCTTCCATCCCCACTCGAGGCGCCCAGCCCACTCGAACAAGTAGTCGCGTGCTGACGAGCAGCTGTGTGCCCGCAGGAGGATACACGGCGCATACTTCGACAAAAAACAGACACAAATCACGAAGAGGCGCATGACCCGCCTGGCAGTGTAGGCGCTGCTCGCGCCGCTCGCGTTGCTCACCCCTCCTCCGCTTGAGCGCAGATGCGGGTGCATCTTGAGGACGCGGTGCGCGCCGGCGCAACGCTCCAGGAGGCGCGGATTGGGATGCAGATCGCGCAGCTTCAGGCGCTCCCAAAGGCGGCGCAGCGAGCAGCGCGGCAGGACGCCCGCGCGGACCTCGCACGTCGGAGCCCGGGGTCTGTGCCAAGCCCGCGGCGAGGGCGGTGCTCGCCTGTCTGCAGCGCTGGGGGCGTAGCACCGTCTTCTTTGCGCGCAAAGGCATGGCGTCCTGGCATGCTGGCTGAACTTTAGACTGGCGCCGGGCACTGCGTGGCAGGGCACTGGAGCGGACGCGGCAGCGCATGGAGGCGCGAAACCACGAAGAGAAGGTCGCGATGCAGGCTTTCTCGCCGGACCAGCGCGCTCAGTACGCCCGGGAGCGCTTCCGTGTCCCGCAGGAGCACGCCGCTGCGCTAAAGTGAGACTGAGTAGAGGCGGGGGGCGGGGGAGAAGGTCAGAGTTAGGGGTGGGGCATTGTGGCATGGTAGTGAGGGTCTCTGACCGAAGAGTTTCGTCTATTTTTCGAAGCTGCACATTGAGAGGTGGATACAGTATTGAACAGAGGTTGAGCAGGACGTGTTCATCTAGGTGACAAGAGGTACAAGTAAAGAGGTGTGTGTTCACTGGTGAGACGGCGAGACTCTGCGCCGGGAAGTGCCGATTATACAGGTTACGGGCTCCGTTGACGTGGGAGGCTCCACAACTGAGACTGCTGGACCTCGAGAGGGGGCAAGGAGAAGAAGATGCGGACCTTATACTGCCACGGCGGTATGCTCCCGTTAGCCCAAGTCAAGGCATGGCATGCCGCTGCGGGCTGGACGGCAGTGGACTACCTCACTGTTGAGAACGAAGAAGTGACCGACGTGTCGTTCCGCGATGCGATAGCCAAGCGCACTTCTGTCGTCGTCGAAGACAGCCTGCTTGCCCATGGCATGCTTGGCCCGCCGCTGTTCACAGAGCCGGTGACAGCCTTATCCAGGGCCAGTCAAATTGAAACCCGCACGCTGAAATCTCTACATCCCTCTCGCACACAGGTCATGGAGTCCATGCGTCAGGTGGTACGGAAAGGCGGTCTTGTGGCCATCATCGTCGTGGAGGGAATCCTCGAGGTCCCAATGATCGCTTCAGATGTGTTCGACCTGGAATGGCAGTTCAATTCGTGCATGGCCGCTCACTACTTCTGCCAACCTGCCGCCGAGCCACACTTTTCAGAGCGCGAGCGCGTTCGATTCCACTACTCTGGCGATCCATGCTACAACCTCACAGTGCCAGAGGAGGAGGCCATGTGGGCAGAAATGCTGCCAGTCCAGGATTCAGACGGCACACAGCCAGACAAGCGGGACGTGTCCGCGCTTCCCCCTGCGGAGCTTCGCATCGCCAGCGAGGTCAACATGAACGAAGGGATCTCAGAGGGCCTTGTCGGGGGGGTGCCGATCGCTGTGCATGTCTCGTCCGCCGGCGGCCGCGTGGCGTGGTTTGGCGACGGCCCTGTGCCGCGCGCCGTCATCCTGCTCGAGGACCTGGTGCGCAGCACGGATCTCGCGCGGCGCGCACGAGCGGGGGCTCAGAAGGCGGCGGGGGACGAGAGCGAGGCCGCGAGCACAAGCGCGGGCGCCGCGGTGCAGGGAGAGGTAACAAACCGCGCGGGCGGCGCCGCGGAAAGAGGGAAGAGCAAGCGGCGGGTTCGTGCTGCAAAGGGCCCCCTGTCGATTGAGGGGGGCAGCGGCCGACTGCTAGGCATGGTCCTGGCCGGCGCGCTCCTGCTTGCCACTCTCATCGTCCTCGCGATGTGGGTGCTGCGGGAGGTGGTACCGAGGGCTGTGCACTCGCGCCGGTTTCAGGAGTATGTCAAAGCCCACCCGGGCTGGGGGCCAGGCCCGGGCGCGGCGCCGCAGGAGCAGCCCATGGCGCGAGGCTCCTTCAGCAAGTATGCAAGCGCGCACCCGGGAGGCGACCCTGGGCCAGAACGGTGAGCAGCTGCTCGCAGTGTGGGTCTTGCGCTATTGCTGCATGAAGCCCCGCGGCCTGAATCTCCATTTCACTTGCCCCTCACGCAAAATAACAGCCGCTCGACTCGCTGGTGTGGTGCGGGCGCGCAGAGAAGTCGCACGCGCTTGCTCCGTCACTGCATGTTTTTGGTCGCGGGAGTGTGGTCGAGCCACTCGCCCACTGCGGACAGAAACTTCGTGTAGTCGCGGGACGACTGCACCCCGCACGCAGTAAGCACGCGTGCGGTTCGCGCAGTGGCGGGCGCTGCTGGGCCGTGGCCGAGTGGGCGCGCGCAAGTGGGCGCTGGCACCAGTGCACGGCGGGACACGCACCTGCGTCAGAATCGACCGGATGAGGAAGTCGGCCGCCGATTGGCTGAAGCCGCGCTCGGTGATATAGGCCTGGAATTTCTCCTGCGAGCCGCGCACGGGGCTCCGGCGGTGAGCCGCGGCGGTGGTCGCAGGGAGCTCCCAACACGGAGCCCGCCGTCTCTCCGCCGCAGCGAGCACTGCCGGGCACGGAGACTGCAGACAGGCAGGGATAGAGCTAAGCCTCCTGCTCAATTTGTTTGAATGGGGGTTACCTGCAAGTCGGGGTCCAAGGAATCGAAATCGGGCGAGGACGACGGCTCCGGCCTGCCGAGGAAGATGGCCGGTAGAGTTAGCAGGGCTGCAGGGGCGTAGGCAGCGGCGGACAGAAGGCAGGCCGCGCATAGAGGCGCAAAGTTTCTACCCGCGCCCCCACCAAAGAAGGAGGTTGCGCGCGGCCGCGCATCGGTAGGGCGCGCACCCCTCGTCGATCTCCTGCAGGTCTTCGCTCTCTGGGTTCTCCTCCAGCATCTGCTCAACGAAGGTGGGGTCGCCGAGCTCCCGGCGGCGATGGCTGTACACGTGGTATAGAAGCGGGCTCGCTGTGTTCTCAGCGGCCATGAAGCCCTTCATGCTCATGCCGACGTGTATGCGCAGGATCTCGAACCCAAAGCGGTCAAATACGCACTCGAAAAACAGCGGCGGCATCTCCGGCTTGTTGACCTGCAGCGACGAGACCATCAGGTCTGGGACAGCTCTGCGGGTATGTGATCTTACGACAGCATCTGACCGCCCGAGATGTCCCCCCAATCCCTCCACAAATTTCGGGCTGCCGCTTTGAATCGCCTTACCGCGATGAGCAACTCTGCAGAGGTGGGCTTCGACTTGAAGCCGTTGGACTGGTCTCCTCCAAACTCGTCTGGATCAACATCATCCTCCATTTCCATCATTTCCTCATCGTACGCGTCGTCCTCAGGAAGGAGCACCTACCCACGAAAAAAGGGGGTGCGGAAGTTGCAGCGAGCGCACGGAATGGTGCGTCTGATTGGTTCGCTTTTCGCAAGTGATGCATCCAGGCCATTTGGGTCCAATAGCAGGTGTTCTGCGGCTACCTCAGGCGAGGTCATGTATGAAATAGTCTCCTCCGTTGCATCTTTACCCACAAACTTGCTCTCAAACATCAAAACACCGGCTAGGTGTGGCTGGTACTCCTCGATAGATTCAGTGTCCACTTTTGTCCACCCATCTGGTGCGAGCTCCGCAATCTCTTCCTCAAAACCCTGGATAACGATGCCGCCAGCTCGTCAAACATTGCCCGGTAGGCACTTCAGTGTGCCCACCACCAGCAAGCAGGAGCGCAAAGTCCGAATGGGTCCTCGGACAAGCGGACAAACGAAGATTTTGACAAGCGAGGACTTTGACAAGATACACATCCACATACATGAGAGATGCGGGTGTGGGAAGGCACCATTGGGTCCGACTCTTCAAGCGCCTTGTTCACAGCAGATTTCAGCGCCTGCATGGTATTCGGAGATTTTTGGGGCTCGATGTTCTTGCCGGCCGAGGCAAACCCACGGAAGATGCCATGCGGTCCCCAGCCTGCAGCCCTGCGAGAAGGCAGGGCTGAAGCGGCAGCGAAGCTACCCGGGGGCATCTCAGCATTAGAAAAACGTCTAACAAGAATGGCTGCACGCCTCTGAAAGACACCAATCGCCCGCATCCTCGTGAGCTCTCCCCTCTTGCTTGCTTGCTTGCGTCAAGAAAGGATTTCTCAAATTGTCGAAAGTGGATTCATCGGATGAAAGTCGCAAATAGTGAAGGGCCGTCCAGCATGGCTCCTCCTATGGCTCCCCGCAAGGTATGGTCACCGCCCAGTGAGTTAGGAGCGAGCGGCCCTCGTGGCCGATTATTCAGTGAAGTAAACCTGCCTGTAGATGGCACGCGGCACTGAGCGGCCTTTGCCGGCACGCAGCCTTCCAACAATTGTTTGGGAGGCCTCGCACAAAGGCTTGCAGGCCAGTTGCCTCGCCCTGATGGGCACAGCGCTGATGGTCCGTTACGGCAAGCGCAGATTCTTGTAGCGACGGGTATTGCTGCGGCTATGTGCCTTGTGGCCATTGCTCTCGTGGGACACCGCAATGGCAAGGCCGCTCTGCTGCAGCGCAACAACCGCATGCAGAAGCTCTGGGGTAAGTGCCAAGGCACCTGCGAGCTGTCCCCAGCATCTGTCAACCGATACTCATAACGCGGTGCTGACCGATAGGCTGGAATATGGGCTATGAGCACCACGAGATGCCGCCCATCTACTTTGGAGGTTCTGCAGCGCGTCGTGCAACGCAGACCGCTGCGCTGGCGCCTTCCGCTGCTCGGCAGATGCAACTCTGGGGATGGAACATGGGGTATGAGCACCATGAGCAGCTCCCGCCGTCTACCTTCGGCGACAAGAAGCAGTCGCCTGGAGACGCGCAGAAGCTCTGGATGTTCAACATGGGGTACGAGGTTCTCGCTCCCTTCCTGCAGGCCCAGAGATTCCACTTGCGATTTTTTATGCGCCCCGCGTGTTGCAGCCACTTGCCACAGGACTTGACCTTCGCGAGTCACGGAGACGAGCTGGAAGGGAGTTGCAAAGTGCCGTGTGGCACCAGTCTAATCGACCTTTTCTCCGCGGCAGCACCATGAACAGCTCCCGCCGTCGACCTTTGGGGCCAAGAAGCAGTCTCCCGATGACGCGCAGAAGCTCTGGATGTTCAACATGGGGTACGAGGTACTTCCCGTCACTTTTTGCTGCGGTCTATTGCGAAGCGCTGCAGCTGCGTCGGCCTTACGGCTTTGCCTGCCTTGCGGAAGGGAGCTTGCCCGGGGACCCGTGCGCCCGATTCGTGCTGTGCGCATCAACCGCAGTATCTGATCCGAGACTGAAAATGTGTTGCAACGTGGCCGCACAGCACCATGAGCAGCTTCCTCCGTCCACCTTTGGCGACAAGAAGCAGTCGCCCGGCAACGCGCAACAGCTCTGGATGTTCAACCAGCAGTACCTGCACCACGAGCAGCCGCCCTTCCAGTTCTTCTCGGCGCGCAAGTAGGCCTCTTGCGCGTGGACCGGGTGTTGATGGGGTTCATGCGATGCTGGTGGTGATCGGAGAATCGGAGAACGCGCACTGAAACTGTCAAAAGCAAAGGTCTCGGCATCGTGCTTCACTTCGTAGCCCGCATGCCCCACGCCATTTACAGGTGTACTCGAAGCGATCTGGCCGCTTAGTGTGTCCGCACCCACTTCGTTGTCAGCGTTCTCGCGCTGCGGGCCACCGCTCGAGTCGTCAGCGCAACCTTGCCCGGGGACCCGTGCGCCCGATTTTCCAATAACGCGCCCGTTTTCCACCTCTGCCCACCGCCCAAATGAAACGCGGCTCAGAGTCTCCATGTGCAGCCTGTGGAAACCAGTCAAGACGCGCAGCGTGTCGCTCTCGGATGCAGTTCGCGCAAGTGTCGAACGTGAAAAGTTCGACCACCAGAGGGGTTCTACATGTAATTATAAACCCGTCCGAGATGGACGTGAAAAGTTCGACTACATGTACATCCACCAGAGGGGTTCTACATGTAATTATAAACCCGTCCGAGATGGACGTGTTAGAAAGCGTACGAGCAGTTTCACGCGGAGGGGTGCCTGCCGTTACCTGCTCGAGCGGCAGGGAAGTGGGATCCCTGTACCTTTTGGGTGTCTTTTCGCAGTCACAATCGGTCTTGCTCAGGCATCATGCCTGGCCCCAACATTTGGCGCAGCCTCCTGACCCCCAGGAAGGCGGCCTCACGACGGGGCTCTAGGTCGCATGACTTCGCGGTTGCGCAGTCGGACGAGGTCCGCTCTCCTGGCGGGATAAACGTCACGGTCGTAGGTGATGTCGTGTACGGCTGTAAGTCCCCTACATCCCGCGAGGAAGACGATGATACTGTTGTATCCGCTGCAGCGACAGCGCCCCTCTCGCGCCCCATTTCTCTACGGTCAAGCGTAGACAGCGACGACGGCCAGAGGCTGGCTGAGGGCTTCCGGCTACTGCTCGAAGGCGGGGACAAGAATCTGGACCGGGCATGTTCTTGGTTCGGGGAGGCCGCTGCAGCCTGCCCGGCGGACGCTTCTTCCCTCCATGCGCATGCCATCCTGCTCGTACGGCAGCAACGATGCCATGAGGCAGAGGAAATCTTCAAGAGGATTCTTGCGCTTGAGGGGGAGTGCCCAACTGGCAGAACCCTGTTCCGCTACGCATCACTTAAACAGCTCTACCTTGCTGAGATGGTGGATATCAGAAAGGAGAGGGCGGCAATCCTGGAGGTTTGCGCCCCCTCACGAGCAAGCGGGGGTTTCTTCCCTCCGCCTGTGGCTGACGTGCCCCCGTGCCCGCGCGCAGGATGCCGCCAATATGTACATGAAGGTGGCGATAATGAGAGACGCTTTCACTGTGGCTGCTCTCTTCAATTTGGCGGCTCTGCGGTACGCATTTCGTTCCGGGGACCCGCTGGTGCCTGCAGGGAAGACGAGAGCGCCGCGGGATCGCGCAGCTCGCCGCGGACGCGAGGTTTCTTGGGCGGTTTTCTTATTCTGCGTGAGTCCGGCTGCAGGTTTGCACAGGGGAGCCTCGACCTCTGCGAAAAAATCTACTGCCAGATCCTGAAGATCTCTGAGGACGTGGACACGCTCAGCGGTGAGCGCGCCCCAGCGCGCCTCGTCGCCATGCCTGGGAGCGCGATGCAGGACCGGGGGCGGTGCACGTGTGCTTCTCTCGCATGCAAAGTCTTGGTCCAGTTCGCCGCAAAGATGCTTCTCGGCGCCTGACACTGCGTCGGCGGCTCCTGCAGGGCTGTCGCTGATTCGCCGGACGCGTGGTGACCTAAAAGACGCCGCCAAGCTCCTCATCCGTGCGCTGAAGATCCGCCCGGGAGACGAAAATTTGCTGTGGCGGTACGGGCGTGTGCAACAACAGCGTGGTCTCACAGCGGAGGCAGCCACGGCGTTCGCGCGTGTCCAAGGCGGCGAGAAAGGGTTCCATCTCAAGGGTGCAGAGCACTTCCTGTGCACCTACAACATTTTCCAGCCGCCGTTGGGGAGCTGCCCGATCGACGACGTCGACTGGAGCCAGAACACACCCTTGCAAAAAGCTGCCGCTCGGGGACGTCGCACCTCGCTACCGAGGCTGAAATCCTCGCCTGAAGAAAGTGAGGAGCCAGGCAAGGCTGCCTCTCCACTTCCCGGGACGGATGCGGCGGATGAGGCGGGCAGTCCGCAAGTGGCAGTGCCCGACCTGCAGTGGGGCGATGAAGAGGAGGAGAAAGGGAATTGCGCAAACGAGCAGAGGGAGGGGAAAGCACGGAGGGCATTGTTCGACGCGGACGCGGCGGAAAGTGCGGAAGCCGACGCGTCGGCGCGCAAAGGTCAACGTCAACATCAATTGAAGGAAGTAGCTAGTCTGACCTAGTGTGAGAGGTATAATGAAGGATGAAATTCAATAAAGGCGTATTGGAGGCTGAAGGTGGCAAGGTCTGCCTCCCAAAAGCACTGCTTGCAGCGCCGCGAGCGTGCGCTGCTTTCACACCGCTCCTCCAGCGGCACACGGGCATGCCTGCAGCGTGCGCGGGCTTGCCCCCGCCCAAACGCGCTCCATCTCATTCTTGCCGCGTGCCGTGAATCGCAGCATCGCAAGCCGAACACAAGGGCCCGCCTCAGCCGCCCTCACTGGAACTGCACGTGCGCCTCTTCGCGGTCCTCGCGGTCCGCGGCCACGTGCGCGTCGACCTGGGGGAGAGAAAGAGAAAAAGATACGTTCAATGGCAACGAGCCGGAAAAACGGGACCGCCGGTCGGGGTGAGGGACGCGGCGTGTCCGATTAGTACGGGGTGAGGGACGCGGCGTGTCCACTTGGTACGAGAAGGGGG
>Ga0115567_10007047_pt1 | contig 10671 bp, 9 predicted proteins | sample COGITO_mtgs_1204_2_FD_88679 | JGI IMG/M metagenome (GOLD analysis project Ga0115567, IMG submission 88679) | Pelagic marine microbial communities from North Sea - COGITO_mtgs_120412 | ecosystem: Environmental > Aquatic > Marine > Epipelagic | place: Germany:Helgoland, sampling site Kabeltonne... | reverse complement strand
TTTCCAATGTCACAAGCGGCTAGCTGGAAAAGTCTGGGTGTTGATCTGAATAATTTGACTGAAAAACAACAGAACATCCTTGATCTTTGGCGTGAGCAGTTATATGACATGAGCTGGTTTATGCGCAAACTAAATGAGTTTATTGCTCGACAGGCCAATAAAGAAGATGAATGTACTGGACGATTTTGGGAAGGGCGCTTTAAATCGCAAGCGCTACTGGATGAGTCTGCACTGTTGAGTTGCATGGCATATGTGGATTTAAACCCAATTCGAGCTGGCATCAGCCAGTCGCCAGAAAAATCAGATTTTACTTCTATACAGCAGCGAATTACATCATACCAGCAACAGGAATCAGTACCAGAAACGCTTTGTGAGTTTGAAGATGAGGTTCAAGATGATGATACACCAGTAGCTCAAGCAGGTAAGCTACCACTTACTAGAGAGGACTATTTTGAACTTGTTGATCTTACTGGGCGCCTTGTCAAAGCAGGCAAAAATGGGGCTATTCCAGAAGCTCTCGCGCCAATATTAAGTCGTATACATATTAATCCTGACACATGGCTAGATACCGTAAAAACTTTAAGCCAATCCTTTGCGAGTTTTATTGGGCGGCCTGACAAACTTGAAGCTTGCTTGATGTCACAGAATAAACAACGATTACATGGTTTAAAAAATGCTAAACGGGCGTTTCGAAATGCTGCGTAAATTGTAAGTAAAAAGGCGTTGTAGGTTGAGTTGGCGTAAGGTTGGGTGAATTGAAGATGTAATTGATCTGTATAGTATCGATATTTGCATCGCGGCTGGTTTGGAATGCTCTGTTACTCAAGTATTTGGTGATTGATATTTTATTAAAAATCTTAAAGTGGGTGTCTAATTTTTAGGTGTTTAATTTTTACTAATTTTAAAGTGGGTGTCTAATTTTTATCTAATTTTTACTATCATCTTGTTAGGTGTTTAATTTTTACTAATTTTAAAGTGGGTGATGAGATGGACGCCCCTTGCTAGACAACGGCGTCAAAAGCGCCAAAATATTAAAGTTGTTGAGAAATTAATATTTATATCTAAAAGGAGCATCCATCATGAGTAAGGTTACACTACTGTCAGTTGATTTAGCAAAAAATATATTTCAAGTTGCTGGTTTTTCAAACAAGCTAAAGCTTCAATTTAATCGCCGCTTTAAAAGAGATGAATTGCTTGAATTTATAGCGCAACATAATCAAGTATCAATTGCCATGGAAGCTTGTTATTCAAGCCATTATTGGGCAAGAACCTTTGAATCTATGGGTCACAAAGTAAAGCTTTTACCAGCGCAGTTTGTAAGCCCTTTTCTAGTAGGTAATAAAAGCGACAAAAATGATGTTGTAGCAATTGCAGAAGCAAGCCAAAGAGAACATATTCATGCAGTTCCAGTAAAAACAATTGAACAACAAAATATTCAATCTCTGCATCGAATACGAGATAGGTATGTATCGACCCGTACAGCGCTTATGAATCAAGTACAAGGTTTAATCAGTGAATATGGCATTGCTCTTGCGCCTGGGCATAAGTCATTTCGAGCATTTCTCAATAGTTTATCTGAAGAAAAGTACAGTTCATTAAGCGTTATTTTAAAACATGAGATTGGCCATATAGCAGATGAGTACTATTGGTTAGCCGATAGAATTGATGCCATTAATCTTCAGTTTAAACAAGCTGTGACGAATAGTCCTCTCTGTCAAATAATACAAAGTGTACCTGGTATTGGTGTATTAAATGCGTCAGCTTTATACAGCGCCATAGGTAACGGAAGTCAATTCAAAAGTGCTCGCGAATTAAGCGTTTGGTTAGGTTTAACACCAAAACAGAGTAGCAGTGGCGAAAAGTTACACACGCAAGGTATAACAAAAAGAGGTAACCCGTATTTACGCAAACAACTTATTCATGGTGCTAGAGCTGCCGTATCACGATGTAAAACTAAAGAAGATCGTTTGAGTGTTTGGGCGCAACAACTCATTGAGCGTCGAGGAATACATAAAGCAACTGTTGCTTTTGCATCAAAAATGGCTCGACTGATTTGGACATTGCTCCAAAAGAATGAACACTATAAAGTTCAACCTGTTTGATATGAGTTCTCATACTACTTTAATTGAATATGGAGAGGCTAACGCGCTTCGCTTGTTGCCCAATACAAGGCGTCAATAAATCACATAAACTGAAAGCGTTTTTGCGGTTGCCTTGTCTTGGTTTAATTGGTTAAAACAAACCTTGGTTATCGATACACAGTGAGTACAGCGGAATTCCGCGCTTGTTAAAGCCTGGCATAGACATTGATCTAGAATCAGAGTGGGTGTTTTAGGCGGCAAGTTGCGGATCTCATTTGGGCCAGAGTAACCGTCGGTAAATCAGATGAATACTCAATAATAGGCCGGATATATGTCTAGCAATAACCGTATTTTTACGAACTGTAAGATAGAAAACGAAAGGTTGTTTAATTATTAATGCCCTTTTTTAAAAGGGACGGATATTTATTGCTTGACAAAACTGAGGCGTCCATATATGTCTAATTTTTAATTTTTAATACATATCTAATTTTTAATACATAATAGTCTTGATTATAGGTTTAAACTTATATATACTAATTATAGGTTTAAACCTATAATTTAAAGCTTATGGAGTAGCTATGTGGCAAGTACTCACAACTGATATTTTTGATGAGTGGTTTGATGCCCTTGGCGATAGTGATCGCATAAACGTAATTGCATCACTTATGGTCCTTGAACAAAAAGGGCCAAACTTGGCTCGACCTCATGTAGATACAATTAAAGGTTCAATTCATAGCAATATGAAATAACTCAGAATTCAAAGTAAAGGCAACCCAATTCGAGCTTTATTTGCATTTGATCCAAAGCGAAATGCAATTTTGCTTTGTGCTGGAAATAAAAAAGGCAATGATAAACGATTCTACAAAGTTATGCTGCTATTGCTGATGCCGAATTTACCAAGCATTTAAACAGTTTTAATCTTAATTGATAGTGGAGTAGGGGGATATATGGCTAGATCATTAAAAGACACCATACACAGTGAGAAACCTGAAGTCGTGCAATTGGCTCGAAAAAAAGCGCAAGATATGCTGCTCAATATCCATTTAGCAGAGATACGCGCCAGAATGAATAAAACGCAAGTTCAAGTCGCTGACGCATTGGGTGTAAAACAGCCTACTATTGCTGGCATGGAGCAAGAGGGTCAAGATATTAGACTTTCAACACTCAAGCGGTATGTTGAATCACTTGGTGGTAAAGTAAATCTTGATGTTGAATTTCCTGATGGCACTCACTTTGGGTTTTCTCTGTAGTTTATGTACCTTGGCAAGAATAGCCGAAAAGTACGGTTGTCAGTATCATGGCTAAATGTTCATTTTTTGCTTTATTGCGTACCGGCCAACTTCCCCTAAAAACCGTACGTGCGAGTTTCCCCGCGTACTGTGAATTAGCAGGAACTCATGATTAGTTGCTCGTGTTCTAAATAACCAGTACCCATGACTCAATCTCGATCAGCTTTAGTATAGTTAAAGTGGGTGTCATAATCTTAAAAGTGGGTGTCATAATCTTAGTATCATAATCTTAGTATCGCAAAACAGGCAAAGCAACACAGACATGAACAGCAAGTACGAGCAGAGCGGCGAGAACAAGCCAAACGCAAAAGAATAAGAGATGCGTGGCTTGCAGAATTAGCGAAAGATTTTGATGCTGCGTGGAAAACAGTCAACGACCAGGCTAAAACCAGCAAAGCTGCTGGATATGACAGAGCCTGCCAACAATTACTTGATTTACACGATGCATATAAACAGCAGGACTCGCTAGAGACATTTAACCAAGAGTTTGATCGCTTTTTAAGCGAGCACAGTCGGCGACGAGCATTGATGACGCGCTTGGATAGAGCAGGACTTAAGTGGCAAGCTTGTACCCACTGAATAAAAATAACTTCCTCGTAAGGTCACAGGTTTGGGCCTGATACTGTTTGATTTCAAACCACAAGATTTGCCAGAGTTATTTGCTTTATGTATGATTTGCAGCGCTTAGACTCAATTTATAAGGGAATAGCTTTCAATGATAAAGAAGCGAGGTAAAAGTGCTGATGATAGCCGGAATATCAATGATGTGGGCATAAATTTATGGACCCGGAGTTAGTGAGTAAGTTGGAAAAAATGTTGAAGTAGGTATCTTTTTTATGGATATAAACAAAATTAAAGGCCGCATTCAAAAGCTATTGGCAATGGCAAATGATTCAAGCTCGCCCGAAGAAGCTGCAATTGCGGCGCGGCGTGTGCAAAAATTAATGGCTGAATACAACCTAGAAATGGTTGATGTGATTGCGGAAGATATTTTGCATGAAGAAAACATTGTCAAGTCTGAATTAAACATTAAATATAAAAGAATTCCTGGTTATATTGACTGGATTGAAGTGGCAGTTGCTAAAGCGTTTAATTGTGAAGCCAGTAGTCAGTGGGTTTTAAAAAATAGTGCTTATTACGAAGTCACAACATTCTATGGCTATAAATGTGATGTGGATATTGCAACTACATTATGCACTTATATTTGTAATCAGCTTGAACGGCTTGCTAAAATTGTAAAAATACCTGAAATTTATTCTGCCAATCGATTAGGTCGGCGCTATATGGCAGATTGGAGAAAAGGTGCTGCAAATGAAATTTGTAATCGTATCCGTACATTTTATAATGAATGTGATTCAAATCAGCATGAGCCTGTGACAAGCTCAGGGCAGTCATTGGCTAGTATGAAAACTGCACAAGTTGCCAAAAAGTTTGGTCAATTTTCTTACGGCACAACTCAATCTTATCGATATACACCTGATGGCATGGCTGCTGGTCGCGCTGCTGCTGAAGCCATTAGTGTTAGTCAGAATATAAACAACAATGCGGTGGTTTTGCCAGATTTAACTTAACTTTAAACCTGTTCTTTATAAAATTCCACGAATCCAGATGGTTTATTTATTTCTGTACACTTGGGATAGAAAGATTGGGTGTATAAAATTTTTAGGTGGTCACATATGACAAAATTTGAATTCCCCGATCAAGTCGACAGTGAAGCTTTGGCTAATGCTCAAGATCTGGTGTATGACGCATGGGAAGCGCAGTCAAAACAAGCGCAAACTAAGTTGGCGAAAAAAGCGCTGCAAATATCACCATTTTGTGCTGATGCGTACACTCTATTGGGAGATAAATGCAATACGCCTGAGGCTGCTATTCAATATTACCTACAAGCAGTTGAAGCGGGTGAAAAAGCACTTGGGATAAATTTTTATACTGAGTTTAAAGAAAGCTTTTGGTCTCTTTTAGAAACCAGGCCTTATATGCGAGCACGTGCATCACTAGCAGAAGTATATTGGACGCTTGGCAATAATGATGAGTCAATCAAGATTTTTACCGAGCTCTTGGAGCTGAATCCTAACGACCATCAAGGGTTACGTTATATCCTCGCGTCTCATTTATTAGCCACAAATAAATATCAAGAATTACATGCGCTGCTGATTCAATATGAAGATGACATAGATGCAACCTGGGCTTACAGTCGCGTGCTACTTGAGTTTTTAGAGCATGGTAAAACAGCGACATTATCAAAATATTGTACCAAAGCCCTAGAAAGCAATAGACATATTCCTAAATTATTAATCGAACCAAATACCATTCCTAAAAGAATACCAGAATCTTTTTCCACGGGTGGCATGGACCAGGCAATAATTTATGCTAAAGCCAATGTCGATTTATGGCATAAGAGTACTGGCGTTATTGAGTGGCTCAAGGCGCAGATGGATACTTATGTGGTGCCTCTTCAGGCTGCTGACTCTGAAAGTGAAAGTTTAATTCAAGACATCCAAGCTGGATTAGAAGGCAAAAATTTACACAATAGAGAAGAGTTTGAGAAAATCACGAACTTAGTCACGTACAAAAAAAATCAAGCAATAAATGACGATTTTTTAGGGTTTTCACCTTCAGATATGCATAACCTTTTGTACTATCCTTTTGAGTCTGAAGATGTTGTTATATTTAATCGACCTAAAAAAGCTGAGTGTAATTTTTTATTCTTATACCAGAAGCTCTCTGATTATCTTGTGGGTCAAGGCGCTAAAGCAACTACCAAAGGTAATCTACCGTTGAAAATTTGTAAGGATATCTACGCTCAATACAACAATCCATTTCAATTTTTAGACATGAATATACGTACTGAAACTGATTTTGGAGACTTGCACGTGGTCAGATTAATTGCTGAAATAGCTGGCTTGATTAAAAAACAAAAGGGCGTTTTCACACTTACCAAAAAAGGCATAAAGCTACAATCTGAAAATGCAGCTGGCGAGCTTTTTCACACACTCTTTAAGACATTTGTTGGAAAATTTAATTGGGGATACTCTGATGGATATCCAGAGTGTCGAATTATTCAGATGTCGGCTTTATTTCAATTATATGCTCTGCAGATAGAAGGTTCACAATGGCATGAAACTTCACATTACGAAGCTTTGTTTTTGCGTGCTTATCCGAGTTCAGTGGCAGATTTTGAAGAATCACCGTACAGCTCTACGAAAGAAAAAGCCGCTAGAGCTTTTTATGTGCGCGCAATACAGCGATTTTGGTTTCACTTTGGTTTTATTGAAATTCAAGAAATAGATAAGGTGCCGCAGTTAGTATATGGCAAGGCCTATAAAATACGGAAAACGACTTTAGTAGATGACTATTTATCATTTAAAAAATAAAATGCTATGCCCGATGCCGATACTGATTTGCCGCAAACGTCCACTAGCATGTGGGTCTAGTAATAGGTTATTAGAAAGAAGACCGTGCAAATTTAATAGTGTATAGCGATTAAAATCAATATTTTGTGCATTTTCAACTAGAAATTCGATTGCTTCTTTGTAACAGCAAGTTTTAACAGGACACCCAGCGCGTCGAGCTCAATCGGCAAAAGATAGGCGGTGCAAGTCCGCTGCGCGGTAAAACGCCCTCAAATTTAGATGCCAGAAATAAACTCGACAGAACCGTAAATTATCTTACTCTTGCTCTGCAATTAAGATAACCAGTACTTTTTTTCTTTTTTGAGTTAATTTTTGTTTTACGGTTGTTAGGTTTGTGACCATATTTATTTTGGTAACTTGTAATTGCCCTATTTTTAGCCTTGTTGCATACGTATGTTTTGTTATACCCACCAGCCCATCCATAAGTCTGCTTTACAGCCGCATTTGCCTGGGAAATAGATGTCAGAGAAAACATAATAATTACGAGCGAAAGAAAACTTGTTAACTTATTTTTCATTTTTAAACCTATATGTTTTTTGTAAAATTTTACAATTAAATATGAATTATTATTAATTCAATAAGCTATTATTCAACAATAAAAAATATATAATGTATTTTTGTGTTGGTGTTTATAGGTAGAGTTGTAAATTAAACTAAAGTCTAATTAAAATAGCCGGACGCACACGATATTTTGCTCAAAGCGAAGGGCAGAATTCTCGCCCATGACTTACTGTTAATTCACTTGAGTATCCTTTGATGCAAGTTGGTATTATTGCTCTATATGTTAGGCGTTACTTTTGAGCACATATATCCTTGCACTTCGCACCTTGACTCTACTGGCTATATCTCTATGAAAAATCTAAGTATCCTGTTAAAATATACCAAGTTGCAATGCACTAATGAGAGGCTAATCGATTAAGCTAGGGGACTATTATGAAACTAATACTAACCAGCCGACAATATAATGCATTATGCGATATCTATGGCCCGCCAGAGAATGTTCACTATATGCTGATGACATCTACGCTTGAAAACTCCAAGTGGGTTCTTGAGGATAATCAAGAAGTGTTTAGTGAGTTGTTAGAGACTAATAATAAAGAAATTGCTGAAGGCTTTTGCTCTGCGAAAAATGCTCAATTATTATTTGCCGTATGCAAAAAAATCGACCCTGCATCCTTGAACTGGATTTGCTTTTAAATGGGTTAAATACTCTGGGATCACCTTCACTTAAACCAAGAACAAGGCTTTATTATGCAAACAAATGCCTATGATGCAATGACCGACCAATTGATTAATAATCTTGAGAGACAACTAACTAATATATTTTCTAAGTCTATGAGCTGGGATGAAATTGATGGTTTTTTTACCGCCATTCATTCCAGTCCGTATAGAGTGCCAATGGATGAAGTCCTATCAGAAGTATTTGGGGAGCATTTTACTAGCGACAAAGTTGATGCTGATTATATGCCAATTTTAGCGCCAATTTTTGAACTTTGGAATAATATTGGTGATCGACTCAGTACAGATGATATATTTTTACCCTGTTTAACTGGCAGCGATGAAGCTTGTCACCGCTGGGCATTAGGTTTTTTCCAGGGGACAAACTACTTTAATGATGAATGGCATGCATTTCTTGATCGAGATGATGCAGGAGCGGTGGTACCATTATTTGCTTTTAAACATGAGTTTGATAAAGATATTTCATTAAGACCCTATAAAGAGAAGCCAATAAGTCATGAGCAGCGGAATAAACTGTTGCAATATTTGAGTGTTGCAGTAACACAAATTTATCAACATTTTGAACCTCAAAGAAAGCTCAACGCTTTAAAAGAGCAAAAAAGTCAGGTTATTTCCCGTGATGAGCCAAAAATAGGCCGTAATGATCCTTGTTATTGTGGTTCTGGCAAAAAGTATAAAAAATGTTGCTTGAACTCCGGTTAGTCAGGTGTGAAGTGGCTGACAAATAGCGTGATACGCTTTTATTGTATACTTTTCGTCAGTACTAATATTCTGTAAATCTACAGTGAGTATGCAATAGATTGTGTAGCTATTATTCGTCAAAAAGCGCTTTGATATTCGTATATTTTAAGCTTGCATAATCTTTGCTTTGGCGTATTTGATCACCACTATAAATTACTCGGCCAGCAATTGCTTGTGCTTGAGCCAGGGTTTGAAAATATCTAATGCCTTTAGTAAAGCTTTTTTGCCAAGTAGCGGATGTTTTAATTTCAACAGGTTGCAGCTTTCTGCCTTTTTGAATAAGTAAGTCCACTTCATGACCATGGCTGTCGCGAAAAAAATAGAGTCTTGGGTCTTTGCCTGCATTAAGCTGGGTTTTTAATGCTTCTATGATGACCATATTTTCAAATAATTGCCCGCGTAGTGGGTCTCTTTGCATTTGTGCTTCAGTCTCAATTCCAAGTAGCCAGGCAGCTAATCCTACATCGATAAAATAAATTTTTGAAGATTTAATGATTCGTTTACCATAGTTTTCATAATATGGATTTAAACGATAAATAATAAATGAGGCTTCTAATACCGAAAGCCATTCACTAATAGTTTTAGCTGATACTCCAACATCTGTCGCAATTGAGGCTGCGTTTAAAAGCTGGCCGACTCGTCCTGCGCATAAACGAACAAAATTTTCAAACTTTGTAAAATCCTTGAGTTGAATTAATGCTCGAACATCTCGTTCAACATAGGTTTGAAAATAAGCACGGTAAAAGCGTTGATTTGACATTTTATTTGGCAGTTTGCCTGGCATAAATCCGTTAATTAAATGTTGGTTTGGACTTAAGTGAGCATAGTCGTCATCTTCTGATGCAATTTCACAAAGTGATAGTGGCAATAATGTTAAAAGAGCTGTTCGTCCAGCGAGTGATTGACTGACTGCGGCACTTAATTCAAGTTGATGACTACCAGTTAAAATAAACTGGGCTAGTTTATTATCGGTATCAACTATGCCTTGAATATAAGATAGTAAATTAGGTGTGCGTTGAATCTCATCGAAAATGACGAATTCATTATACGATTGAAGTAGGCTTTTAGGATCTTCTTCAGCCCAGAGTCGTGTCTCCGGGTCTTCCAAAGAAAGGTATTTATAGTCCGGAAAAGCGAGTTTGCACAAGGTTGTTTTACCCGCTTGGCGAGGGCCTATAATAGTTAAAACACGAAATTCTTGTTTTAACTGATTGATTTCGTTAATTATGCTGCGATTAAACATTTTAGTCCTTAACAAATAACTTAATTAATAAGTCTACTCTGTGTAATTCTGAAGTTCAACTTCAGAATTACACACTAGGAGTCAAGTTTAGCCTGGTGCTTGACTTAGTTATTGCCTGACTAATGAATACATGAGTAACTAGAACATTATATTTGGATACAAATAATTTCATTAACACTGCATAAAGTAGCTAACCCAGTTTGATTACATTTTATAATGTAATCCATTCTAATTATGAACATTGAACATAACCGAGGCATAAATTTATAATGTCAATTGATTTTTCAGGTGTAGCAGGTATATCTCAGCACCAACTTCAGCAACTTAATAGTACATCGCTCACAAGCCAAAACCCAGCAATCGATGATGCTGCAACGGGTATATCTGGTAGTTTTTCTGGTGATGGTTCAATCACTACTGGTCTCAATGGCTCTGGCTATGTGAATTTACCAGATCAAGGGTCTGCTCAGTTTTCCGGTAGTGGCATAACTGCTAGTCAGCACAATGGTCTCACCACCTATACGTTTGGCAACGGTGGTCAAGTAGATTTAACCACCCCTGATGGCAATCAACTGCATTTTTCTGGCGGCTCAGGTATGTCAATGTCAATTGATAATACTGGCAATGTTTCGGTTACTTTTCCGAGTGGTGGCTCTATTGTG
>Ga0115567_10007043_pt1 | contig 10677 bp, 4 predicted proteins | sample COGITO_mtgs_1204_2_FD_88679 | JGI IMG/M metagenome (GOLD analysis project Ga0115567, IMG submission 88679) | Pelagic marine microbial communities from North Sea - COGITO_mtgs_120412 | ecosystem: Environmental > Aquatic > Marine > Epipelagic | place: Germany:Helgoland, sampling site Kabeltonne... | reverse complement strand
TTTTTCTGCAGTTGTGTAAATCGCTTTGAACTCGTCACCAAAAGTGTCGACCAATCTAGGCATAACCTTTGGATCAAACAATGACCACATGCCGTCTTCTTTAACTCTTTCCATGAAAAGATCTGGAACCCAGTTTGCTAAGTTTAGGTTGTGTGTTCTTTGCGCTTCATCTCCAGTGTTGTCTCTAAGCTCTAAAAACTCTTCAACGTCTGCGTGCCAAGTTTCAAGATAAATACATGCAGCACCTTTTCTTCTTCCTCCTTGGTTCACCGCAGCGACTGATGAATCTAGAGTTTTTAAGAAGGGAACGAGGCCGTTTGATTTTCCATTGGTTCCTTTAATAAGAGAACTTCTTGAACGCACTCTTGAAAAAGCAACACCAATGCCACCTGCAAACTTAGACAGAAGGGCGATGTCTTTATACTTGTCATAGATTGAACTCAAGTCATCTTCTGGGCTGTCTAAAAGGTAACAGCTTGAAAGCTGAGGTCTTAGAGTTGCAGAGTTAAATAGGGTCGGAGAGCTCGGCATATAGTCCATTTGAGAGATGAGATCGTAGAACTCTTTTGCCTCTGGAAAAGTTTTCCCAAGCCCGCAAGCCACTCTCAAAAAGAAGTACTGCGGAGTTTCGATGTTTTGGCGGGTTTGAGGATGTTTTAAGAGGTAACGGTCATAAACAGTTCTAAGACCGAAGTACTCAAACTTATCGTTTCTAGTTTTATCAATGATAAGGTTTAAGGCTTCTTTGTTTTCAAAGACAAATTCGGCTTTCTCTTCTGAGATAAGACCTAGTTCACAACCGCGTTTTACAGATTCAAAAAAGTTCGTGATGTTTTGTGAGCTCACTTCTTCTTGGATGTAACGGTTCATCAAGCGTTGAGCAAGTTTAGAGTAAACAGGGTCTTCGCTGATCAGCATAGAGGCCGTTTGAATACAGAGTTCATCTAGTTCTTTGGTGGTTGCCCCATCATAAAGACCAGAGATCGCTTTAGTGGCAATTCTCATAGGGTCCACTTCAGGCAAGCCGTTCGAGCATGCAATCACAACGTTTACGATTTTATTCACATCAACGGGTACAAGATCACCATTTCTTTTTTTAACATGCATCACTTTAGGTGTGCCTGTTTGATCAGAAGGGTCCATGGTCGTTTCTTTGTTCATTGCTGCTGCTGTTGTTGGCTGAACCTGTTCCATCTCTGTATTCATCTTGAATGTCTCCTTTAGAGCCGCTGCTGCTCAAAATCTATTTTGAGAGCGTTAAGTTATTAATTAAAAAAAACACATTTTGAGACAGCAAAGTCCTAATGAATTGCTTAAAAATTCATCCTGATTTCAGAAGCCCACTATGTATTTATGTGTGAAGTGCTTAGGACTTGGCTTTTTTAATTTTCATCTGCTTTTAAAAAGCGATGTAAATTTTTATGTAGCCTAAGCTCTTCCCCCTGTTCGACGAAAACTTGTTTTGCCGAGAACTACAATTTTACTTGTGCTTCCAGACTTTCGTCAAACCCCGAAAAAAAATGTCTTTTTGCATTTTGTCTTGCATCCCTAAAAAAGTTTTCCTCAAAAAGAAGGGTGCTCATCTTAACAACATTCCGGCAACATTTTTTTCTTTCCGTTCACTTTTTTGCGTTCGGGAAGACTTCTATTCTTTCACCTTGATAAAAATGCTTCCAGGAAGAGGGGTCTAGAATTGCTGAAAAAAGAAGAGTCAATAATTTGACTCTTCCTGCCGTCTCAGAACACTTCTGGCTAAAAATTGCAAAAAAGAGGGCGCAACACACACTATATATAGTGAAAATTCTTCTTTTTATCTAGATATTGTGTTTGGAAAGACCGGCCTCGACCTCTTTGCCTTGTTAAAAAGCAGTGGTCCAGTTAGACTTTCCTCTTGTTGGTAAGAGAGGGAAAAATGAGCGTTTCTTATAATGTATACGGCGGAGCCTTACTTTTTACAGTTTTATTCACATGTGGTTTCTCAAGCCATGCTGCTGAGTACACGCCTCTACTAGGCTACGACTCAAAAAAACAAATTGAGCAAAGCCGGGTCGACACAGGACTTTTACACGTAAATCATTACAATGCCGATTTTAATCAAAGTTTTTACTCTGTAGGTTTAAAAACTGAAAAAAAAGTTTTAGGTGGGCGTTTTAAAGCAGCAGGCTTTGGTCTTTTGCAAGTTGAAGGCGATGGCTCGTCCACCTTCTCAGTTAAAAATCTTTATTACACCCAAAAAATAAGTGGCAGCGGTCAGACATCAATAGATATTGGTAGAAAACTTGCCGAATGGTCTTATGATGAACGTTTTAAACCTGCAGGTTTTTGGAACAACGCATGGGATTACAGCAAGGCCTTCCCTGAACAAGAAGGACTTTTTGGAGCCTTTATAAATTTTAAACCTTCTGAAACAACTAAAGCTTTTGTTTTTGCAAGCCCGCTCTCGGTCCCTAAGTGGGTTTCACATTATGACTTTGATGATGAGGGCGGAATAGACGTCAAAACGCCGTGGTTTAATCTGCCGCCGGCACGGGTGACAAGCTCTGGCGTCACGTATGACACACGGTACTTTCTTGAAGCTGATTTAGCAGAAATAGTTCTCAATCCACAGGTTGGTTTTTCACTCGATTACAAATCTAAAACCACAGGTGTTTTTTCAAAAATCTCTTATCTTTATGGTCCTGATAGAGACGTGGACTTAGCCATTAACTTTAAACTTAGATTAAACGATCCGTCTGTACCCGTTGATTTGACCATCACGCCAGAGGTTTCAAACGTTCATAGGGTGGGGACCGAGGTTGGTTACAGTTGGTCTAAAAAAGCAAACACAGTGGTGACTGCTAACTTTAAATTAAGAGACTCTAAGCTAAGCACTGATGATATAGATGGTGAGCAAAGTTATATTGGCCTTTCTTCAGGTGGAGTTTTTCAAGTCATTCACAGCCAAATTTTATTAAAAGAACGCTTGAAACTTACTGCTCATTTTACCGAAAACACTAAAATGACTAGCAACTCAAACGGAGAGTTGGGCTCTGTCCTCTTAGATTCACTTTCAAGTGCTTTTAGATACAAAAGGGGTGTGGGGATGAACCTTGATGTTCAATTGGGCAACAGAAGTCACGTCTCTCTCTATGGATACCAAGACTTTTTATCAAATGGAGCAATGGGCTCTCTTGCTTACAACCTCCATTACAAAAAGGTGAACTTAAGAGCGGGCCTTAGTTTTGTTGAGGCTTTGTCATCAGAATCCACTGGTTTTTATAGAGATTTTAGAAAAAATGATTCTTACCATGTAGGAGCTTCGTATGTTTTTTAAAAGAACCACTGCAACCACAATTTATTTTAGTTTGATTTGTCTTTTTGGAACTGGCTGCAACAACGATTATAATTTTATCGAGCCAGAGACGATAGTGAGCTTGGCATACAACACGAATTGTTTAGATGAGTTAAAGTCTGACTTTGAACTCTATAAAAAAGAAATTTTGTCTGAAGATAAACTGTCTAAAGACTTTGAATGTTTAAGAGACGCTTTGGATTATATCAAGCTAAGAGTAAAGGGTGAAGAGGCTCATAAGTTTACAAGCTCCGAAATAGAGAGGTTTTTAAATAAGATTTTTTTTGACGAACCTAAGTCAGCGTCTTTCTACACAAACGTACTCATAGTTAAATCTCAGATTTGGGGAGGGGATGCTAGTCATCTGACTTTTGAGGACTTTGACAATTTAAAAACCTTTCTAACCTCAGCCGAAGAAACGGCAAAATACTTGCAGCCATATGCATCTGAGCTTTTTTTTGAAAGTCCTTTTGAGGATTCTGAATTAGCTGAATCAGCAGTGCGCTCTTTGATGCCATTTGTAAACAAATGGATTAAATTCACTAAGAAAAACATTGAGATCAAACCCATTTTTGATCTGCTTCAAGATGCTGAGGTAGAGGTTAAGTCTAAGGAAAACTGGATAAGGTTGTTTAACCTAGTGAGAGAATCAAGTTCTGATCAGAGTTCGGTTTTAAATCAAGATAAGGAAAAGCTTGTCGGAGCTGTTCAAAAATACTTTCAAACGGTTCTTAACCTTTACCGCACTTTAGATAGAGAGTGGGAGCACAACAGAGAAGATTTTTTTGATCTTTCAAATGAAATTAAAAGCGGTTTAAGAGCTATTGAAGGCACGATAAAAGGTCATCCAGATCAGAAATGGTCCAGATCTGATCTGATCATGCTCATGAATCTTGTGAGCGATTTTGAGGTCGTTGGCCAAGAACTCTCAGTTCCTGTTCGTGAGCACATTATAGATGTAGTTTTTGGAAAGTGGTTTGTAGCTAGTGAAAAATCTGTGGAGCTCGTATCAGAAAACTTTAAAAAAATTGAGAACTCTTGGAGTGATATAGATGCCTTCATAGTAGACTCTAAAAAACTTGAGGGTTTTGTTGGAAAAACCTTTCCTTTTGTTAAAGAGGGGACAAATTCATTTGCACTTTTTACCCAACAAAGGTGGCCTTCTTTAGTTAGAAAAGACCGCACCTTGTTTATTCCAGACTACGAACCAGAAGTGACTTTCAGCTTTCAAAGTTTGTTTCATGTTGCTTGGCAGTTTACAGCAGCTAAAATTTTAGTTGAGGCCTACACAGAAGATGAAGTGAGACTGCGCACAAGAACGGGTATTTCTATTGAAGAAGTAAAAGAAGCGTATTTAGATGTTTTTGTTTTTTTAAAAGAAATCGAGTTTTTAGGTGAAGAGAGCAGAGGGGGTTGGTTTAGAATTTTTAACGAGGGAAATTTGTTTGTTCCGAGTGCCAACCCTGATGGCTATGTAAGTGTCAGCGAGACGGCAGACTACGCAGCTTTTTTATTCTCAGCAATTTTCATGGGGAGGAATATTTCAGACTCGATTGAGGCTGTGTGTCCAAACTTTGTAGAGACCTGTTCATTTTCCTACATAAGACAAAAACCAGACATAGTTTTTGAAGCTTTGCCAGGTCTTGTGGATTATTTTTCAAATGGCTTAGAAAAAAGCAGCTACAAACGTTGGCAAACTGGTTTTGAGTACATCGCTAAACTAGACAACAATGATAAAAATTATGAAAGCTCTCATTGGTTTAGAGGAACTGTTGCAAATCAGTACAATGAAGTGATTTACCGAAAGTACGATTTAGACAAGTCCGATACGCTAAGTTTTGAAGAGGTGAGTGCAGCCTACGGAGATTTTAAATCAGCGCTCAAGCTTCTTCCTCAAGTTAAGGGAACTGACAATGAAGATAAAGACGAGGTCTTAAAATCTTTCTTAACTCTTTTTGTTAAAGATGGAAGACTACCACAGCTTGCCAACGGCAGACCAAGAGGAAAGCTGATTAGGCATGTTATTGTCTGTGGAGGTGTTCAGACCAGCACCAATAGAGTCTGCACCTTTGAGAGTGACAGGTCTAAAATCATGGCTTTGCTGGCTTTTTTGACAAGTATTTAAGAGATTTCAGATATAGTAATTAAATAAATCTTATGTAGACAAACTTTGTCAGCTCGAACTGAGGCTGTATTCGAGCTGGATCAAAGCATGTAAACATTACATCCCTAATTTTGTTGGTAGATCGAGTAAAATAGACTGTGGGAGAAAACACACTATTTAAAATGATCAGAACCAATCTACTCGCCCAAGGGGCCTTTATTATAAAAACAACTTTGACTGCAACGGCAGTCTTAGTCTTTTGTTTGTCACCATCTGCTTTTGCATTAAGTTCAGGCCAGTTTGATTTATCAACGGTTACTTTTGCTGAAACAAATAATGACAGTGGTGATTTTGAAGCTGTGTTAAATTTTAATTACCGTATAGAAAAAGAATTAAAAAACAGGAGATGGAGGTTTGCTGCTGAGACAGATGTCTTCGCAGCAACATACCCCGACTTTGCATTTGCAATTCCAGAGGCGAAATTTGTTTATTCAACAAGAGACACAGAAGCTTCAATTGGTAGAAAAAAAGTAGAGCGGATCAGTTTTTTAGATGAAGACTGGTACCTGGGGGCTCAAACTGCATTTTTTAGAATGGACCCTTTTAGACCTGCAGAGCAGGGGCTTGTAGGCCTTAACTATCAGATCAAAACCAAAGAGGTTTTTATTGAATTTTTTGGCTCACCTTTTTTTGTTCCAGATCAAAACCCTGGTGTGAAAGTAAGAGAAGACGGCTCTGTGGTCAGTGGCAACCCTTGGGTGATTCTACCTCCTGAAAGATTAGAGCTCTCTACTGGTGGAATGCTAGAAATTGACTACGCATTGGTTGAAGACTCTGTGCCTGAACTTTTGAGTCAGGCTCAGTTCGGTGGAAGATTTGGAATCGAACTAAAAGATTTAAGCATTCTTGGGATGTACTACAATAGACCGTCAAAACAGTTAAATTTTGATGTTTCTGCAAAAGTTGAGTCAGGGGAGCAAGCAGGGTTTGTAAACGTGCAGGCTAAACCTTTGTTTTCAAGAGAGCATTTTTATGGACTTCAAGCTGAGTCTGTGTGGATGAATAAGTTAAAAATTAAAAACGGTTTTTATGGAATCATTCAGCAGAATGATGAGGCTCAGACTGCTAAATTTCAAACCACTAAGTATGATTATTTCTTTATTGCGAATAGTGTAGAGTATGATTTTTCAAAGTTTAAATTAAGCTTAAGGCATCTCTTGACCAACAAAAAGCAGGTTGAGGAAATAGGTGTTACTTATTTTGAAACTTCAAGATTTCTTTTTGAAAATGCAGTTGCTGCTGAAATATCCAATCTCAATTGGAAAACATTGACGTTCAAATTTGGATCTGTTTATTCATATAAAGAAGAAGTGGCTCAGTTCTACATAAGGACACAAAAGAATTTGAACTCAAAATTAGCCGTTTATGCTTTTGCAAACATAATCAATGATTTCTCTGATGCGCAAGTTTCAAGTGACAGCACTGAACTTACTCCATTAGGCATGAAGAGGTATGCTGCTTTAGACAACGTCAGGATAGGACTTTCATATGTCTTTTAAATCTTTGATCTTTTCTTTCTTTGTTCTCACCTCGTTCACAGGATGTTCATGGTGGGGTGGTGATCTGCCAGACAACTCTGTTATAAAGTTGAATGAAAAAAACGTTTTAGAAAATTCTGCTTGTATAGACGAGGTAGGTGCTTTTTTCTCTAATTACTTTTCGGGAACAACCACCGAGGCTGAAATCAATAGAAACTTTTTGTGTATTAATAACACGATGGACACAATTTTTGAGAATGCAATCGAGAAAAATGTAGACAAAGGTTTTACTAAAGGTGAGCTCAGTCAAATTTTAGAAACAATTTTTCCAAGAAAAGAAAAAATTTTCTTAAATGACAACATTGAAGTTCTCTATTTGCTCAAAAGAATTTTTGTGGGAGGAGCGCTTGATGGTTTTAACAGAGCTGACCATAGAAATCTTGTTAGTGTTCTACCGAAAATTAAATTTGAATTTATAAAATCAAGACAAGAAGTTAAACACATATTCTTAGGTTCTAAAATGACTTTTGCTGCTCGAATCAAAGGCTTTGATCAACTTAGGCTTTCATTTAAGTCTTTGGATCAAATTAGATCAGATGCAGGCGGAGAACTTACTGAGCCAGAGGCCATCACTCTAATCGAGCAGATTTTTAAAAGTGAAGGCATTTCAAAATACAAAGGCTTGGCTTATATGGCAAAAACCTTTGTTTATAATGATGAGCCAGAAGTTTTCAACAACAGCCAAAAAGATTTTTTTGAGAGATTGATAAACGTTTTTGAAGTGCAGGCTAAGCTGCGATCCTTAGATTTTAAAAAAGGTTTTTTATTTGGAAAAAGTTTTTATGATCTTGAGTCAGCAGTTCTTATGACCTCAAGAAGCCTCACAAAATGGGCTGGAGCTGATTCTAGGTGGTATATTGATGTTAAGTCTGTTGGAGACATTTTAAAAGCTTCTAGAGATGCTGGGTTTTGGGAAGATAAGTTTTCTGATCCGGATCTAGTTAGCCTCTCTATTAAAAAAATGCTCAGTCAGATTTTTGAAAAAGAAAGGTTGGATCTTTCTTCAATGAAAAAATTAGATCAAATTTTTACAGGCTGGGTGACTAGGCAAGAAAGTATTATTTCAAAATACAAGTTTCCATGGATTGAGAACAAAAAAAATACAAAATTAGATTCTGAATCTTTAAACATTGTCGAAGAAGTCGAGTCTTTTAAATTCCCTCAATTTGTTTCTGAATCAAATGCACCAATTACTATTAAAAGAAGAGGAAACACTCTTGTTCCAGCGAAACTTTACTTTGACCAATCTTTAAAACATTTGCTGATCAGTACGGCAAACGAAGTTTTTAAAGCCTATTCTTCAGTTCAGCCGTTTACTAAAGATGCTCCTAGACAAAGAATCACTCTAACACTTCCAGACGTCACTAGGATCTTTAATGACATCAGACCCTTGGGACTTGAATTTGGTTTTAATGACCCACACCATTGTGGTTCTGAAAAACGAGTTGTGATTGAGGCAGACTCCTTTACGCTTTCAGGTAACGGAGACAATAGAGTCTCTATCCGTGAATCAGTTGAATGGCTTGCCACTATGATTTCAGTGGCCAGTGTGTCTAACCAAGTCTTTAATAGAATTGAAGAATCGTGCTCACTTCCTGGTATGAAGGTTTTAGGATCATCTTTTTTAGGTAGAAAGTGTGCCTTAAATCAAGTGGCGGGAGATGATCAGATGCTTAGGGATCATTTTCCAGATGCTTTTAATTATGTAGATATGCTTAAATCTGATACAAGAAGAGAGTCGTTTGAGAAAAGGTTGGGCGGGCTAGCTGATTGGTTCGATAAAGTTAAATACAAAAAAGAAACGGCTAATGATTTTTTAACAAATAGATTTGATTCGTCCAACACGTGTTCAGATAAAGATAACTTTCCCTATTCGAAAAGAGAGTTCAACACGTCTTTTGCAATAAATATTTATGTAGAAAACTTTTTCTATCAATTTGACAAATCTGGTGTGGACTCTTGGTGGCCCGGAACCACAGACCCCTCTGGTTCAGACTTTATAATTGATGGTGGAGAGCTCTCCAAATTTTTTAAAGCCAAAGCAACGAGCCTCATGGACACCTTGGTTCCTATTTATAAAGATGCACACTGGTCAACACGCCATTTTAGTGACAACAGAGTAAAAAGAACCCTTAGAAATTTACCTGAAAATGCAAACTATATGGATAGATCCAGAGTCTTTCAGCTTTTAAAAATGTTTTTGAGCGTAGACAAAGAAGAAGACAGACATCCCTTTGCTGACAAATACTGTCGCGATGTTTCTAGAACTCAAGACAGCAGTATTTTTTATAGGCAAGAAGACAGGCTTATGTGTCTTCCAAATGAAAAATAGTTTCTTTATTTAGATTCAAAATGCTCCAAATGTGTTTTGGCCACTAAATCATGGCCTAACCACAAGACAGGTGCCGTGGGCTTTGAGGCGTCACACAAAATTGCTTTTCCTGTGGTTTTAAAAACAACTTCACTCAAAGGAAGAGTCATCAATGAGTTTTTATCTTTGTGCAAAGTGATCAGATGATCAGAGGCTCCTTTCATTTTAGCCATAACAGGTTCTTCGTTGTGTTGTGGCCAAGTCTCCCAGTGAAGCTTTGTGGTTTCTGGATCTGTGTTCATATACTTTTGAGTGTAGGCATCAACGACATCAACATCACTTGGGCTGTTTAGAAGTTTTTTACAGGTCTCGTGTACAGTTGTTTCTTTGCCGTCATTTTCAAATTTTAAAGCTCGAAGCAGTGGGTAAAGACAGACTTCTATTCCCATAAACACTGATGATGAATTTGTTAGAATTTCTGGAGCGTTAAAGACTTGAGTTTTAAGTCCTTGATCCCAGTATTTTTTTGCCATGTCTTCAAGTTTCATTTTTGCCCAACCTTGCAAATAGGGCGCATAAGACTGCCATTTGTATTCATCACCCAAAAGAGGTTCGCAGCCGTGGTAACCATAGGCTGAGTAACTTACATGTTTTGCTTTTTCTCTAATTGATTTTGTCTCTTCAACCAAAGTTTCAAATGTGTTTGCCGTGACTTCATCAAATGTTTCAGAGCATAGCTTTCCAATTTCTGAATTCCAAAACTCTTTTGAAGATAAAAATCTTTTTCCAGAACCTTTAAAAACTCTGTTAAGTAGGGGCATTAAAATTTTTGCTCTTGGAATTCCACCAGCCATAGTATGGGCAAAGTGAACGTTCATTCCGTCTTTAACATATTTAGATTCGAGTTCTTCAATAAAGTCTCTTGTGCTTTTCAAAAAGCGCTCCTGACCAAGTTGCTTAGACTCCTCAATTTGTTTCCAGTCGAGCTCTACATCGTTCCACTCATCTCTTTTGATGCCAGCAAGTTGGTCACAAGGAGACTTCCCTTTAGAACTTGGCTCTAAATCAAAGCCTGCCTCAAGTGGGATGTTGATCAAGTTTTTTTGATTTTTTTCAGTGATCTCTTCAGCGGTAAGGCGTCTGATGTTTCCATCTTCATCTCTGCGGCCTACAGTGCCGTAAATAACCTTCATGCCAATGCGCTCAGCCTCTTGCACCATTCCATTAACGTAGCCCCTATCAAAGACCTCTCCAAAGACGACAAGCAGGTCTCCTGGTTTGAAAGTTGAATTTTTGGGGCAGTTACGTAATGCTTTAAAACCTTCCATGAGGA
>Ga0115567_10007040_pt1 | contig 10681 bp, 10 predicted proteins | sample COGITO_mtgs_1204_2_FD_88679 | JGI IMG/M metagenome (GOLD analysis project Ga0115567, IMG submission 88679) | Pelagic marine microbial communities from North Sea - COGITO_mtgs_120412 | ecosystem: Environmental > Aquatic > Marine > Epipelagic | place: Germany:Helgoland, sampling site Kabeltonne... | reverse complement strand
GATTATACCCCGTCGCAGGTCAGCGTCGGGACGGGTGGCAAGCAGATCCTGTACAACGCGCTTGTGGCCACGATGAACCCCGGCGAAGAGGTCGTGATCCCTGCGCCCTATTGGGTCAGCTACCCCGATATGGTGCTGCTGGCCGGTGGTACGCCGGTGATTGCCCCCGCGACGCTGGAGAATGACTTCAAGCTGACGCCTGAGGCGTTGGAAGAGGCGATCACGCCCAACACGAAATGGTTCATCTTCAACTCGCCCTCGAACCCCACAGGCGCGGGCTATAGCTGGGATGAGCTGAAGGCGCTCACCGATGTACTGATGCGGCACCCCCATGTCTGGGTGATGACCGATGATATGTATGAACATCTGGCCTATGATGATTTTAAATTCTGCACCCCCGCGCAGGTGGAGCCTGCCCTTTATGACCGTACGCTGACGGTTAACGGTGTGTCCAAAGCCTATGCCATGACCGGCTGGCGTATCGGCTATGCTGCGGGGCCAGAAAAGCTGATTGGCGCGATGCGCAAGGTACAGTCGCAATCCACGTCGAACCCCTGCACCGTCAGCCAGTGGGCGGCGGTCGAGGCGCTGAACGGCACGCAGGACTACATTGCAGAGAACAACAAGATGTTCACCCGCCGTCGCAATCTGGTGGTGGATATGCTGAACGAGATCGACGGCGTGATCTGCCCCAAACCCGAGGGCGCGTTTTATGTCTACCCGTCCATCGCAGGGCTGATCGGCAAGACCACCCCGTCGGGGATCACCATCACCGATGACGAGGTTTTCGCCACCGCGCTGCTGGAAGACACTGGCGTTGCTGTCGTCTTTGGCGCGGCTTTCGGGCTTAGCCCGAACTTCCGCATCAGTTATGCCACCTCGGATGAAACACTGAAAGAAGCCTGCATGCGTTTGCAGAAGTTCTGCGCCGCGTTAAGCTAAGCCGGACCCAAAAGGAGCCGCCATGTCGAGCGATTTGCCAGAGTATTACTTTCGCGTGCGCGAGAATGGCGCGGCTGTGTTTCGCGTGGATGCAGAGAACCGCCAGCGGCGGATCGAGATGGACCAGATCGCCGTTGTGAATATCCGCAACGGCGAGATCAAGCCGCAGGGCGACCGTGTGCTATCGGACGGTGATATAGAGCGTATCCGCCAGTGGATGAACGCGCGCGCGCAGGTGCTGGCGCAGCGCGACATCGACGATATTCACCGCGCTGTCGATCACCTCAACCTGACCACGCAATGGGTGCAGTCAAAGGCCACAGATGAACAGCTTGATGCTGTGACGGACGCGTTGCTTTTGGCAATGCATGATCTGCGCAGCACGCTGGTGCGCAAGAAAGCCGACCGGCTGCCCTAAGCTGCCGGTCGCGGGTGCCCTTACGCGGCAGTGGGTGCGGTTGGCCCCAGCTGTTTCAGCACGCTGCCCCAGAAGCGTGCATTCAGCAGGATTGCCGCCACCCCAAGACCAAAGACCAGCCCGAGCCAGACCCCCACCCCTTCGAAATCGAAGACGAAGCCCAGCAGATATGACGCTGGCATGCCCACAATCCAATAGCTAAAGCCAGCAAGGATCATCGGCACCGTGGTATCCTGCACCCCGCGCAGAATGCCCAGGGCCACGGCCTGCGCGCCATCGACAAGCTGGAACAGCGACGCCATCGCCAGCAGTGCCACACCGATCGCAAGGATCTGTTCGCGGGCGGGTTCATCACGTTGCATGAACAGGTTGATCAGGGGTTCGGGCCACATCACGAAGACAAAGACCGTGACCACTGCGACCAGCGCCGACATCACTGTCGCCATGATCGCACCACGCGCCAGATGCGCCGGATCGCGGCGGCCATAGGCATTGCCCGCACGAATGGTGGCAACGTTGCTGATACCAAGGTGCACCATGAATGTGATTGACGCCAGCTGCAGCGCAATGCCGTGGGCGGCGAGTGCCACCGTGCCCAGCCAGCCCATCATGACGGCGCTGGCCGCGAACAGCCCGACCTCGCTTAGCCCCGTGAATCCGATGGGCAGGCCCAGACGGAACACGCGGGCCAGCATCTCCCAATCGGGGCGCCAGAGACGGACGAACATCTGGTGCTGCGGCATTTTCCATAAAACATAGACCACCACGGCGACCAGCGACACGCTGTGCGACGTGACAGAGGCGATGGCCGCACCGCGCACGCCCAGTTCGGGCGCGCCCCAGTTGCCGAAGATAAACGCATAGTTGGCCAACACATTCGCAACGCCTGCCAGCAGCGTGATCCACAGCACGACCTGCGTCCGCTCCAGCGCGGCAAGGTAGCTTTTGAGCACCATGACCATCAGCGCGGGGAAAATGCCCCAAGCGGCGATGAACAGATAGCCGTCCACCATATCGGCCAGCGCCTGATCCTGCCCCATCAGCGCCATGATGGGCCGCGACCAGATCATCAGCGGCAGTGCCAGCACGGCAAAGCCCATCGACAGCCACATGCCCATACGCGTGGCGCGGCGCAGCCCGACCTCGTCGCCTTCCGCGTCAAAGGCGGCGACGAGCGGCATCACGCCCCACGCAAAGCCCGAGCCAAAGATCAGCAGCACGAAGAAATAGGTACTGGCGAGGGTGACAGCGGCCAGCGCCTCGACGCTGTACCAGCCCGCCATAACCGTGTCGGAGACCCCGATCGCGATCTGCCCCAAATGCCCGCCCACAAGCGGAAGCCCCATCACGGTGATGGCCCGGGCGTGGCCCGGATATGTCATGTGTTTTCTCATCCACCTTTCCTACGCCGGAGCCGCCGCCAAGGAAAGAGCCGATGGCCCTGGGGTGGCGGCGCCAGACGGGCTTGCACGCTGACGCTGCGCGGGCCACAGTCCGGTCAACAAGAGCAAAGGGGATGTTCGTGCCTCCCCCGCCTAAGACAGTGATGAAACGGAGACGTGATGACCGCCCATTGGACCGAAACCACAGAGCTGAACGGCAACCCGTTCTTTATCCGCCACTGGGGGAACAAGGATGCCCCCAAACTGTTGATGTTGCACGGCTTTCCAGAATACTCCGGCGCGTGGAACGATCTGGCCCCGCTGCTGGCCGACCGGTTTCACTGCATCGCCCCCGACCAGCGCGGCTATGGTCAAAGTTGGCGACCGGCCGAGGTAGAGCACTATAAGACCGCAAAGCTGGTGTCGGATATGGTGGCACTGATCGGGGATGAACCGGTGATCTTGCTAGGACATGACTGGGGGGCCTCTGTCGCCTATGCGCTGACCATCGGGCGGCCTGATCTGGTGTCCAAACTGATCATCATGAACGGCGTCCACCCTGCCCCGTTCCAGCGCGAGCTAGCTAAGGGGGGCGCGCAGACGGACGCGTCGCAATACATCCATTTCCTACGCCGTGACGGGTCAGAGGATATTCTGGCCGCGGATGATTTCGACAAGCTGATGGGACTGTTCTCGGCGCATATGGATATGAGCTGGCTAGAGGGCGAGACGCTGGCGGGGTACAAAGGCGCATGGCGTGATGCAGCGGGCTTGCGCGGGATGGTGAACTGGTACCGCGCCTCACCGCTGAGACTGGGGGCCGAGGGCGAGGCGATTGACGACGCGCTGAGCTTTGATCCGGCGCGGTTGCAGGTCCGCTGCCCGCACCTGTTGGTCTGGGGGACGGACGATACCGCGCTGCTGCCCGAAACGACCCGCGGGCTTGAGGCGTACGCCCCAGACCTGACCCGCGTCACCATCGAGGGCGCGGATCACTGGCTGCACCACCAAAAACCGCAAGAGGCGGCGGAGGCCATTCTGAACTGGCTTTAGGCCACGCCTGCCCCGTCCCGCGCGTTATTTGCGGGCGCGGGTAAAGACCATTTTCTGCTGGTGCAGATCGGCAGGGTCGCCCATCCACGCATAGGCCAGCAGCGCCGGTTCGCGGTCCCCTACCGTGATCCGGTGCAGATGTTCCGGCGGGTTAAAGATCATTGATCCGGGCACATAGACGCCCTGATGGTTTTCCGACACCGCGCCGGACAGACACACGTAGCTTTCGGTGATCCCCTTATGGGCATGCGACGGATATGTGCAGGCGGGCGCAAAAAGCACGACACCCAGAATGATATCATGGCTGACGACCGGCCCCTGCGCCCCCGCCAGTTCGGCATAGGCATAGCTGTTGGTCAGCCCTTTGGGGACTTTCTCGTAGCCGTATTGCCAGCTGAGGTCATGGGCGATCGCATCCAGCGCCCGCACAGCCGGTGCCAAGGCCCCCTGTTTACCTTCGTCAAGCGCGCGACGCAGATGCGCTGTCACGGGTTTGACGGCAGGCGGTTGCAAGCGCAGTTCGGCGTTGCCGCGCAGCAGCCGCGCAATCGCCTCGCGGGCTTTGCGTTGGTGGCTTTTGATCCGGTCGCTGCCGCCTGCCGGCAGGTAGCGGTACAGCTCGTCACATTCCTGCATCATATAGCGCCAGTCGGGCACATCGCGCAGGGTTGTGGGGGCAGCGGTGTCAAATGTCATGGCAAGCCTTCCAACGGTTTCCTGCACCGATGATAGCAAAGGCACAACCACAGGAAACCCCGCATTGCGACGTCATCCGCCCTTCCCCCGACCATGGCGCTCTGGCATAGTGGCAGGCTCAACAAAAGCAACAGACAGGCAGGCCCCTACATGTCCGATCTTCTTTCCGGTGCGCAGACCAACGCCAAGGAATATGATGCCTCATCAATTCAAGTGCTTGAGGATATGGAGCACGTGCGCCTGCGCCCGGGCATGTACATCGGGGGCAAGGACGACCGCGCGCTGCACCATATGGTCGCGGAAATCATCGATAACTCGATGGACGAGGCGGTCGCGGGCCATGCCACCTGGATCGAACTGGAACTGCACGAGAACGGCCATGTCACCGTGCGCGACAACGGGCGCGGCATCCCCACCGATCCGCACCCCAAAGACCCCAGTAAATCCGCGCTGGAGATCATCTTTTGTACGCTGAATGCGGGCGGCAAATTCTCGGGCGATTCGTATGAGACCTCGGGCGGTCTGCACGGGGTCGGGTCATCGGTGGTTAACGCCCTGTCCGATCACCTGCGGGTCGAGGTCGCACGCAACCGCGAGCTTTTCGCGATGGAGTTTTCGCGCGGCATCCCCCAAGGCAAGCTTGAAAAAATCGGCGCGGCCCCGAACCGGCGCGGGACGGCTGTCACCTTCCACCCTGATCCCGACATTTTTGGCGCGCTCAAACTCAAGCCCGCGCGGCTGTTCGCGATGGCACGGTCCAAGGCCTATTTGTTTTCCGGCGTCGAAATTCGCTGGAAAACCGCCCAGACCGACGGCGACACCCCGCAAGAGGCGACGTTCCATTTTCCCGGCGGTCTTTCGGACTATCTGAACGAAACGCTGAAAGGGTCGACGACCTACGCCGAACACCCCTTTGGCGGCACCGTCGATTTTCGCGAGAAGTTCAATGCGCCGGGCAAGGTCGAATGGTCGATCAACTGGACGCCGTCGCGCGACGGGTTCATCCAGTCTTACTGTAACACCATCCCGACCCCCGAAGGCGGCACCCACGAGGCCGGTTTTTGGTCCGCGATCCTGAAAGGCGTCAAAGCGTATGGCGAGCTGGTCGGCAACAAAAAAGCCGCCACCATCACCCGCGACGATCTGATCACCGGCGGCTGTGCGCTGGTGTCGTGCTTTATCCGCGAGCCTGAATTCGTCGGCCAGACCAAGGACCGGCTGGCCACGGTGGACGCGCAGCGCATGGTAGAAAACGCCGTGCGCGACCACTTTGACAACTGGCTGGCAGCGGATACCAAATCGGCAGGCGCGATCCTTGATTTTCTGGTGCTGCGCGCCGAAGAACGCCTGCGCCGCCGTCAGGAAAAGGAAACCGCCCGCAAGACCGCAACCAAGAAGCTGCGCCTGCCCGGCAAGCTGACCGACTGTACGTCAAAAACCCGCGAAGGCACCGAGCTGTTCATCGTGGAGGGCGACTCTGCTGGCGGCTCTGGCAAGGGCGCGCGCAACCGCGTGAACCAAGCGCTGCTGCCGCTGAAGGGCAAGATTTTGAACGTGCTGGGGGCGGCCTCGGGCAAGCTGAACACCAATGCCGAGATTAACGATCTGTGCGAAGCGTTGGGTGTGGGCATGGGCAGCAAATTCGTGCTGGACGATCTGCGCTATGACAAGATCATCATCATGACCGATGCGGACGTCGACGGGGCCCATATCGCGGCCCTGCTGATGACGTTCTTTTACACCCAGATGCGCCCGATGATCGACGCCGGCCACCTCTACCTAGCCTGCCCACCGCTGTACCGTCTGACGCAAGGGGCAAAACGGGTCTATGTGTCTGACGACGCAGAGAAAGACATGTGGCTAGAGAAGGGTCTGGGCGGCAAAGGCAAGATCGACCTGCAACGCTTTAAGGGTCTGGGCGAGATGGACGCGAAGGACCTGAAAGAAACCACAATGGACCCCAACACCCGCAAACTGATCCGCGTCACCGTTGACGAAGACATGCCCGGAGAGACCAGCGATCTGGTCGAGCGCCTGATGGGGAAGAAACCGGAGCTGCGGTATCAATACATTCAGGAGAACGCCCAGTTTGTGGAGGAGCTGGATGTTTGAGGGGGCTGTTGAAACGGTTCACTCATTCACTTTTGCGCCAGAGATGGGCTATTCACTTCATTCTCTCAATGTATTCGCGCACATTGGCTTCGAGCGCGAACTCGCGACGAATAACACTTAACCGACAAGCGATATGTCAGCCCCCAAGGATTGCCATTGATACCGGCGTCCTGCAGCTTTTCGGGAAAAAGGTTGTATCGCCCGAGGTTATGTGGACGTCTTGGAAAGAGAGAGATACAGCCTTTCGGCACTTAAGTAAGTCCGAAGATTTCCAAGTTTTTGAAAAAACAGAAGAAATGAGCTTTTGTTTTGCTATCTGTGAAGCGTTTCGGACGGGAGACCTCAGAGCAATTCAACTCGAAAGTATAGGTAGGGAGCAGGCTGGAGCAAAAAACATTCATCTCTCTCGTCATCATGGTCACCTCCGCCTGGACTACGGCGTAAGCTACGAACTTTTTGATTTTTTAGATTTGATAGAAGAATCTGGGGAGCTTTTCCGTCGGATGAGTATAGACTCAACCAGCATCGTTGGACCAAAATATCAAATTGACACAAAGTACGTAACTCTAATTAGACATCTCAGTGGAAAGTCTCATAAAAAGGACCTTATTCACATTATAGCCTGCGATATTGGAAACATCGAAGTTTTCTTAACGATAGATCAAAAGCTGATAAATGCATTTTCTACCTATCAAAGTAGGAAGGGCGTGTATCGATTAAACGTCAAATTACTGACACCACGTGAACTTTGTTCGCATTTGAAAATGGCACCAATTAACATTCCTTTTTGATAATGAACGCTACGCCCGATGCACCCCCCGGGACTCTGCCCATTCGACCCTGAAACCTTCCCCCGGAAGGTTTCCGAGACGGGTCTCACTTCTCTCAAAAATACCGCTTGATCCCCCACCCGCTTTCACTCAACGTTTCGCCATGATCCGCGCCCTCATCCTCCTAATGTTTCTTGCCTCTTGCGGGCGGCCGTTGACGGAGAATGAGATGCTGTTCGCGGGCGACATCATGGGCGACACGCTGAATTACCCCAAGGTGCGGCTGCATGACGGGTCGCCCTCGCGGGGGGTGACGATGACGCGCAAGGCGCGGCCGCGCACGACCTGTCGCGAACGTATTCTGCCGCCCGAAAAAGTGGGCGAGGTGATCACCACCAAACCCGCCGCCGTGGCGCTGTGGAATACGGTGCTGTTCGACGAGGACTGGTATCTAGACGATTATCTGCCAGATTACCCCGACCGGATCGGGCTGATCGCGACGATGATCTTTGCGCATGAGCTGACCCATATCTGGCAATGGCAGAACCGCAAGACGACGGGCTACACCCCGCTGCGTGCGGCTTTTGAGCATGGCGGCAGGGCTGATCCGTACCTTTTTGATCTTGAAAGCGATCCGCAGTTTCTGGATTTCGCCTATGAGCAGCAAGGCTCCATCGTCGAGGAATTTGTCTGCTGCCGTGCGTTGGACCCGCAGGCCCCACGCACGCAACGGCTGCACGCGCTGATCTCGCAGGTCATGCCTGTAGCCCCCCTACCCCAAAGCCGCGCCTCTGCTGTGCGGATGCCGTGGGACGGGGTCGAAGTGAACGGGATTTGTGGTTAACGCTGGATGCTTTCGAGATAGACCAGCAGGCCGGCAAGGACGCGTGGCGTCGGCGTCAATTGTCCGTCAAGATCAACCGGCACCAGATCCAGCGCCATGCCCTCGCCAAAGTTCGGCATCACCCGTTTCAGGTGAGACCCGCCGAAATCATCTTCAGGATCGCCATAGATATAGGCCAGCGTCTTGGTCTGTGGGAACCGCCCGCCGTTGTCGCGCGCGAGCAAGGTCAGGTCGCGTGGCTGCGCGCTGAGCCCCTTGGCAACCGCGCCATCGCCTTGCGCGTTGCGCCCGTGGCATTGCACGCAGTTCTGCGCGAAGAACGCGGCCCCTTCGGCACGGTCGGGGGCGTCGGGCATCGGCTTGGCGGGCATACAGGCGGCAAGGCTCAGCAAGAGCGTCGCGCCAAGGGCTGTGGTGATTTTCATCATTTGATCCTCCGGTAGGTCACTGGGATGCTTGCCCTTGCTACGGGTCTTCGCCATGATCCAGATCAAGTAATTGAATTAATTTGGGCATATCATGGCACATTATGCAATTGTGATGCTGTTGGCTGGCATCGGTATTCCGGTTCTGGCCGCGCTGAACGCGGGTCTTGGCAGCCGGATCGGGTCTCCTGCGGCGGCGGCAACGGTGCTGTTTGTGGTCGCTTTCGCGGTCAGTCTGGTGGTCGCGTTGTTGGTGGGGCGGCAAGGGTTTGCGCAGATCCCCGCGGCCCCGAAACATCTGCTGCTGGCCGGTTTTCTGGTGGCCTTCTACATCTTGTCGATCACCTTTATCGCGCCGCATTTCGGCGTGGGCAATGCGGTGTTCTTTGTCTTGGTGGGGCAGCTGTTCAGCGCGGCGGCGATCGACCATTTTGGCCTGTTCGGCGCGCAAGTGTCGCCCTTGGGTGCCGCGCGCGCGGGGGGTATCGCGGTGATGTGCGCCGGCGTGTGGCTGACCCAGCAGGCCTGAGGGTAGAGGCCTAAAGGCTGACCAACTGCCCTGCATCCAGACGGATCTGACGGTCCATCCGCGCAGCCAATTCAAGGTTATGGGTCGCGATCACCGCAGATAGCCCCGTGCCGCGCACCAGCGTCATCAGCGCGGCAAAGACCTGATCCGAGGTGGTCGGGTCAAGGTTGCCCGTCGGTTCATCCGCCAGCAGCAGCCGCGGCGCATTGGCCAACGCACGACAGAAAGCGACCCGTTGCTGTTCGCCGCCCGACAGCGCCGCGGGCCGGTGGTCGGCACGGTGGCCGATACCGACCTCGTCCAGCAAAGACCGCGCTCGGGTCTGGGCATCGGACTGCGACACGCCATTGGCAAGCTGCGGCAGGACGATATTTTCCAGCGCCGAAAACTCGGGCAGCAGGTGGTGGAACTGATAGATGAACCCCACATCGCGCCGCCGCACGCCTGTGCGTTTGCGATCGGACTGCCCCGTCATATCGGTGCCGCCGATTTCAACTGTCCCCGCGTCGGGCGTATCCAGCAGCCCTGCGATATGCAGCAGCGTCGACTTGCCCGCACCTGACGGGGCGACCAGCGCCACGACCTCGCCCGGGGCGACAGTCAGGTCAATGCCGCGCAGCACGTTGACTTCGTTCGGTTGGCCGGGGTTGTAGGATTTTCCGATCCCCGAGAGCCGCAAAACAGGATCATTCATAGCGCAGCGCCTCGACTGGGTTCATGCGCGCGGCACGGCGCGCAGGGAAGATGGTGACAACAAAAGACAGCCCGAGCGACAGGCCTATGGCCGACATCACGTCACCGAATTGCAACTTGGCCGGCAGGAAATAGATGCCGCGGATCGACGGGTCCCATGCGTTGCCGCCCGAGAGGTAGTTCACGGCGGCAAAAATCTGATCAACATACAGCGCAAAGAGACAGCCCAAGATCACCCCCATCGCCGTGCCGATGATGCCGGTGAAGGCCCCGCAGATAAAGAAAACGCGCAGGATCGACCCTTCGCTCAGGCCCATGGTGCGCAGAATACCGATGTCGCGGCCCTTGTTTTTGACCAGCATAATCAGGCCCGACACGATGTTCATCGCCGCGATCAGCACAAGGATGCTGAGGATCACGAACATCACGCGGTCTTCGATATCAAGCGCGTTCAGGAACGACCCCGACGCATCACGCCACGTCCAGATCATGCCGCGATCCCCTGCCGCGGACAGCAACGGCACGGTCAGATCGTCCACGCGGTCGGGGTTTTCGACCATCACCTCAAGCTCGTCGGCGACGCCTTCGCGGTTAAAGAACGACTGCGCCTCGGTCAGCGGCAGATAGGCGCGCGTACGGTCGATGTCATAGCGACCGGCGGTGAAAATATAGGTCACCTCATAGCCATTTACCCGTGGCGAGGTGCCAAAGGCGGTTTTCACCCCGTTCGGAGAAATGATCTTGATCGTGTCACCCAAGCCGACCCGCAGCGCCTGTGCCACGCCGGACCCGATGGCAATGCCCTGTTCGAAATCGG
>Ga0115567_10007037_pt1 | contig 10684 bp, 5 predicted proteins | sample COGITO_mtgs_1204_2_FD_88679 | JGI IMG/M metagenome (GOLD analysis project Ga0115567, IMG submission 88679) | Pelagic marine microbial communities from North Sea - COGITO_mtgs_120412 | ecosystem: Environmental > Aquatic > Marine > Epipelagic | place: Germany:Helgoland, sampling site Kabeltonne... | reverse complement strand
TTTTGAGAGTTCTTAATAAACGGGTAGAGCCATGTAAGATCTCTTCTGTCATTAATTCCAGCTAATGCTGGTCCAACAACTTTTCTATCAACTGCGTGACAGGTATTACATCCCCAATCACTAAACAATGATTTTCCCTCTGCTATGATTGCTTCGTCAGTTGGAATTTGGTCCTTTTGAGCAAATGCTTGAGGTCCAGAAAAAACAAAACAGCATACAATTGTGCACACTGCCATGAAGCGAGTTAAGGCCTTTTTAGATATCATGAAATCCTTATTAAATAAATAAGACAAACAAATCAAAGATTGCTTTGAAGAAAGAGCATGCCACGCAAATCTACCGGAAGAGTTTCCAGAATTAATTTGTTGACTATTAGTTTCAGGTATGTTTCGGTTCTTTTGAATCACAGAGTATCTCTTCTCAAATCGAGACAAAGGTAGTATCGGAACGTCTTATATCAAACAAAATCATAAGCACTTTTCTAGTGGAGAAATGAGTATAAAACACTACTAATCAAATATTTAAATATTAATAATTTTAATGCTATCTAATTTAGAATTGTTTTAAATAAGAAACAGGGTCCAATCCACATGGGTCGCCTAGCCTGTCATTATTTGGTATTGCAAAAGTTGAGAATTTATGAGAGGTCAGATAGCACAATCAATGGTTCTTCATTTCATATCCTTAGGCTCAGAATAATGCAGGCAACACTGGTCATAAAGTGTGTTTATTATTTTTGAAAAAGAGTAATAAAAAAAGAGAGACAATAATGTCTCTCTTTTTTGAGGCGTTGAGCGGATTCGAACCGCTGTAGGAGCTTTTGCAGAGCTCAGCCTAGCCACTCGGCCACAACGCCCTAATGGGAGCGCAAATTTATCAAATATGACGGATGGTGCAAACAGAGTTCAAAGTTATTATTACAACTTTTAATTAAATCCATCATGATGATCATAAAGGATCATAGGGAAGCAATTAAATTAGGTTTATGCCTGAAATTTGGATGATATATCATTCATGAAAGCAATTGATCTCAGTCAATTAAGCATTCAACCTTCCCATTCACAGCATTTCCATACTAAATCGAGCTAACTGGCCGCCAGATTCAAATTTAAACCCTGCTCCATAGACTTGAATTATACATAAGTATTCAAAAAGTTGAGACACAAAAAAAACGCCTCATAATTAAGGCGTTTTTTGATTTATAACTTAGTAATAAAGTTTACTTCGCTTCTTCAGCCGGTGCATCATCAGATTTCTCTTCCTTAGCAGCCTTAGGTGCAGCCTTCTTCTTAGCAGGTGCTTTTTTAGCTGGAGCTTTCTTAGCCTTAGGCTTTTCCTCTGCTACAGCTTCAGTAACCTCTTCTACAACAGCAGCTTTTGGCTCAGCTTTCTTAGTCTTAGCTTTCTTCTCGTTGACCTTCTTGGTGTTTCCTTCCATTTCAGCCTTAAGAGCAGACAATGCATCCAAATCACCTAAAGTAGATACTTCAGACTCTTTGTTTACTTTGCTAGCACCACTTCCTCTTCCGCCAGTTGCTTTCTTCTTAGGAGCAGCAGGTTTTTCCTCAGTCTTAGAATGAGTATTAGTATGAGAAAGAACGATACGCTTATCGTCTTTAGAGAAATCGATTACAATAAAATCAACTGTTTCTCCAACTTCAACATTAGAACCATCCTCTTTTTTCATATGTCTGTTGGTAGAAATTCCTTCCAGACCATATGGTAACTCAAGTGTAGCTCCTTTATCGTTTCTCGAAATCACAGCACATTTATGTACCGAGCCTTTACTAAACACAGTTTCGAAAGTATCCCAAGGATTCTCTTCTAACTGCTTATGGCCAAGTGCTAATCTTCTGTTATCTATATCCAATTCTAAAACTTGAACATCTAGCTCTTCATTCACTTTAACAAATTCTGATGGGTGCTTGATCTTCTTTGTCCAAGACAAATCAGAAACGTGTACCAATCCATCAATTCCTTCTTCAAGTTCGATGAACAATCCAAAGTTTGTCAAGTTTCTTACAATACCTGTGTGGTTTGTACCAACACCGTATTTAGTAAGTAAGTCAGTCTTTGTCCATGGATCTTCAGTCATTTGCTTGATACCAAGAGACATTTTTCTCTCTTCTCTATCTAATGTCAATACAACTGCTTCCATTTCGTCACCAACTTTCATGAAATCCTGTGGATTTCTTAAATGCTGAGACCAAGACATTTCAGAAACGTGAATTAGACCTTCAACTCCAGGAAGCAATTCTAAGAATGCACCGTAATCGGCAACATTTACGATCTTCCCTTTAACCTTTGATCCAATCTCTACTGTAGCTTCTAATTTATCCCAAGGGTGCTCAGTCAATTGCTTCATGCCCAATGAGATTCTTTTCTTGTCATCGTCAAAGTCAAGTACTACTACAGTAACTTTTTCGTCTAGCGTCAATACATCAGCAGGGTCATTAATTCTACCCCATGAGATATCAGTGATGTGCAATAGACCATCTACACCTCCAAGATCGATGAATACACCGAAGTTGGTCATGTTTTTGATCACACCTTCTAGTACTTGACCTTTCTCAAGGTTCTCAAGAATAAGTGCTTTCTGCTTCTCAAGGTCTTTCTCGATAAGTACCTTATGTGAAACTACAACGTTGTCGTTAGCGTGGTTGATTTTAACAACCTTCACTTCCATCTTCTTACCAACAAAAACATCAAAGTCTCTAATTGGCTTCACATCAATTTGTGATCCTGGCAAGAAAGATTCGATTCCATAGATGTCTACAATAAGACCACCCTTAGTTCTTCTCTTAACAATACCTTCAAGGATGTTATCATTATCAAGTGCATCTTGAACGATTTCCCAAGCCCTAACAATTTTCGCCTTTCTTCTTGAAAGCACCAACTGACCTTGTGAGTTCTCTTGCTCCTCTATATATACTTCTACTTCATCTCCAACTTTTAAGTCCGGAGTATCTCTAAATTCAGAGGCACCTACCAAACCGTCAGATTTGAATCCAATGTTTAAAACAACATCACGATCATTAATTGATACAACAGCACCTTTAACGACCTTCTTTTCTTCAACAGTAGTTAATGTTTCTTCGTAGATTTTTGAAAATTCATCTTTCTCCTTCTTCGAATATCCTTCGCCGAATCCTTTTGTTTCAAAAGCATCCCAATCGAACTCACCTGCTATTTCAACTACAACTTCTTTTTTTGGTTTAGCAGTTTTTGCGGCCTTTTTCTCAACCTTTGCTTCTTCAACAACTACCTCAGCAGTCTTTTCCTCTACAACTTTCTTTGCTTTTACCTTTTTTGGTGCCTCTTCTGGGGTTTCAACTACCTCGGTAGTTTTTTCAGTGGCCACTTCTTCAACAACAGCTTTAACTTCTTCTGCTGTCTCTTGGTTTTTACTTTCTTCAGACATAATAAAAAAACTCTGTATCATACTCCTATCGGCTTCCAGAGCATTAACCGATGGATTTTATTGTGATTGTTTTTCCCAAATTTAACATCTAGAAACCCGTCTCACTCGAAACGGACTGCAAAGGTATTGAAAATATATCTGAATCAAAATAAAATAGTAGCTCCTATGCGGGTTTTTTCCTTAGGAACGCACGCCTTTAAGTATTGACTATTCTGTTGATTTTGAAGAGCTTGTGGGAATGTTTATTTAATCCTTCATCAAAAATTCCTTCTGCATCGAATGGATCAATGCGCACACAGCCCGAAGCATGGATTATCAGGTCTCCAGGAAGTACAATTCCCACATGATTCATTATACCATTATCATTTTTGAAAAACGCCAAGTCACCAGGTGCTCTTTCTTCATAACTCACCTCTTTCCCTTGACGAATCTGCTGACTCGAATCTCTTTTTAAATGGTAACCTGATATTCTAAATACTTGTTGTGTAAAGCCTGAGCAATCTATACCAAAAGGAGTTTTCCCTCCCCATAGATAAGGAGCATTCAAGTATTTCTTGGCTATTGAAATCAATTGGTCAATCGTCCACCTTTGAAAAAGACTTTTTGCTTCTCCCGTGAACGCCAGTTTCTCTTCAGCAACAAATAATGGATTACTTAACAAGGGCAAAATTGCTCCAATGGTTACATGGACGACATTTTTATTGTATAATATTCTGGCGGTATGATCAATGCAAATCTTGTACTCGGTATTATCAAGCTGCTCAAAATATTCAAATGAAATACTATGATGTTGTTTAAAATCTATCCAGCCTTCATAATCGTCGAATGCATTTTGGATATAAATCCATTTACCGTCTTCGCTCGATTCCAGGACCCGGTAGTGTTCCCCAAAAAGTAACTGAGAAATTAATTCAGCCGCATCTTCTCCAAGTGCTCTTATAGGGACGACACTCAATCGACAAATACCGTAATCTGGTGACTTCATTAAAAATTCGCTCTTTCTATTTCACGTTTTGTGTCTTTCTCTTTTAAAGAATCTCTTTTGTCATGCAGTTTTTTACCTCTTCCCAATGCTATTTCAAGCTTGGCAAAACCGCGATCATTAATAAACAATTTTGTAGGAACAATGGTCAGGCCTTTTTCTAAACTTTTCTCACTCAATTTCCTTAGTTCAATCTTGTTGAGTAATAATTTTCTTTCTCTATCACTAACATGGTTATAATGAGTTCCTTGTGCGTAAGGTGAGATATGCAATTGTTTCACATAAAGTTCATTGCCCTTAAAGTAACAAAAAGCATCCTGCATATTTACCTTAGCCTCACGAATAGATTTTATCTCCGTTCCCTGCAACTGCATTCCAGCAACATACTTATCGAGTAATTCAAACTCAAATCTTGCTTTCCTGTTGTTAATATTTACGGTATTTGAAAACCGACTTTTGTCCTTCGCCATCTATCGTTCTAAACTAGTGAAAATTTGGTTGATCTTTATTTTTGATAAAATTTTCTGCCCGGTTCTTCCTGATGCTATTTGTCTATTTCCTGCTTTTACTCTAATCGTACAAATCAATTCATTCTCAATAATGGACTCTATTTCGGCAATTACTTCTACATGCTCACCAAGAAATGCAGGGCTTAAATGTCTTATTTCTAATAAAGTACCAACTCCCTCTTCATGCTTATCGATCATTTCTCGTACAAATTGTCGCGAAGCCCATTCCATTTCTCTTCCAAGTGCAAAAGTGCTACATACCTTATGAACAAGACCTGTCTGAAATGATGCAAAGTCTTCTGCAGCGACTTGGAACAGATGCTTCTTCACATCACCTATTTTAAATATAGCCTTCATGTTAAAACTTCATTCTTGGCATTGCGGTAATTTCTTGGCTCACAAATTCATTTGCAATAAACTTGTAATGAGCCGCCATAGCAATCATCCCAGCATTATCAGTACAATATTGAAAATCCGGAACAAACACATTCCAACCTTCTCTTTCTGATACTTCTACCAGCTTATTCCTTAGCCCGCTGTTGGCCGATACACCACCCGCGATGGCAATGTGCTTAATGTTATGCGTTCGAGAGGCTTTCACCAGTTTTTGCAACAGCATCTCAACCAACGCCTTTTGAATACTTGCGCAAATATCATCAAGATTCTCTTTTATAAAGTTAGGATCAGCCTTTAATTTATCTCTTAAAAAATATAAAATACCAGTCTTAATCCCACTAAATGAATAACTGTAATCCGGCATCTCAGTCTTTGGAAATACGAATGCATCAGGGTTCCCCAATGCGGCATGCTTATCAATAAGAGGGCCCCCAGGATATCCTAAACCAAGTAGTTTTGCGGATTTATCAAATGCTTCTCCTACTGCATCATCTTTAGTTTCTCCGATAATCTCCATCTCCAAATGGCTCTTAACAAGTACGATTTGCGTATGCCCTCCACTCACAGTAAGGCACAAAAATGGAAATTTAGGCTTCGGTTCATCAATGAAGTGAGCAAGGATATGTGCTTGCATGTGATTAACTTCAATCAAAGGGACTTTCAATGCTAAAGCCATCGACTTTGCAAACGAAGTTCCTACCAATAAAGCGCCCATTAAACCTGGGCCTCGAGTAAAAGCTATTGCTGATAATTCGCTTTTATCAATTCCTGAATTTTTCATTGCTTCATCCACTACTGGGACAATATTTTGCTGGTGTGCGCGAGACGCTAATTCAGGAACAACGCCACCATATTTTTCATGTATAGATTGCGTAGCGACAATATTATTAAGTATTTTGCCATTATAGATAAGGGCAGCAGATGTTTCATCGCAAGATGATTCAATGGCTAATATTTTTATTTCAGAGGTGGGCATTGAGTGAGCAAAAATTAAGATCGCAAGTTATCAAAAAACGTATTGTCAAATCAATACTTTGGATAATACTCACTCCTTTAATTTTGCTTTTACTAACAATCGGCCTTCTCCATATACCTCCGGTACAGAATTTGGCTGTAGATAAAATAACGAAATACCTTACTGAGAGCACTGGATACAATACTTCTATAGATTATGTAAATATTCGGTGGTTCAATAGTGTGGTTGTAGATGGTGCGAAAATTTATGATGCTGACAGTTTAAAAATGATCTCTGTTGATGAGATGGTTCTAACATTCGACTTAGAATCATTAATCAGAGAAAAAGACATTGCACTCAAAGAGGCCTGGATTGACGGCGCAGAAGTTAATTTAAGGAGTACTGACAGTAGCGGTCTTAATGTTGTCAAATGGGCGAAAAAAATTACTCAAAGAAGTGCAGAAAAGGATTCTCTCTCGGAGGAACCTCCTTTTTTTGCCATTAACAAAATCAGCCTCCTGAATTCAGAGTTCAGTATCTCAAATGACGCTAAAGACTCAATTGACGATGGGTTTGATTTCAACCACTTTAGGCTTAAAAACATCAATGCGGATTTAATGAACTTGAAGGCTGTCATGCAAGATTTCCAAATTGATGTACGTCACCTATCCACATATGACGAAAAAACTGGTCTGGATATTCATGAGCTCAGCACCTATTTTAATGTTTCAAAAGACCAAATGGCTTTCTATGACTTAAACCTTAATATGGGCGAAACCCATATAAAAGATTCTGTTGTTTTTCGTTTTGAAAAACCTGAGCACATGGCCTATTTCATTGATAGTGTTAATATTTCAGCCAATTTTAGTGAAACCATCCTCCATTCTAATGAATTAAGTCAGTTTGCTCCTGAGCTCAAAAATTTTAATGATAGAATTGAGCTCTCTGGATATTTCAAAGGGACTGTCACCTCCTTTTATGCTGATAATTTTAACCTGAAATTAGGTGATCACACTAACCTTGAAGGTTCAATAGAAATTGATGGATTGCCGAAGATTAATGATGCCTTATTCTCAATAGACTTGTACAATTCTTCGATTAAAGCGACAGATTTCCAAAAGCACCTTCCGGAAAGGCCTTTTCAGATATCCAACAAACTTGGCCTTATTAAGCTCGATGGTAGATTTGATGGATTCATCAAAGATTTTGTTGCCAATGGAGATTTTGAAACTGAGATTGGGAACTTCAATTCAAATACAAACCTTGAGATTACAGACAATGATATCGCTACCTATAATGGTAGACTGAGTATGAATAATTTTGACATCGGTTATTTCATCGAAGACAGCCTTTACCAAAACATGAATATGATTGGGAGTATTCAAGGGTCCGGATTTACACTTGAAAATGCCGAATTTTTACTTGACGCAAATATTTCAAGTGTTGGAATCAATGGTTATGAGTACAATGACATTGTAACTGATGGTAGGTTTGCTCAATCTTTCTTTTCCGGAGACATGACCGTCGACGACAGTAATTTCATACTTAGTGCAAGCGGTTCGGTTGATTTAAGAGCGAAAGACAACACACTCAACATTGAAGGCACCTTTCTAAAGGCCAATTTAGACGAACTAAATATTTCCTCAGAGGACATGATGATCGCCTCAGATTTCAAACTAGACTTTACAGGAATTCAATTAGATAGTATTGAAGGAGCCATTCAGTTAAGAAATTCTTATGTCAAATACCTCGATGAAGATTTGATCATCGACTCACTTTTCTTTTCAGCGAAAAAGGAAGAAGACCGTAGGTCAGTAAATGTGCTTTCCAATTTTTTCGATATTGACCTTGTTGGTGATTATGAATTTAGTACGATTTTGGATGAGCTTACAAGCTTGAATGAACAATACAAATTAATTTTTAGCAGTAAACAGGACGAAGTAAAGGACTTTCTACTCAATAGAAATGAACCAGCACCATTTGACATGCAGTTCAATGCAAATTTGGCTAACATTTCTCCGCTCATACACCTGTTTGATACTGCAGTTCATGTTGCTCCTAACTCCATTTTCAGTGGCACATTTGTCAATGATGAAAAAGAGAGCTTTAGTTTAAATGCCAAAACCGATACTTTACGTTATGCAAATATCATTTTCATCAACAATGAATTTGATCTTAATGCCAATGACATGCGAGATAGCATTAAAGTTTTAACCCTTGGCTACCTGTATTCTGAAAAACAAATTTATGCAAACACGTCAGAGACAGAATCACTCACTATGGATGCAGTCTGGGATGGTAAACACATAGATATAGTACAGAATATAGGGCAAGAAAGTAGTGGTAATTATGCCGAAATTGGTGCCGGTATAGACTTCTTCCCGGATAAAACCGAACTTCATTTTAGTGAATCTAATTTAATGGCGCTTGACAAAACCTGGCACATCTCCAAAGACAACATTGTTGTATTTGGAGACAAAAAAATTGACATTAAGGATTTAAACATTTTTAATTCAGATCAATCTATAGACCTAAGTGGTCAAATCTCAATTTTAAACGATAGTGCCAAAACATTGTCTGTAGTTTTTGATAATGTTGGAGTGGAGAACATTAACTCGATCACAAACAAGAATTATTCAGGAATAATAACAGGTAACATACAGGCACAAAACCTTTATTATAATCCACTCATCTCTGGAAACCTCAATATTGACCAATTAAGAGTCAATGAAGTTTTAGTTGGTGATGTTGGCGGTTCTCTTATTTGGAATGATCGAAACAAATTATTTGATCTCAATTTTGAAGTAAACCGTAATGGAAACAAAATAATTGACCTCAGGGGAGATTTCTACCCTTCTGATAAAACAAATCAACTGGATCTAAAACTAAAATTTGATCAAGCAAACCTTAACATAGCCGAACCATATGCGGAAGAATTCCTGAGCGAAATGGACGGAACCATAGATGGTGAAATTACAGTAAAAGGAAATTTATCTTCACCAGTCCTTGATGGCAATGGTGTCATTTCAAATGGAGCACTTAAAGTCAATTATCTGAACACCAAATACACTGTTAACGGAGCGCTCGAATTGGAAAAAGACCTCATCAATTTCAAAGATTTTGGCTTGACGGATTTAAATCAATCCCTCATGACCGTTTCAGGAGTAATTAAACACAATGCATTCAAAAACATCGATTTAGATCTTACAGGTGACTTAGATAATTTCAATGTTTTAAATACTGATGCAGTATTGGGAGACATCTATTATGGTCAAGCCTATGCCTCTGGTATTTTAGATGTTAATGGTGAACCGGATAATCTCAGTATTTCCGCAAATGTAGTGACGCAGCCGAACACCAAATTATACATCCCGATCGTCGAAGAAGAAGCTTTAGAAGCAGCAGATTTCATAACATTTATTAATCGCGCTGACACGATAAGCAAAGATGATGAGAAAACTAGAATCATTAAAAAAGTAAAAGTGCAAGGACTTAATTTAGACCTGGACATTAATGTAACACCAGATGCATATACAGAAATTATAATCGATGCAAAAACAGGCGATATTATTCGAGGTAGAGGAAATGGTCAGCTAAGGCTTCAAATTGATAGTGAAGGCGATTTTAAAATGACCGGCGGATTAGAAATCACAGAGGGCGCATACAACTTCTCCCTCTACAACATTATTACGAAAGAGTTTAATATTGAACAGCCTAGTAAAATCACTTGGTATGGAGACCCATTGACTGGTGTAATGGACATTAATGCCTCTTATTCGCAAAACACCTCGCTTACCCCACTCTTAAACGAAGTAGGTTTTGGGGCCATTGAAGGTACAGGTTCATCGCAAGGAAGAAGGTTCCCGACTAAGGTGCTGCTCAAACTTAATGGAGAATTATTATCTCCTCAAATTGAATTTGATATCGACCTAAGCGGCGTGAACACACAAGACTTTCAATTTCAAACTGCGATAGATGCATTCAAAAACAAAATAGCTTCGGATGAACAAGAATTAAATAGACAAGTTCTCAGTTTGATTTTGCTTAATCGATTCTCCGAACAAGGCAACTTAAATATTGGTGGGCAAACGGCAACACAAAATGTGAGTCAATTACTATCCAATCAGTTAAGTCAGTTTGTTACCCAACTGGATGAAAACCTAGAAATTAATTTTGACTTAACTGACCTGAGTGAAGAAGCACTCGAGACATTTCAGTTAAGGCTCGCCTATACCTTTCTTGATGGCAGACTTCGTATATCTCGTGAAGGTGGTTTTACAAACCTGGTAGACATTAATAGTATTGCCGGAGATTGGGCAGCAGAATACTTATTGACGCGAGACGGGAAGTACAAAGTTAAAGTGTACAGTCGTACAAATTATGACTTGGCAACATCTGCTATTAGTTCAAACCCCACAAGT
>Ga0115567_10007034_pt1 | contig 10686 bp, 6 predicted proteins | sample COGITO_mtgs_1204_2_FD_88679 | JGI IMG/M metagenome (GOLD analysis project Ga0115567, IMG submission 88679) | Pelagic marine microbial communities from North Sea - COGITO_mtgs_120412 | ecosystem: Environmental > Aquatic > Marine > Epipelagic | place: Germany:Helgoland, sampling site Kabeltonne... | reverse complement strand
TCCTCCTGAGCTGTAGGTGAGATTGCTACTGAGTCTTGCGGTGTCGCTGACGCTCTGGCGACAATTTGCAACCGCAGCAGTATATACAAGTTGCGCGGCAGCGCTCCCCAACTTCCTGCGCCCGTGCCTGGTTCGGGCCCGGGCGCCTGCACTGTCGTCAGCTCCGGGAAGTGCTAGACTTGGGGCGAGGGCATCAGATAACACTACAGCGAGGCCAGCGATGAAACAACGACACCGTAGTTGCCTGTTACTGTGTGGCCTGGCGATTCTTTTGCTCAGTGCCTGTGCCGGCCAGCCCCCCGGGCAGCGCGAAGCGCGCTTTGACCAGTCGCAGTTGCTAAATGGCAGCCGGTTTGGTCTGCAGCCGGTACCGATCGAAACGGTCGATTTGCTGGCGGTCAATGACGATATGCGCGCCTTTGTCCGGCAGCACGTGCCGCCCAATGTCGGTGACAAACGCAAGGTCGAGTTGATTCTCGGGGCGATTCTCGACGAGGGCTTGCACCTCACCTACGACAACTTCAAAACCTATACCGCGGAAGAAGCGTTTTACTCACGGCAAGGCAACTGCATGTCGTTTACCAACCTGTTTGTGGCGCTGGCCCGGGAGGCCGGAGTCAACGCCCAATATCAGGAGGTCCAGGTGCCGCCCACCTGGGCAGAGCAGGGTGATACCTGGATGTTCAATCTGCACATCAACGCACTGGTGAATCTGCCGGGCAATGAGCAGGTGGTGGATTTCAACCTCAGTGACTACAACAAGGAGTATCACCGTCGCGAGCTCAGTGATAACGAAGCACTGGCTCGCTACCACAACAATATGGGGGTGCACTGGATGGCCGAAAACCAGCCCGAGCGTGCGTTCATGCAATTCAAGCGCGCGATTGAGCTGCGACCCTCAACAGGCTATTTCTGGACGAATCTCGGCACCCTGTTGCGGCGCTTGAATGAGTTCGAAGCGGCGGAATCGGCGTACCTCGCGGCGATTGATAACGATCAGGACCAGGTGGCCTACAGCAACCTGGCCCGGCTCTACGGGCAGCAGGGCCAGCAGGCCCTGGCGAGTTACTATCTGGACCAGGTGAAACTGTTCCGCACCAAAAACCCCTACTACCTCTTCCACCTGGCCGAGGAGGCCTACGCTGTTGCGGATTACGAAGAGGCCGACCGGCTGCTTCACAAGGCCCTGCGCCAGCACAGTAAAGACCACAAAATTTACCGGTTGCTGGGGCTCACCCACCTTCAGCAAGGCGAGTTCTGGTTGGCGGAAAAACGCTTTCGCCAGGCAGCGGAGCTGGCTGAGGGCGAAGACCTCGAGCGCTATAACCACAAACTGGAACTACTGGCGGCGGGTTAAATTTGATCCCCAGCGGCAGGCTCCCGCCACTGGCATCTGTTAGAATCGCGGTTTTGCTAGTAGCAGAGTTCCCATGCCCAACACTAAATCGAGCCGCGGTAGGGCGAACGACCCTCTCAAGCAAGCCCTCGGCCGGGGGATCGCACTGCACCGGCAAGGCCGCATGCCGGAAGCCGAGCAGGTTTACCAGTCTGCGCTGAAAGCCAACCCTGACTACGCGCCGATCCACCATGCACTCGGGTTCCTTTATTATCAGGCCGGTCGTCTGGATGTGTCACGCGAAAGCCTGTCGCGCAGTGTACAGCTCAGGCCCCGCAGCGCTGACGCGTGGAATGATTTTGGCAACACGCTGCGCGATCTGGGCGAACTGGAGCAGGCCGTGGAGGCCTTTCGTCGAGCGGTCAAGCTGGCTCCCGACTTCGCTCTGGCGCACTGTGCGCTCGCCCAGTTGCGAGACCACAGTGAGCCCGATGCCCACGACAGCGAGTTTATCGCCCTGCAACAGGCCTATGCCCGCAGTCGCAGCGGCAGTGCGGAACGCCGCGATCTGGCCTGGGGTCTGGCCAGGGCGATGGAGCAGCGTGGCGAGTGTGAAAAGACTCTGTCCCTGTTGCGAGAAGCCCATCGACTAACACGGGGGCGGGGCACTTTTGATCTGGCCGGTACCGCCCGTTATCTGGAAGCGATTCGCGAGGTATTTACCGAGGAATTTATTGCTTCCCGCAGTGCCCTGGGCAGTGCCAGCGAACTGCCCATATATGTGTTCGGCCTGCCGCGCTCCGGTACCAGCCTGGTAGAGCAGGTGCTGGCCAGTCACAGCGACGTATTTGGCGCCGGCGAACTGCGTCTGATTGGCAGCCTTTGTGGCCAGTTGGAGCAGCGCAGCGGGCGCAATTTCGCCGCCGCCTTTGCCGCTCTTGATGACGCGGCGATCAAGCGGGTGGCGCAGGATGTACAGACTCAGCTACAGCGGGTTTCACTCCGTTCCCGGCGCATTGTGGACAAGATGCCAGCCAACTTTCTGTGTCTGGGCATGCTGGCGATTCTGCTTCCTCGGGCCCGCTTTATTCACTGTCGACGCGACCCGCTCGCGACCTGCTGGTCAATCTACAGCACACGATTTGCCGAGCCCCATGGTTTTGCCCACGACCTGGCGGACCTCGGGGGCTACTACCGTCTCTACCAGCAACATATGGAACACTGGCAGAAGGTCATGCCGGGGCGCATCCATACCGTAAGTTATGAACAGCTGGTGCAGCACCCTGTGCAACAGATCGCTATTCTGGTAGAAGCGGCCGGGCTGACCATGGAGCCGGCCTGTCTTGAATTCCACAACACCAGGCGGCAGGTGCGCACGGCCAGCGCCCAACAGGTACGGCGACCAATTTACACCGAAGCCCTGGACCGAACATCGGACTTTGACGCCTGGCTGGCGCCATTGCGCGAGGCATTGGGTGAGGTGCTATGAGCGATGATACGCAGCAACTGATGCAACGCGGCCTCGGCGCGCTGCAGTCGGGCGATGGCGAGACGGCCGAAGCCACTTTCCTCCAAGTGATTGCCGCGGGCACGGAGCAGGGCGCCGTCTATCTGGCGCTGGCGTTTGCACGAGTCAACCAGGGCAACGGCCAGGGGGCGCTGGAGGCGGTGGATCGCGCGCTGGAGCTGGAGCCGCGCAATGTCCGGGCCTTGCTGTTCAAAGCCGATCATCTCGGCCGGCTGGGACAGGAGCGCAGCTCCCTGGAGTTTTACGAGGGCGCACTGCAGGTGGCCTCCGGTTTGCGAGACATTCCGCAGGATGTCGTGCAGGGTTTGAATCGCGCCCGGAGCATCAGTGACCGCTACGCCGCTGATTATTCCCAGTATCTGTTGGACAGCCTTGCCGAACGCGGCTTCGATGGCCAGAGCAGCCGCCGATTCGCCGAGTCGCTGGACATTGCACTGGGCCGTAAACCGGTGCACTACCAGCAACCCACCCGCTATTATTTCCCCGGTTTGCCGCAACGGACATTCTACGACCGCACCGAGTTTGATTGGGTGGCGCAAATCGAAGAGCAGACAGAAGCCATTCGCAACGAACTGTCGGCCCTGATGGCAGACGAGGGCAATTTCAGCCCCTACCTTGAAGTGGACAGCGCGCGCCCGCACCTGAACGATCGCAGCAACATGGGCAGCATGGACTGGAGTGCGCACTACCTGTGGCGCGATGGTGAGCCACTGACCCAAAACCTGGATCGCTGTCCGGCCACGGCTGCGGCACTGTCCGCAGTACCGATGCCCATGGTCGCGGGGCAGACACCCTCGGCGCTGTTTTCCCGGCTGGCACCGGGCGCGACAATCCCGCCTCATCACGGCGTATTGAACACCCGGCTGATCTGTCATCTGCCACTGATTGTGCCGAAAGATTGCGGGGCATTGCGAGTGGGCAACGAGCAGCGCAGCTGGCGCGAAGGTGAGCTGCTGATATTCGACGACAGCATGGAGCACGAAGCCTGGAATCACAGTCAGCACGACCGCGTGGTGCTGCTGTTTGACATCTGGCGCCCGGAGCTCAATGAGAGCGAGCGGCACTGGGTATCGGAGCTGCTGCTGGTAGTGGAAGCCTACGAAGACCGCTGACCGAGCACTCGCCAGGCGGCGGCGCGCTGATCCTGGAGCTGCAGGCTGTCGCGCTGCGTGATTTCAATCCCGGCAGCGGCAAGTACTTGTGCCGCCGCTTCAACCCCGGCGGTATCCAGCCCGGCATCGAGCATTGACTGCATGCGCTGCCGATAGCCTTCGAGCTCCACACCGGCCTGATCGGCCCAGTGCTGGATATCCTCGGAATCGTAATTGTTGATCGAGCGATACATCTGCGCGACGTCGCTGTAAATGCGAAAAGGCAGTCCGGACGCAACGCTCTTGCCCTGTTCCTGCAGGGTCTCTTCCACAGCTTTGACGCAGGGAGCAAGGGCCCGGTCGGCGAGCTCGAAACCTACCCTACTGCCCTCGCCGCGACGGATGGCCATACTTTCGTCACACAGTTTGCAGATTGCCGCCAGAATACCGCTGTCCTGAACTGCAGAAATCGCTGCTACAGTGGCGCGGCTTTCGGTGTCGATAGCACTGCCTGCCTGGTGTATTACCAACGCTATCTGGCCGCTGGGTGCCAGCAGTCGGGCTGCTTCGGCAATACCCTCCTGCCCGGCGTATTCCACTCCAAACTGACTCACCACCAAGTCGAAGGCCTTGTCATCAAGGCCCGAGTCAGCGGCGCTTGCAGTCACCAGTTGAGCGTTTGGCAGCGAAGCTTGTGCCTGTTCAAGCGCTGCCGCAGAGCTGTCCAGGCAGGTGATCTGCAGGTCGAGCCCGATTCGCTCGGCTTCCGCCTGGGCAATTTGGCTGATCGCGCCGTCGCCGCACCCCATGTCGAGCATCGATAAGGGGTGTACTTGGCGCTGGCTGAATTCTGTCTGGAAGAAATTCTGCCAGGCATTCGCCAGCGCTGGGTCTTTTACGCCGCTGTCGGTTTTGCCGTGTCGAGCTGCGTTCTGCCAGAAGCTGTGCCAGGGGTCGGTGGTTTGCATGTTCTCGAATCCGTTAGATGAATTTATCGACTAGGAAAGCGACGGCGTTTCATAGGCCAGCGCGGCCCGGTACATTGATCGCTACCGATTCGTCGGACCGCGGCTTCCTGCCTCTCGCGATCTACCGTACATCCTGTACATTGATCACTACCGGCCTCCTGCCTCTCGCGATCTACCGTACATCCTGTACATAAAAAAAGGCCAACATGATGTTGGCCTTAAAATAACTCGCGCTTTGTTGTTGGAGATAGCCACCCGGAGGTGGCTATTCCTGTTTCGCGGCGAGTAGTTAACCAGTCTTAGAACTGGACTGTCGCACCGACGAACCAGTAACGACCCAGGGCGTCGTAGGTGCCCGGGAAGGTGTTACCGTTACCACGGATAGACGGGCCAGGAGCTGGTCCAATCGGTGGTTCTTCGTCTGTGACGTTGTTCACACCAGCGCGAAGGCTGAGCATTTCAGTCAGGTCCCAGATGGCAGACATATCCAGATAGTTCTGGTCGTCGAAGTCCCAACCCTTACGGTTGGCATTCTCAGCAGCCAGATCATCGATGGCACTCATGTAACGCCATTGGGCGCTGAGAGACATCTGCCATGGAGTCAACCAAGTGGCGCGCAGGTTGTTCTGCACTTCAAAGATTGGTTGGCCACAAGAGCTCCCCCAGTAGCCGAGACAATCTTCAACCGGCTCACCCGCGACTTCTTGCTGATCCCACTCGGTGATGTAAGTCATCACGTTGTTGAATTGCAGGCTACCCATATCGCCCAGACCCAGAGTGTAGTCGAGCTGTACGTCAAAGCCCTTGGTGCTGAAGAACCCGATGTTGGAATCAACCGACGTAATGCTGTCGTCGCCGATCCACAAAGTGCCGGTCTGCGCGCCGCGATTGACTGCATCACAGAACTGCGGGTCGCCACTTTCAAGACAGGAGTTCAGGATGAACTCGGAGGTCACAGCTGCGATAGCACCAGTGATCTCGATGTCGAAGTAGTCGACGGTCACAGTGAGGTCTTCAACAAACTCGGGGCTGTAGATCAAACCCACAGAGTAGGTATCTGACTCTTCTGGCTCGAGATCGGGGTTACCACCAGTGATCTCGTTATACTGACCAGCGGGAGAGTCGGCGATATTGCCGTACTGCTGCTGGGTCACACCAGTGCGTGCGCACTGCTCAAAACTTGCAGTTGGAGTAGATCCGGCGCAAGGGTCGCTGTCCATGTCGAACAGACCCAGAGACTGGGGACGGAACAGCTCACGGATGTTGGCGTGACGAACCGCCCGATTGAAGCTCGCACGGAACTTCAGGCTGTCAGTCGGAGCCCAGCCACCGGCGACCTTGTAGGTATCGGTGGAGATGTCGGTGGAGTAGTCCGAGTAGCGATAACCCAGGTCCAGAGAGAGCTCTTTGGCAAAGGCTGCATTCTCAACCAGCGGGATGTTCATCTCTGCGAAGAACTCAGTGACATCGTAGCCACCCTGTACAGGCAGTATTGGGCCACCCTGGCCAGCACCATCGCCACTTTGGAAGCCGCTGTCCGGGCTGTAGTCCAGATTCTCGGAGCGGTACTCAGAGCCCAAAACCACGTTGATGCCAGTGTCTGCAGAAGGCAGCTGGATACCATAGTTGCCCAGGTCGCCGGCTACATAACCAGAGAAGACTTTCTGATCAACAGTACCACGCGCAAACAGCGGCAGGTACAGGTAGTTCAGCTGGTCTTCAGTGACTCCGCCTTCCTGAAACACGTTCCAGGGCACACAGTTCGGGTCGACGGGGTTATCACCCAGCGTAGAGCGGCATACGATGTTGCCATCCTCGTCTGTGGTCGCATCCAAGGCGCGAATGATTTTGGTAGTCGACAGGTCGTTGTTGTAGGTTTCTTCGTAGCTAGTTTCAGCGTACTGACCATAGATGTCATAGCGCCATACATCGTTGATTTCGCCACGCGCGCCAAATACGCCGCGGAAGTTGGTGTGACGCAGATCGTCGTTGCGGGCACCACCTTCAACGTTACGACGGCCAATGAACACATCCTGGAACTCATTTTCGGTCAGGCCGAAGTCGCCGCAGATCAGGTCGAACTGCTGCTGTGACAGGAAAGGGTTGCCGCAGCTCAGAGAGCTGGTTACGAAGAAGGCACCGGAGGGCGCGATCTGCGCGTTGGAGCGGTCGTCCATGAAGGACACTTCTGAGTACACTTCAACGTGTTCGTTGATGGTGTAACGGCCGAATGCACCGCCAGTGTAGCGCTCGTCAGGGCGCTGGAAGAAGTTGTCTGGAGCAAAGTTGTACAGCAGGCCGTTACGATCAGCAAAGTTGTTGCCGTCGATGATGTAGTCGAAGCTACCGGTGCCCTGGTCGGCCAGCAAGCCGAAATCTGTGAAACGACCTTCAGGCAGTGTGGAGGAACCGCCACAGAATGCCTGGCTGGGGTCGTCGCCGTCGAGCGAACAGTTGGAGTAGTCGCGGTTACCCTGACGAATCTCATTGATTTTGCGATAGGTGGCATAAGCCGTCACGTTGCCGCGGCCACCGTCAAGGTTGGCACCGATTACGAATGAAATGTCAGAAATCTCGCCGTCATTCTCGCTACCATCCGGAACGTCAAAGCCGAGGTCTGTGTTCAGATTCTGAATCCGGCTATTGTCGTTGTCGTGCTGGTAACCAGAGTATTGAACGTCCAGTTTCACGCCTTCGAAGTCGTCAACCATGATGAAGTTGACAACACCGGCTACGGCGTCTGAACCGTAAGTTGAGGACGCACCACCAGTCAGCACTTCAACACGCTCAATCAGCGCGCCGGGGATCTGGTTGATGTCAGCGCCAGCACCGCCAGCTACGGGAGAGCCCGGTGGCAGGCGACGGCCGTTGACCAGTACCAAAGTACGCTGATCACCCAGGTTGCGCAGGTCGATGGTGGCAGTACCGGTTGCGCCGTTGGCGTCACCAGCTGAGTTGCCGGGATAAACGGCGGGCAGATCGGCAATCAGGTCTTCGACCCGGGTAGTGCCCTGAAACTTGAATGCCTCGGCGTCGAGTTGGGTGACCGGAGATGAGCTAACCAGGTTAGCTTTCTGGATCCGGGAACCCGTTACAACAACTTCTTCTACCAGAAGCTCGTCTTGGGCGTTCGCTACCGAAGGCATTACCGCCGCTGCGCTCATGCCCAGGGCAGCGGAGACTGCCATGGTGAGTCGATTTTTCCTTAACATATCAATACCCCTGTATTTTATGTAAAGCATGCTTTTTCCTGTGGCCTTTGCCACCGGATACCAACATTAAACGAATTTCAGGGGGTATCCCTCAAGGTTCCCGTCGTTTTTGTGACATATTCACGCATACAGCCGGGAACTTGGAAAATTACCATAATTTCTTGCTTTAGAAAGTACGCGCAAGCTCATGACACAGCAGAGATTATCGCTTGATGCGAGTCACGCCTATGGCGCTGCCAGTGGCCACGTGAGTGAGTTTGTAAAAGCCGAAGAAGTTCTTTTCGATCACCACTCTGCGGTCATCGCCATTGTAGGCAAATCGGCCGTCGAGGCGCTGGCGCCAGATCTGGCCGTTATCGAGCGCAAACACGGTGTCGCCACGCCACCCCGTGAAGTGCCCTTTGATCTGTGCCTCGATGCGTATGCTGTCCTCGGCCTGTTGCACCTCTGCGCTGGTGTGGCGCAGGTTTTCGGCATCTTCTACGGTATAGCTGATCAGCCATTGGTTGAGCGCATCGCGCTCGGCCGGCGTGAGTTTATCGAGACCGGCGGCGCGATAGTCCGCTTCGCTCATCAGCTGCTCGATACCGGGAAAGTCTCGTTCCTGCGCCTGCAGCAAGTTGGTACCGAGCAGTAGGGGGGTGACAGCGAAAGCGGTTAAGAGGCGTTTCATAATGGGCTCCGTAGTAAAAGGTGTTGGGTCTGGTTGCCTCGGCTCGGCGGCTGTCTGCGCTCAATCGGGCGTCCGCCCCACGGAAGGCCGCCCCACGGATGGCCGCCCCACGAAAACGCAGGGATTCCCCATTGAGTCATTCCCGCGCAGATGGTGGCCCGGCATACCGTATTCCATTGGGATGAAAAACTGAAATGGATCCTCGCCTGCGCGAGGATGACTCAAAAGTGTGTCTGCGCGACGATGACGCAAGAGTGTGTTTATGGACGAGCACTACCTAGAACCTCTGGCTCAGACGTGTGTACCAGTAGCGCCCCTTCAACTCGTGAGTGCGACCGTCGATATTATCGTTGAAAGCCGAGGCTGCCAACGGCGCCTCCTGGTCCAGCGCGTTGTCCAAACCGACCGACCAGCGCAAACCCTGCAGCAGATCGAAGGTGTAGCTGAGCTGCATGTCCAGCACCGTCCAGCTGTCGATGGCGCGGGTCCGGTCCGAGCCGGGCAACAGTTCCTCCATACCGGCGACATGGTGCAGGTCGCCGCTGGCGCGCCAGCGTTGATGATGCCAACGCAGCCCCAGTTGCCACTTCCAATCGGGAATGCCGCCCAGACCCTCTGAGGCTTCATCGCGGAAGGTACCGGCGAAATCGATTTCCGGCGCCGCGGCGTCGGTGCGGGCCAGATAGTCGTGCAGGTAGGTGGCGCTGCTGTTCAGCGAGAGCTGGCCCCAGGCCTGCCTTGGAAAGTGGTAGCTGAGACCGATATCCGCGCCGCGCACCAGGCGCCGGCCAATATTGATATTGTTGGCGGTGACCAGGGCGAGGTTGCCGTTACTGTCGCGCTGCACATTGTCGGTAAAGCTGCCTAGGCGCGCGTTCTGCAGCACAATAAACTGGGCGCTGGATGACACCACATCTTCCTGTTCAATCTGGAATGCGTCCATGGTAAGGCGCAGGCCTTCGACCAGGGAGGGCGACCAGACCAGACCGGCGCTGTAGTTGTTTGAGGTCTCCGGCTTCAGCTCGGGGTTGCCGCCTTTTACGGTGAGAAACTGGTTGCGGCTGGCATCGGCCAGGCCGCTGCAACCGGGTAGCGTGGCGGCGTTTTGCGAGCGGGTGCAGGGGTCATCAAGAAACGCCTGTTCCTCCGTTGCTCCCTCGTACAATTCGTTGAGGCTGGGCGCCCTGAACCCCACGGCATAGCCGGCCCTGATTAGTAGCTGAGGTCCCAGTTGCAGGCGCAGGCCCGCTTTGGGGTTGGTGCTGTCGCCAAAATCACTGTAGTCGGAGTAGCGAATCGCGGCGTCGAAATACAACTTGGCCCACTCGGTCGTGCTGCGCCACAGAGGCAGAGCGGTCTCGGCGTAGATTTCGGTGATCTGCCGCTCGCCGCGGGTCGCCTCAAAATTGGCGGCACCGAGGGTGCTGACATTGGCCAGCAGGGCGTCTGGCCGCTTGCTGGTGCGCTCCTGGCGATATTCCAGACCAAAGGCCAGATCGCCGCGGCCAGTGGGCAGCTCTACCAGAGCGTTGCTGACGTTGATACTCAGAGTGGAGAGCTTGGAGTAACCGCTCACTTTGCCCTGGGCTCTTATATAGTCAATCTGCTCAGGTGTGATGCTGCCGGCGGGGCCGAGCAGATCAACGGGGGTGCAACCGTCCACTCCCTCGCCCTGGCACTGGTCGGCAGGCCCCAGGGCGCGCTGCAGGCGCTCCGCATTGACCAGATTCCGGGTCGCCTCGCTGGCCTTGGAGCGGCTCCAGCTGAACCCCACATCCCAGTTCCAGTCGGCGTAGAGGCCTTCCATCTGCGCGCTTAAGCGGGTCACCTGGGATTTATTGCGCTGCTGTCGCGCCGGAAACTCCACCAGGCGGCGCC
>Ga0115567_10007032_pt1 | contig 10689 bp, 5 predicted proteins | sample COGITO_mtgs_1204_2_FD_88679 | JGI IMG/M metagenome (GOLD analysis project Ga0115567, IMG submission 88679) | Pelagic marine microbial communities from North Sea - COGITO_mtgs_120412 | ecosystem: Environmental > Aquatic > Marine > Epipelagic | place: Germany:Helgoland, sampling site Kabeltonne... | reverse complement strand
GGCGAATACGCCGGAGACGTCGGTGAGTACGCCGGGCTCGTCGGTGAGTACGCCGGGCTCGTCGGCGAGTACGCCGGGCTCGTCGGTGAGTACGCCGGGCTCGTCGGCGAATACGCCGGGCTCGTCGGTGAGTACCCTGGACTAGTTGGAGAATACCCTGCACCGCCCGGACTGAATCCAGGCAAACCAGCACCACCTGCACCACCTTGACCGTAATCATAATTCGCCGGCGAGAACGCCATGCTCGCATCGAATGGCGAACGCGCCGGGGAGATCAAGAAGCTCGGAGATCTCGCGCCGACGCCGCCACCCGGGGTCATCACCATCTCTCTACCCGGCGTCGCGCTCGTCATGCCAGCACCGGCACCTTGCGGATTCCCGAACAAGTCCAAGTCAATGGCGTCTTTCAACATCTCTTCGTTGAGATGCAGACCGAATTCACCCGTACCGACTGGACAGAATTGGCCGAGCATGATGTTTTCACTCACGCCAGTCATTCCATCTCTCTCCGAAAACGCCGCCGCTTCCATGAGGATATCGACGGTTTCCTCAAACGAACATCGCATCAACGGACCAGTTTCCGCGCGGTTAATACCGTGACGAGTGATGGACATCAAATGGCCTCTGTACGTCATTACCTCGACGAGAATCGCCAAATGTCTGTAGTTGACGTATGAACCGTCGAATTCGATGACGCCTCTGAGTTCTTTCAACAACGCGTTTCGTACGGCTTCGATACCGAGGATGGTGATCACTTCCACGAGATGGTTCGAGGTTGTTCTCGAAAAGTCAACGTCTGGGTGCGCCATGACTTCGAGCAAGTTGCACCCTTCCGTATCGAGCATCCACTCCGAGTGCTTTTCAAAAGTACCCGTGGCTTCGTTGAGTTGCGTCGAATTCGCCTCGCGGATGAACACTTTCTTAATGTCCGGAATACCTCGCAACGCGAGCGTGGATAATAACTGCGCTTCGATGCGTCTGAGGAAGACTTCGTCCTCAATGACACCTTCGTCCGCATCGGCAGCTTTGCCTTCTGGCGTAATTAACCGCAAGCGCAAAATGAGCTTTTCGCTGTTATCATCGTTGAAAATGACGTGAATGTCGTCTTGGAACTCCTCGGAGATTCTCTCCGCGACGTCCGCCATGGACAATTTCTTATCGACCATCATCTCTCGGTTCAATTCAATTCTTAACAACCACGGAGAGATTCGGTTCGGGTCAATTTCCTCGTCCGGCATTTCGTAATAGGATTTCACAAACTCTTTATCGAATGGGATCACCGTATCTTGAACGTCAGGGTCGTACCAAATTTCAGTCATCGCAGCTACGGAAGCTAACGTGGTGTACTCTAACGTCGCTTGTACGTTCTTCGCGTGACCACGATCGCTGGCTAAATCTTTCCGTAAAGCAATCGTCAAAGATGGCGTCTTAATTGACTTGGCAATGTTGATGATTTCTTTTAATCGAGGGACACCCAAGGTGACGTTCTTGGCAGAAACGCCCGCAAAGTGAAAAGTGTTCAAAGTCATCTGCGTCGCCGGTTCCCCGATGGATTGCGCGGCTACGGTACCAATACCATCGCCCGGTGGTGCCAACGCTTGTTTAAATCTGGATTCGATTTCACCGATGACCCAGTTAAACGCAGAGACGCCGAGTTTGTGTTCCTTCATGACGCGTTTCGTTGCCAAGCACGCTCTGACTTGCGCGTAAAACAAAATCGTCGCATTTCTCTGGGCTTCAATCGATAACTCGTCTTTACCTGGTACGACGATGAGTTTGGAAAGCAAATCGCGGACGCACGTGATGATGTAATCTGGATCTAACTCGTTTTCCATGAACGCCTTGGTGTCTGACTTTTTCGGGTTGGCGTATTCTTTTTGCGCGTTCCAGATGATTCTCTTCAAATTCACAGGCAAGTGCACGCCTGGATCGCCATTCGCTAAGGTGTAACGCAAATTGTCTCGATCTGAGAGTAACGTTTCCCACTCGAGATCCAATAACTGTCTTTTCTCTTGATCGCGAGAAATCGCCTCGGCTCTTTCGTCGCTCAACCACCCGTCGTTCCATCCCGGAACGTCCGGGTCCACGCGAAACTTCGCCTCGAACTGCGCGTTGGATAAACGCAACGTGTCAACCTTTTGCGATTCAACAGCCGTCGCGTCCATACCATCTTCCCCGTAAAGAAATTGAATGACATCTCCGACGGAATTTCTGACCGTACCGTCGTATTTTACGATGACGTCTTCCATCGCCTTGACCAAACGTCTCTGAATGTAACCGGTTTCGGAGGTTTTCACCGCGGTATCGATGAGACCTTCGCGGCCACCCATGGCGTGGAAGAAGAATTCTTGAGGGGTCAACCCTCTCAAGTACGAGTTTTCGACGAAACCTCGAGACTCGGGACCGAAATCATCCTTGGAAAAGTGCGGTAAACTTCTGTCCACGAAACCGTACGGGATACGTTTTCCTTCGACGTTTTGCTGACCGACGCACGCGCACATCTGCGAAATGTTTAAGAAAGAACCCTTAGAACCGGCTTGCACCATCATTTTAACGTTATTTGAATCCTTCAAAGAAACTTGCGCGGCTGTGCCGGCATCGTCTCTCGCCTTGTTCAAGATTTGGTTCACTTTTTGTTCAAACGACTGCTGCATCGTCATCCCCGGTTGCGATTCCAACTCGCCGTTTTGTGCGAGTTTGATCACCGCTTTAACATCACTCTTCGCCTTGGTGATGGTATCGTTAATAGTGCGCATGGTACCGTCATCGGCAATCGTATCGATGATACCGCACGTAAAACCGTGGTGTAGAAGCCAATAATTGACGAGTCGTTGAACCTCGGAAACGAGATTTCTCGCCGCCGTCGGTCCCCACTCTTCCCACGTGACGTGAATTAAACCGCCACCGCCAGATCCCATGGTTTTCTTACACAAAGTACCGGTAATTAATTCGCCTCGTTCGATCCTCACCCCGGTATCGTCTACGCTGAAATCTAAATCATCCGCGTCTCTGGCCCACGAGGACGTGCGAATCAAGTTGATGTGCGGAAGCATCATCGATAACACTTGCTTCCCGGTCCACAACGGCTCTGGTTTCAAAATCGCTGGTTTCGGCACTTTCCCGTCCCAGTTTTCCAACCACATGATGATGTTCATGAACACGTCTTTTTTGATGAACGTTTCTCGAGAAGTCATTTTTCGGCACCCCAAAAGCGTATCTTGCACGATGGCCATAACCGGCTTGTTCGCTTGCGGAGATACGATCATTTTCGGTACCATCATCAACTCGGCAACTTCCGCTCTCGTTTCGTACGATTGCGGCAAGTGCATGTTCATTTCATCGCCATCGAAATCGGCGTTGTACGGAGGCGTCACGGAGATGTTCATACGAAACGTCGAGTACGGCATGATGCGCACTCTGTGTCCCATGATACTCATTTTGTGCAAAGACGGCTGACGGTTAAACAAAACCACGTCGTCGTTCTTCATGTGTCTTTCAACGCGATACCCAAACTCCAACTTCTTCTCCGACGCTTTCTTCAAAAATCGCAAATCCAAACGTTGGCCGTCTTCGCGAATGATGTACTTGGCGCCCGTTTCCCCCGGCGGTGGGTGCGGTCCATTCTCCACCAATCTCGTCAACTCGTCGATGTTGTACGGCGTAACTGTTTCCGGGTACGTCATATTCAAAGCAATCGACCACGGAACGCCGAGTTGATCCAACATCAAGTTTGGATCGGGCGTGATGACCGTTCTCGCGGAAAAATCAACGCGCTTCCCCATCAAGTTCCCTCGAATTCTCCCGGCTTTCCCTTTTAAACGTTCCGAAATACTCTTAATCGGTCTCCCCGATCTCGTCATCGCTCTCGGTTGCCCAGCCACCGTGTTATCCATGAAGGTCATGATATGATATTGCAACAACTCGGCAAACTCATCCACCACGTGCGCCGGCGCCCCGTTTTGTTCTTGTCTCTGTAAGTTCTTATTCGTTCGAACAATCTCCATCAATTTCACCGTCAAATCATCCTCGCTTCTCGTCGAGGCATCGAAGGATACCGACGGTCTCACCGGCGGCGGTGGAATCGGCATGACTTGCAAAATGAACCAATCCGGTCTCGCGTGTTCTGGGTCTAATCCCAGCAATCTACAATCTTCGTCCGAAATATTCTTCAAAATCTGCAACGCCTTCTCCGCGGTTATCACCACTTTCCTCTCCCCACCGTCCGGCAACAACTCCTCGTCGCACTTCTCAAAGTTCGCGGTAATCTTCATCCCTTCGCACCGATACGACGGTTGCGCCGTCCCGGTGTGCGGACACTCCGTCCTGGTCTTGCACGCGTCCGTCAATTTCTTTAATCGATGTTTCGGGTTCTGAATCCGCATGATTTGGTTAAACCTCGCGTCAGTTTCCGGATCCAACAAAATTCTCGACGAAGAATATCCCACGCACCTCAAAACCTTCAACACGACGTTTAAAAATCCGTGATGATACACCGGTTTCGCCAACTCCAAGTGTCCAAAATACCCCGGATTGTGCACCGAATCCGCCCCGTCCGTTTCGCACACCGTCCCTCTGTCCATGGTCCCCATCCGAGGGTCGGACAAACCGCCTCTCTTCGGTTTGCCCTTTTCGTACGTTTCCGAGGTTTCGATTTCGCACACCGACATTTTTCGCTGTTTTCATGAAGAAAGAGAAAGAGGGAAAGAGAGAGAGAGAGAGAGAGAGAAGAAGAGAATTAATGTCAATAATTTGTGATCATCGCGTTTGTGAGCAAAGAGAGATTGTTGATGAAGAAAAAAACAGCGCGCTCGGAATTCGAGCGAGGAATTCGAGCAGATGACGACGTCCTTCTCTCGTGCCATTTTGCGCTCAAAATCTCACTTAAGAGTGTTTCCACGCGCAGAAGAGGAGCCACGCGTGTGAAATCTTCTTTCGAGCATTTCGATATCGTCTCGCCAGCGCGTACCGCGCGAGCGAAAGATCAACACGACTGCTCGACCGAGAGAACATCCCGCGACAGGACGAGAGAAAAAGAAAGAATCGCGCTTTGAAATCATCAATTTGTCGGCCGATGATGATCACTCGATTTTCCCTCCAAATCATTTCTTTAAGAGAAAGAAAGACAAGTAAACTCACGATTTCATCCGGCGATAAAACGCCAAACTGAACGGTTTTCACCCGTTTCAGTTCCGCGGTCGAGTGCGGGAAGCGGTCTAACACGCTCATTTTATTAAGAGAGAGAGAGAGAGAGAGAGAGAGAGAGAGAGAGAGAGAGAGAGAAATTTGCTCTGAGGAAAGAAACGAAGAGAGAAAGGAAACGTTAGTAAACCCTAATAGTGCACAAACCCTAAACGAAAATGGTGATGCATTTGGAGGCAAAATTTTTAGCAAAAATTCGTTACAAAAAGAGATATGAATCGAATAACGATTTCCCCGTTAAAGATCCCAGCGGTCGAGTTCGGGAGTTCAAAAGAGAGCAAGCGAGGGTTGATATGCATACAAGAGTGGTGGTGAGAATAGTTGTTTTGTTTTTGTTTCTTTTGTTTTTGTGGTATATTCTCTCTCTTCTTTCTTTTCTCATCAAAAGTTCTCAGAGTTCGTTATAAAAGTGGAGAGAGAGATACTTAGTATTAATCATGTTATTCTCTCTCGCTCTTGTCTCGTCGCTTTCAAACGAATATAGGGGGGTAAACTCTGGGATTTTAGCGCACGCGGAAAAGCTCTCGAACGATTTCGACGCGTACGTGGTCGTGCCTGATTTGTACAAAGGGAAAATTGGGGTGGACAAAGAGGAAGCGAGTCATTTGATGAACCAGATGGATTTCATGAACGCGGCGAAGGAGATCGGGGAAGTCGCCAAGTACATGAAAGAGACGAAGAATGTAGAAAAAGTGGGGACGATTGGGTTTTGTATGGGAGGGGCGTTGAGTTTGCTCGGAGGGTGCACGAGTGACGACGTGGATGCGTGCGTGGTGTTTTACGGCGTTCCGAGCGGATTCGACGTCGAAGCGAACGTGAAGAAACCGGTTTTGGCAAACTTTGGCGAGTTGGATAATTTGGAAGGGTTTTCGAGCAAAAAGGACGCGACGGAGTTGGAGGAGAAGTTGAAGCAATGTCCAGCGTCGGGCGATTGTGAGGTTATTTTGTATCCAGGCGTCGGGCACGCGTTTATGAACGCCAAGCCAGATCCGTACGAGTCGTTCGAGGCGAGAGAGAAGTCGCAAGGGTTCGCGCCGTACGACGAAACCCAAGCGAACGAGGCGTGGAAGAACGTGAAGACATTTTTTGAGAAGTACGTGTGATAAATGAATAATAACGGGTCGTTTGAGCAGCGCTTTTCATGTGGACGCCACCCACGTGTGCGTATATATGTACAAAACTAAAACTCCTAATAATATTCGCGGGGCTTCAAGCTTCAAACGTTTTTTCTTAAAGTTTCGATCGCGCGACAATATTTGGTCCAATCATCTCCCTCGGATTGACAATCGTATCGAAGTCTTCCTCGCTGACTAACCCTAACGCCAACGCCGCTTCTTTCAACGTCGTCCCGTCCTTAAACGCTTTCTTCGCAATCTTTGCCGCCTTGTCGTAACCGATTTTCGTATTCAACGCGGTCACGAGCATGAGCGAACTTTCCAAATGCTTCTGTATCGCTTGATGGTTCGGTTGGATCCCACGAACGCATCTCTCCGCGAAACTTTTACTCGCATCTGCTAACAGTTCCACCGATTGTAAGTTATTATACACAATTAATGGTTTCGCGACGTTTAATTCAAAATGCGACAACATAGAGTTCCCGGCGGAGATGGCGCAATCGTTACCAATAACTTGCGCGCACACCATCATCAACGCCTCACACTGCGTTGGATTGACCTTTCCGGGCATAATCGAACTCCCTGGCTCGTTCTCCGGCAAATACAACTCCCCTAATCCAGCTCTCGGCCCAGATCCTAACAATCGCACGTCGTTGGCTATTTTTGAAAGACTCAACGCGACTGTTTTCAACATCCCGCTCAACGCCACCTGCGCGTCGTGCGCAGCTAACGCTTCAAATTTGTTCGGTGCGGAAACAAACGGTAATCCAGTCAACTTGGAAATCTCTTTCGCCATATCCTCGGCGTAATTCGCGGACGTGTTCAACCCGGTGCCAACCGCCGATCCGCCGATGGCCAATTCCAACAAGTGCACCAACGATGCTCTCACGCGTATCAACGCGTTCTTAATCTGTTGCGCGTATCCGGAAAACTCCTGCCCTAACGTAATCGGTACCGCGTCTTGTAAATGCGTCCGCCCAATCTTCACGATATCCTTCCACTCCTCGCTTTTCTGTTTGACGTCTTGGTACAACAACTGTAAATTTGGAATCAACTTTTCGTACACCTCGTACGCCGTGGCAACGCTCATGGCGGTTGGAAACGAATCGTTCGAGCTTTGACTCATGTTCACGTGATCGTTCGGGTGGACTAACTTTGACCCAAACTTCCCTCCTAACAACTCCGTCGCTCGATTTGAAATCACCTCGTTTACGTTCATGTTCGTTTGCGTCCCGCTCCCGGTTTGCCAGACGACCAACGGGAAATGATACCGATCAAACTTCCCGGATATAACTTCCAACGACGCCTGCCGAATCGCCTCCGCAATTTTCGGGTCTAAATTCCCGTCTCTCTCGTTCACCGTCGCCGCGGCGTGTTTCACCATCCCCAACGCGTGCACCAACGCGAACGGCATCTTTTCACCACCAATTCGGAAATTCTCCAAACTCCTTTGCGTTTGCGCGCCATACAACGCTTCCGCTGGAACTTCCACCTCCCCCATCGTATCCGTTTCGATTCTCACACCACTGCTACCACTACCACCACCACCGCGTTCTCTTCCTTGCCTTCCCGCGTGCTCGTCGCCGCCGTAAAATCCATCCTCAAATTTCATCCCCAAACTCACTTTTGGTGGAATCACGCGATACTTTTGCCTCTCCTCCGACGGTCGCCGCATCAGTTCGTACAACCGGTCGCCGATTGAAGACGGCATGATGATACTTCTTCTTCTTTATCTTCTTTTCCTCGAGACAAGTGTATATTAATTCCCGCCGCGCGATGATATACAGAGTGTGAAATGAGTTCGTTATTCAGAGACTTTGGCCCTGTATTGTGTTGTGTGGGTTTGATGCGTCCTTTTTATTCATTGCCTTTCGTGCTCTCGCATACAGAAGAGCTGAGAAGAAGTGCGTTTCGAATACTCCCTCAAAAAGGTCTCTCAGTTTTGCACATCTTGTCTAGTCGTCGAACAAAGGACTTTTTGAAACGATTTGCCCTAAAAAACTCCCCCCAAAAAACAACAACAACACTTCCCTCATAATTCAAACGCTTCTGGCGCATTTAAACACTCACACACACACAACAACAACACTCTCTGTCTTTGAGAACAACTCTCGTCCTCGATCCGAAGAAAAAAGGTGTTTTCAAACGCGACCACACCTAAATCGTCGCGAGAGGGAACGATCGAGGTGGAGGATCAGGAGGACAAAACTTTGAAACGATGATTCTTCTTCTCGGGAAAAACAATTGTCGACCGCTTAATTGTCTACCGCTCTTTGATCGCGTCATCATGAAAAGGAACGCCGATGAGTGCGGTTTCTCGAGAAGAAGGAAAAGCGAACGTAAAAGAAAAGGGAGAAGCGCTTCGGGGTTCGTTTTCTCCTCTCTTTTATCTCTCGCGTTCTTGTTCTTGTTCTCTTTCGCCGGGGTAGAGGCTCAGATTGCCACCGCAACAGCAACAGTAGGAAGTGAAGAAGAGGAGACTTTCGCGGTGAAATCGTACGTCAACGGCACGGTGGCGGTGGTCTCCAAGACGGAAATTCTCATCGACGCCTCGGTCGTTCGCGTGCCTTCTGACGTGTACATCGCGGCTTTGGAAGACGACAGTTTAGATTTAACCGGAGATGTCGGGTACGATTTGGACAAGGTGGAAGCGCAGTTGACAAAGTTGAGCGACACGTTAGCGAACGTGAAGTTGTTATCGGCGAGTGATGCAGGGAACGTCCAGTGTAACCGAGACGGGACGAAGGAGATGAGATTTGATTTTGAGAGCAAAGCGTTCGATGCGACGCATTGCGTGTGTAAAGATCAATTTGTGGGTGATCTGTGCGAAACCGCGGTTGGAGCGTTACCGGGAGACTACACGGATTTTATAGCGGCGGTGAACGAATGTTTGACGGTGGATCCGGTACACGGGATTTGCCCGGACAGCGCGTTTGGCGTGATGAGCGATTGGGACGTTTCGCTGGTTTCTAATTTTGCAGAGGCGTTTAAGAGCAGATCTACTTTTAATGCAAACATTACCGGTTGGGATACGCGATCGGTGGTGGATTTTACAGGTACGTTCGAAAGTTGCCAGGCGTTTAATCAGGACCTGTCGCGCTGGAGCACGTCGACGGCAACGTCCATGTCACGCATGTTCTTCTCTGCGACTGAGTTTGATTCTGATCTTTCGGGCTGGGACACGAGTAAAGTGGCTAAACTAGATTATTCTTTCGCGTATGCTAGTAAATTCAAAGGCGTCGGATTGAGCAACTGGAATACGGCGAAAGTCACGACTTTGGAGGGCACGTTTTATGGGGCGGCGGTATTTGACGAAAACATTTCGAGCTGGACGACGACGAAAGTGAAGAATATGAATTTGACGTTCGCAACATACTACGGAGGAGCGCATGCATTCAACCAACCGATTGGTACATGGGATACGTCGAGCGTGACGACCATGGAAACTACGTTTTATTCCAACCCGAATTTTAATCAAAATTTGAAGTGGAATACGAGCTTAGTGGAGAGCATGTATGGAATGTTCGGGTACGCTTCTAAGTTTAACGGCGAACTTGCAACTAATGAAGCGCTCGGGTATTGGGGCACTGGGTCGGTGAAGGATTTTTCAACTATGTTCGCGAGAAGTTCGTTTAATCAAGATATCTCTGGTTGGGACACGTCGTCGGCGGAGGATATGTCGTACATGTTTTCTGGTGTTTCTAGTTTCAATCAAGACTTGAGCAAATGGGACGTCTCTAAAGTTACAACATTCAAATCAACGTTTAATGACTGTCAGAACTTAGACACGGATCTAAGTCAATGGGATGTTTCTTCAGTCTTGAGCTTTCAGCAAACGTTTACCAAAGCGTACTTGATGAACTCAGATATGTCCTTGTGGAACACCGCCAAGGTTACAAACATGTATGGTATGTTTCAGTACGCGAGGACTTTTAATAGTCCAATTATAAATTGGGACGTCAGCAAAGTAACAGACATGAGATATATGTTTTACGGAGCATTGGCATTTCAGCAAGACATTTCCTTGTGGACGGGAACGGCAGCGACAACGGCGCAATCTAACATGTTTTTCGGAGCGACTGCATTTGAAGCGAATTTCGCGTGTGACGACGCCGTCTCCGGTCCGGCGAGTTCGTGCGATGTTCGTCCCATGGATTAAATGCCGTGGTCAGGCACAGTCAACAATGGCGAAGTCACCTTAAATGGTGATGCGAAGAGTGATTACACTGTCTATGTTTGGCATGCGGATGTGCATACAGGTGGTTATGCTTACGTACAGTTTCACTATGCAGATGGAGTCGTCGATGAAATAAGACATACTGGAAATGGGAGTCGAAAATTTTTAAAGAGTGACGGGACGTGGACTGGTTGGTTT
>Ga0115567_10007027_pt1 | contig 10693 bp, 8 predicted proteins | sample COGITO_mtgs_1204_2_FD_88679 | JGI IMG/M metagenome (GOLD analysis project Ga0115567, IMG submission 88679) | Pelagic marine microbial communities from North Sea - COGITO_mtgs_120412 | ecosystem: Environmental > Aquatic > Marine > Epipelagic | place: Germany:Helgoland, sampling site Kabeltonne... | reverse complement strand
ATATCCTTCGCCAGCGCCATGCAGGTTGCGACAACATCGTCCGCCGTATGTTCGGCGCGCACGATCTCAAGCAATTTCATCACGTTGGCGGGCGAAAAGAAATGCAAACCGATCACGTCTTCGGGCCGTTTGGTCATGCCCGCGATTTCGTTGATATCAAGCGCAGAGGTATTCGTGGCCAAAATCGCGCCCGGTTTCATCACCTTGTCCAGCTGCGTGAAAATCTTGCGCTTCAGTTCCATATCTTCGAACACCGCTTCGATCACCAGATCGCAAGTCGAAAGATCATCAATGGTCAGCCGCCCGTCGAAACGGTCCATCCGCGCCTCGACTTCTTCTTGAGGGAAGCGCCCCTTGTCTGAGGATCGCTGATAATTGCCGCGTACAACCTTGAGGCCACGATCCAGCGCGTCCTGTGTGGTTTCGACGATTTTCACGTCATACCCTGCAGTTGCAAAGTTCATCGCGATGCCGCCGCCCATGGTTCCGGCACCGATAATGCCGACGGTTTTAATGGCGCGTTTGGGCGTATTCTCAGGCAGGCCCGGAACCTCCCAAGCCTTGTGGCCGGCCTCGGCGATATAGTCGCCGATCTCTGTCGTGGTTGGATTGGTCATCATTGTCCTCTTAATTTACCGGAATTCCCGCCTGCGCGAGGCAGGCAAGGCGCATTGCGCGGCGGTCAATCTTGTCGGTGGCCCCCCGGATCAGTGGATCGGGCTGGCACCACACATGTTGGGGGATCTTGAAGGATGCGAGATGCGTTGCCAGAAACGTGGCCATGTCAGCCTGCGCGATCTCGCACCCGTTACGGGTCTGGATAGCGGCGCCGACAATCTCGCCCAGACGAACATCTGGTACGGAAAACACGCAGGCCTCGATTACTGCAGTGTGGCGGTGTAGCGCGCCTTCAACGTCGAGGCAGGCGATGTTTTCGCCGCCCCGGATGATAATATTTTTCTTTCGGTCCAGAATGGTGACATAGCCTTCGGAATCGACACGACCCAGATCACCGGTGCGCAGCCAGCCATCCTTCAGAACCTCTGCCGTCGCTTCGGGTTTGTTGAGATAGCAGCGCATATTTGCGGGGCTTTTCACGGTGATCTCACCGACCTCGCCCAAGGGAACGTCGCGGCCAGTGTCGTCCAGAAAGCGCAGCTCTTGTAAAGGCGGGTGCAAACGCCCTGCCGTCTCGGGCCGCGCTTTGTAATCTTCGCCGATGGCCCCGATCCCCAGTGCGTTTGTCTCTGTCATACCCCAGCCAGTGGCAATTCCTGCATTCGGAAACGCTTCGGCCAGTTGTGCAACCTGTGCGGCGGGTCGCTTGGCCCCGCCCGACCCAAGGTAGTCGAGCGTTTCCAACGTCTCGCCCATGTCGCGGGCGGCTTGCATCAAGTCGGCCGATTGGGTCGGCACACCCAGAAACCGCGTGATGTTTTCATCGCGGATCAGGCCAACGGCCTCTGCCGCATCCCATTTGCGCATCAAGGTAATCTGCGCGCCCGCGGGCATGGACAACAGAAACAACGGATGGGTGGCCGTAACATGAAACAGGGGCGTCACCACCAACGCTGAGGGGCGCCGGGCAGGCGGCGCGTCAGGCGCGGGCGGGTCGATCAGCGGCGCGAGAACCGCTTGCATCAACCAGCTGAACACCGCGTTGACGGCATTTCGGTGGGTCTGCACGACCCCTTTGGGATGGCCCGTTGTGCCTGATGAATACATTACGGCGAAATCATCATCGGTGTCGATCTGTGGATGCTGGACTGTCTGTGCATCGGCACTGTCACGCAATGGATTGTAGTCAAATGCCGTCATCCCCTCGCCATCGCGCACCCCAACGAGAACGAGTGAAAGGTCTTTTGCAAGTGGCTGCAACCGCTCAAGTCGCGGACCATCGGCGAAGACCACGCGCGCCTCGCTGTCGCGCAGGGCATAGTCCAGTTCTGGCGTGGTCCACCACGCGTTGACGAAAACCGTAACGCCACCGATTGACGCGATGGCCAGGGTCAGGATCAGGAGTTCGGGATAATTGCGCATGGCAATGGCCACACGCGCACCCTGACCGAGACCGAAATCGCGTTGCAGAACATGCGCCATGCGATTCACATCATCGCAAAACGTATCGTAGTTCAGCCGCTCGCCCTCATAGAGGATGTAATCGCCGCCCGCGTCAGACTGCGGTTTGCGACTTGCCTCCATCAGTGCGGGCACCGTGGCCGGGATATTCTGGAAAACCGTATAGGTCACACCGCGAATTTCCGCTTTGGTGAGAGCAAATGTTGGATTGGTCGTGGTAACGTGAACGACGGCCTCCTGAGGCGTCATGGGTTGCACGCGCGTCTCAGCGCTGACCGTCAAAGCCATTGTCTTTTCCTCCCACGGAATAGAGAACCCTAACACGCCCTCCCGCGTGCTGCCGAGTCAAAGACTAGGGGGAAAAATTCATCATGCCAATACCGCATGACGGAACTTTGTTCCGCGAAAGCGAAACGTCGCGCGAATGCGCCGCAGCCAGCGTAAGGACGCGGCGCAAAGGCCTTAGTCTGATGCAGGCGCAGAGCCGACGGATACAAGATACGCCCAGACGTCTGCAGCATCCGTTTCATCCTTCAACTTGAAAGACATCTTTGATTTCGCCGATGTTTCATCAAGCTTCGTTGCGAGGAATTCCTTGGGGTCCGCGACATAGGCCACGAAATCGGCTTCGTTCCAGACAAGACCTGCTTGGCCCGCTGCCACGATGGATTCGCCGTATTTGAAATCATCCAGCGATCCCGCGACACGCTCGTTCAGACCAAACAGGTTCGGGCCCGATTTGCCACCTTTCACGATCGCTTCGCCGTCATTTGACACTATCTGATGGCAAGATTTGCATTTCCTAAAGACCTTTTCGCCAGCTTCTGCGTCGCCACTTGCGTGTCCGTCGGCAAATGCGGGCGCGCCAAGCAGGGCAAGGCCAAGGGTCAGGGCGGTAAAATGTTTCATTGTTCAGCTCCTTTTGTCTGTTACTAACCGTAGCGCCTCGCATGTCTGAAACAATAGTCGATGATGGTTTCTGGGCGCTATTGCCGCAAAAGTCTGCCGTACCGGCTCTTGTTGATACTCGTGCGGTCAACAGACCAAGTGTTGCCACGTTAGGGCGTGTTTTCGAACAGCTCAGAACTGGGATTCGGGCCATGTCATGTCTTAGGCTTCTCAGCCGGAGCAGGGGGACACCACGCCGCACCCGATCTGGCGAAACCCCTGCAAACCCGTCGGATAAATGCCACTGAGGACAGTAATATCTCTGATAGGCTATCCCCGGACCGTATCGATCATCAGCTTGACGTTCGCCGGATCTGCATCCGGCGTGATGCCGTGTCCAAGGTTGAAGATATGTGGCCCGCCGCTGAAGGCGTCGACGATCCGACGCGTTTCGTCTACCAACGCGTCGCCGCCGGTTACCATATGCGAGGAGGCCAGATTACCCTGCACGCAGCCTGCGGTCTGCACATGCGCCGCAGCCCATTCGGCTGTCACGCCATCATCAATGGCAATGCAGTCCGCGCCAATGGCATCATGTGCGCCGATATATCGTTCACCTGCGCCACGCGGAAATGCGATTATTGGGATATCCGGGTGCTGCTCTTTGAGGGCCGTCGTGATCCGTGCCATGGGTTTGATCGAATATTCCACGAAATCAGCACCTTGCAATGATCCTGCCCAACTATCAAAGAGCTTGATTACTTCCGCACCCGCTTCAATCTGGGCAGAGAGGTAGTGGATTGTCGCTTCTGTAATAAGATCCAGCAGCCCTTCGAAAACGGCACGGTTTTCGGTCTTGAGCGCATGCGCCGGACCCTGATCCGGTGTGCCCTGCCCGGCAATCATATAGGTCGCAACTGTCCAAGGCGCCCCGGCAAAGCCAATCAACGTTGTCGCCTTGGGCAGTTCCTTGGCAAGGATGCCAATCGTTTCATAGATCGGTGCGAGGTGATCGTGGATGGCATCGGCGGGGATCAGCTTGTCCAGTTCGGCCCGTGTCGTGATTGTCGACAGGCGCGGGCCTTCACCGGTGACGAACCAAAGGTCAGCGCCAAGCGCCTGAGGCACCAGCAAAATATCCGCGAAAAGGATCGCAGCATCAAAGTCAAAGCGTCGGATCGGCTGTAACGTCACTTCTGCCGCCAGATCGGGGTTGTAGCACAGCGACAGGAAGTCCCCTGCCTTTTCACGGGTGGCGCGGTACTCGGGCAAGTAACGCCCCGCTTGCCGCATCATCCAGATCGGCGGTGTGGGCAGGGTTTCACCGCGAAGGGCGCGAAGGATCGTCTTTCGAGAGGACATGGCATGCCTTTCCTAATGGCTCTTTGTGCAAACTAACGACTAGTCTTGACTGTGATACGCTTCGATCTGTGCGATCTCATCACGCGAACCGAGGATGACGGGAACGCGCTGATGATGGCTTTGCGGCGCGACCTCAAGAATGCGGCTGGTCCCGGTGGACGCCGCACCTCCGGCTTGCTCGATCAGCATCCCCATCGGATTAGCCTCGTACATCAGGCGCAGCTTGCCGCCTGTTGCCTCATTACCGCTGTCCATCGGATAGAGAAACACGCCACCACGGGTCAGGATACGGTGGACATCAGCCACCATCGATGCGGTCCAGCGCATGTTGAACTTTGTGCCGCGCGGTCCGTCCTTGCCGGCGACGCAATCCGCGATATAGTGGCGGATGGGATCGTACCAGAACGTCTCGCGCGCACTGTTGATCGCATATTCTACCGTTTTGGGAGGGACGGTCATTTCCGGTTGTGTCAGCAGGAATTCCCCCGTTCCGGTTTCGTAGGTAAAGCCATGCACCCCGCTGCCGGTTGTAATCACCAGCCCCGTCGATCGCCCGTAAATGGCATAGCCTGCGCAAATCTGTTCGGTCCCGGGACACAGTACCGCCGCATCACTCGGGGTGACTGCTTCTTTCAGGCGCATGATTGAAAAAATAGACCCGACCGACAGGTTCACATCTACATTCGATGATCCGTCCAGAGGGTCGAAATACACCAGAAAATCACCCGCTTGCGGGGCGTCTTTCAGCCAATGCACATCATCGACTTCTTCTGAAACAAGGGCCGCAACGCGTGTGGAATTCGCGCAATGCAGCATGAATTCCTCATCCGCAATAACATCAAGCTTCTTTTGCTCTTCGCCTTGCACATTGGTGCTGTCCGCCGCGCCGAGAACATTGGCAAAAGCGCCGTTGCGCACATGATCGGAAATCGCCCGGCAGGCGGTGGCGATATCCTCAAGCAGCATCATAAGGTCGGTATCGAGACCCTGATCCTGCTGCAAAAACTGACGAAACGTTTTGCGGCGCTGCACCATCTCCAAATCCTCTTTGACATGCTGGAAGCTACTGTTCTCACTCCCTGTGTGGACGTCCAAAGACGGAAGGGCAAGCGCAAGCGACACCTGCTTGGTACCAATTTTAGGAGTAGGAAGGGGGTCAGTTTAACGGTTTATGCATTCAGCAGGGGTATTGATTTGAGAATGACCACTGCCAATGAATGGAATCGCTGATGCGCTACCAAACCTGTCTGGCGGCCGCCGCCGCAACAATTCTCGCGATGTTACCGGCCGTCGCAGAACAAGAAAATTCCGAAACTACTTTTAAATTTGAACAGGTTGCGGCCCTTGACGGCCCGGTGGCCGCACTCGGGAGGGGCATGCGCCAAGGTATCGTGGCCGCGTTCGAAGCAACACGCCGCGCTGGCGGCATGCATGCTCGTCAAATTCATCTGACCAGCTTGGATGACGGCTGCCAGCCGAACAGGTCAATACATGAAGTTCGTTCCCTGATTTCCAGTAATGATTACATAGGTTTGATCGGTTCCGTCGGAACGCCCCCTTCGAAAGCGGCTCAACCTATTGCGACAGAGGCGAATATGCCGTTTATCGCGCCCTCTACCGGCGCCGGATTTCTGCGCGGTCCATCGTTGTCGAACGCAGTTAATGCGCGCGCAACCCATGAGGCGGAAACGCTGGCAGGGATAGATTATCTGGTCGATGAGCTTGGATATACAGATATCGCGATCTTTTATCAGGACGTTGGTTTCGGACGTGCCACGTTGGCTGGCGTGCTAAAGGCGATGGATGCGCGCGACATGTCACCGCTCGCGGAAGGCACTTATACGCCTAATGCGGCCACCGTAAAAACTGCGCTCCTCAATATCCGCAAGGCAGGCCCTCAGGCGGTCGTCATGATAGGTGCGGATAAGCCGCTCGCAGAGTTTATCCGACCGTCGAAAAAGATGAAACTTGAACCAGTTTTCGTGATCATATCTTTGGTCGGCTCCAAAGCACATGCGGCGGAGCTGGGTGCAGATGGCGCTGGCATCGTGATCAGTCATGTCGTTCCGCAGCCCTGGGATAGGACGCTGCCGATTATCGCGGAATATCAAGCCGCCCTTACCGCGATCGATGTCCAAGCGGCACCGGGATTCGTTTCGCGGGAGGGATGCGTGGCGGGGGCTGATGTGGCGCGCGAGAACTTGATGGCCGCACTCAACAATGTCGGCGTCATCGATATGGGTGGCATTACGCTTTCGTTTGGTCGCGGAGAAATCCAAGTGTCGGATGCGGTCTATCTCATGCGTATCCGCCGCGAGGGCAGCTATGAAGCGCTGCATCGCGGCAGTTAAATCCACCGTGTAAACAGGCGAGGCACAATCGTGCCTCGCGCATTACCATTGCCCTTTTTTTCCGGAAAGATACGAAAATGCGCCTCAGAATGTCAGGTTTCTTCAACTCCGTTCTTGTCCGGTTGGGACTGATTTTTGGCCTGCTGGCTTTGCTGACTGCTGCGGCTATCGTTGTTGCCTGGTCCGTGTTCCAGAGTATTGTTTATGATATGGAATCGCTGACGTCGGAAAACCTTCCGGCGCTGCAGGACGGTGCCGAAGTCGTCAATGCAGCGGATCGAGCCCGCACAGTCCTGGCGGAAATCCTGATCGCATCGGATGCAGACGCCTTGTTGACAGCGGCTCAGGGCAGTGCCGAACCAATCGGGAAAATGCGCAATCTTGCTTTGGGGCTTTCCGGTGAAGACGGCGTGACGTTGAACGCGTTGGTTGACCGTGTTCAGACGTCACTGGATGCACTTGTTTCTTCACGTAACGAAGAATTCAACCGAACAGATGACACGTCAGCAGCCGTCGAAGCGGCTTTGACGCTCTCTGCAGAAATTAACGGTGTTTTCAAAGAGACGTCAGAAAGCGCCTATCAGGCTTTGGTTGCAAGCGGCGAAGGCACAGTCAACACCATCGGTGAAACGCTTCGTAGATTGATCGAAGTTGATTTTACCATCTATCAGGCGATCCTCGCGGTGCGTGCAGAGATCAACCTGATGACTGGTATCGCGCTAAGCCTGTCACAAACCAGCGATCGCGCGATGCGCAGTATCCTGTCTGATATTACGACCGCTTCCAATAACCGTCTGCAAGAACTTACGGCTGCCATCGATACGTCGGCCGCGACCGCAGACCTTGCAAAGGTCGTTGAGACAGCACGGATACAAATCCTGTCCGCACAAGATCGCGAAGCCGCTGGAATCTCGCCAAATGAGATTCTCTCGATCCGACAAACTGTAGATGCCGTTCTCTCTTCTACACTCGATGACATCTATTTCGATTTAATGATCAGAAGCGAAGCCGCAAAAACCACGAACGAGGCATCGGTGCGCGCCCTCCTTGACGAACAGGTCGTGGCGATTCGCGAAAAGGCAGCGTTATCCCTTGCAACCAAGAGTTTTTTCACAGCCGCCATGCAAGTTGCCCTTGCGCGAGATGTCGCTGAACTGAGGACAAAAACTGCCAATCTGCTTGTATCCAGAAAAGACCTTGAAAGTCTAATGTCACTGGCTAGCGATGAGGCCGCACAGAAAATGAGCGTTATCCTAAGGATAGCCAATCCTGAAATTGGAATCGCAGCGACTCGTGCCGCTGGGTTTCAGGCGCGCGCGGCGGCGGCGCAGGCCGCACGAGATGCGGCGGATGCAGTTGATCAAATCGCAACCGCATCCAGTGGGATTGCAAATGCGATGCTTTCGAAGATCAACGACACGGCCGCTACATTGGACGGTGAGGTCGCGCGCGCCAAGCAGTATCTTTTGCAGATTGCTCTGATCAGCGTCCTGAGCGTTGGGATGGCGCTCTTTCTGATCTGGCTGATGATCGCACGCCCTCTCAGGCGCGTGACCGCTACGACTGAAAGACTGGCACGCGGGGACTTGTCAGAAATCGTAGGACTCCGCAGCAACGCAGGCGAAATCGGGCGCATGTCGGCGGCGCTATCGGTCTTTCGAGAGGGGGCCCTGGAACGGATTAGATTGCAGCAAGAAGAGAAAAAGCGTGAAGCAGCGGTATTGCAGGCCGAAAGGGCGGCCGAACAGCAGCGCCATAGCGACGCCGAAAACATGCGCCGTGTTGAAGATGAAAGACTACAGCACTTGCGACAGATCGAGGCGGACAAACTGACCCATGAAGCTGAGTTGCAGCATCTCGTTGACAATGAACGCAAGGCTCGTGCCGAGGAACAGGCCTCGGTTGTGACCGCGTTAGCTGAAAGCCTGCGCAAGCTATCGTCGGGTGACCTGACACATATGATAGAGGCCGAGTTTCCGCAGGAGTACGAAGCGCTTCGCGTTGACTATAATGCGGCGGTCGGCAACCTCGCCCAACTGGTGGGGCAAATTCTTCAAAGTGCTGCAACAATCCAGGAAAGCACCATCGATATTGAATCGGCCTCGCTCGACCTTTCGTCGCGCACTGAAAAATCCGCAGCTACCCTCGAGGAAACTGCGGCGGCAATGAACGAACTATCTACGAGTGTTGAAAGTGCTTCGCAGAATGTGGCCACGGCCAGAACGACTGTTACCACCGTTCAGGCAGACACGGCAGCGTCTGATCGTGTAATGCGCGACGCAGTGGCCGCAATGGGAGAGATCGAACAAAGCTCCTCCAGGATATCCAAAGTTGTCGAAGTGATCGATTCCATTGCATTCCAAACCAATCTGCTGGCGCTTAATGCCGGCGTCGAAGCGGCGCGGGCGGGCGAGGCGGGCAGAGGCTTTGCCGTAGTTGCATCCGAAGTTCGAATTCTGGCGCGGCGGTGTTCAGAATCAGCAAGTGAAATCAATGGATTGATCTCAGATGCATCCGGTCAGGTTGACAAGGGTGTTTCCCTTATCAACCGCGCCAGCAGCGCGCTTGATACGATCCTGACAGGGGTTACTCAGGTAGCTCAACACATGTCGGATATCGCAATTTCAGCCAATGAGCAGTCGATTGGCATCGCGGAGATCAACGCTTCTGTAAACGAGCTGGATCGCGTGACCCAGCAGAACGCCGCGATGTTTGAAGAAACGACCGCGGCCAATCAAGCGCTTTCATTCGAGGCAAGGACGCTCGCGCAAGTCGTGCGCGGTTTCAATCTAAACACGTACACGGGGATAGAACGGCGGCGCAAACGCAGCGATGCTGCGTGATCATGCCGCCGAATTTGCGACCTATCGTGTATGACCGCGTTGATGCAGACACGTCTATTGACCCTGCGATCGTTCGTCCGAAAGAAGCAGCGCCGCGTCACGAACGCAGGCACCAATAGAAGTCAGTTGTTTGGCTAAGGGGCTGGTCTTGCGCCAGACAATGCCAATTTTTCGATTCGGCTGCGGAGGGGGGAAACGTGCGATGGCGACATCGGCGGATCGCGTCTCAACGGTGACGGCCATTTCTGGAATCAACGTAACCCCGATGCCGGTGCCGACCATCTGAACCAATGTCGACAGCGAGCTGCCGTCCATTCCTTCGCGCGGAAGGGGACTGCGGAGGCCGCAAAACGACAGCGCCTGATCGCGAAAGCAGTGACCTTCTTCCAGCAGCAATAGACGCATTTCCCGCAGAGATGCCCGATCGGGCACCGGCTTATCCGCGTCGACACGGGCACGGACCAACACAAAGTCTTCCTCGAACAGAGGCACCTCATGCAAAGATGCTTCGGATATGGGCAAGGCGACAATCGCTGCATCCAGCCGCCCTTCAATAAGATCGCTGATCAGCTTTTCAGTTAGCGTTTCGCGGATATTCAGCTCGATATCCGGATGCGATCTCGACAGGTTTGTGATAATTCGTGGTAGCAGATAAGGCGCAATCGTTGGGATGATCCCCAGACGCAAGCGACCGACAAGGTCGTCCTCAGCGGACCGCGCCAAGTCAGAAAGGTCATCCACAGATCGCAAAATCCCGCGGCACCGGCTGGCAAATTGCTCTCCGAACGCGGTCAAACTGACCTGTCGCGGACTTCGTTCAAATAGTGCGGTGCCAAGCGTTTTTTCAAGTTCCTTGATCTGGACAGATAACGCCGGTTGCGAGATCGAGCACGCATCGGCAGCGCGCCCGAAATGCGCTGACTTTGCAAGCGCCTCAAAATATCTAAGCTGTTTGATCGTAATGTTGGCCATAATCTGAAGTTATCACTCCAATAGGAAAATACAAATTTTACATATCACCTGATGCTGGTATGGAGCATTTAAACTCAACGCAGACTTGGAGGATACTATGGACGGAAATGACATCGGCAAATGCCCCGTCATGCACGGTGCAAGCATTCACACGACCAACAAGGCGCGCGGCAACCGCGACTGGTGGCCCAATCAGTT
>Ga0115567_10007026_pt1 | contig 10693 bp, 8 predicted proteins | sample COGITO_mtgs_1204_2_FD_88679 | JGI IMG/M metagenome (GOLD analysis project Ga0115567, IMG submission 88679) | Pelagic marine microbial communities from North Sea - COGITO_mtgs_120412 | ecosystem: Environmental > Aquatic > Marine > Epipelagic | place: Germany:Helgoland, sampling site Kabeltonne... | reverse complement strand
CTGAATTGCACATTTTGATCATAATCATAAGTTGCTCGTGGAGTATTACAAGCCGACAAAAGGACTATGAGTAGAAGATATTTTAATTTTTTCATGAGATGTTTTTACTAAAGTTAAGCAAAAATCATCCCATGAATAATCTCATTAACAATAACTTAATCTTCAGAAACATTCAACATTTCCCAAAGTTTATCTTTGAGTTCCATTAAACCTTGCTGTGCTACCGAGGAAATAAATAGATAAGGGGCTTTTAATCCTTTATCAAGAATCACTTTAAGCTCCCCTTTTAATTCTTCATCTAGCATATCACTTTTAGAGATTGCGACCAACCTATCTTTATCCAACATTTCCGGATTATACCTTCTTAACTCATCAAGAAGAATCTCATATTGCTTTACAATATCTGGTGCATCTGCTGGGATTAAAAATAACAAAGTAGAATTTCGCTCTATATGTCTTAAAAAACGGTGGCCAATTCCTTTTCCTTCTGCCGCACCTTCAATAATTCCAGGGATATCTGCAACCACAAAAGTTTTAAACTCTCTATATTCTACAATTCCAAGGTTTGGTTTTAGAGTAGTAAATTCGTAATCGGCGATTTTTGGTTTAGCGGCAGTAATTACAGATAATAAAGTAGATTTTCCTGCATTAGGAAAACCAACTAATCCAACATCTGCCAAGATCTTCAATTCCAAAGTAACATCTACTTCCTGTCCATCTATTCCAGGCTGTGCATATCTTGGAGTTTGATTGGTTGAAGATTTGAAATTCCAGTTACCTAGTCCTCCTTTTCCACCTTGGGCTACAATACGCTCTTCTCCATCTTCCGTGATCTCAAAAAGTATTTCTTCAGTTTCCGTATCTCTTACTACAGTTCCTAAAGGAACTTCAATATATTGATCTGCCCCATCGGCACCTGAACTTCTTTGTTTAGAACCATGTGAACCATGTTCAGCTCGTGCATGACGCTTAAATTTTAAGTGAAATAAAGTCCAAAGATTTTTATTCCCTTTCAAGATAATATGGCCTCCACGACCACCATCTCCTCCATCGGGTCCTCCTTTTGTAATATATTTTTCCCGACGTAAATGTGCCGATCCCTGTCCTCCTTTTCCGGAAGAAACATGAATCTTAACATAATCTACAAAATTCCCTTCTGTCATTATCTTCTATTTTTTTGCGATTTTACAATCGGTTGTAGTAATTCTTAATTGTTATTTTATTTATAAAGAATCGATAACTTTACTAATTCTTTCTGTGATTTCTGTAATAGACCCTACTCCATCTACTCCAAAATATTTATCTTCTTTTAGATAAAACTGCTTTAAAATTGCTGTTTCTTCATAATAAATACGAATTCTATTACGGATTACTTCCTCATTAGCATCATCCTTTCTACCGGAAGTTTTTCCTCTTTCTAATAGGCGCTGCACCAAAACCTCATCATCTACTTCTAAAGCGATCATTGCAGAAACTTCAGTGTTTTTTTCTTTTAATAATATTCCCAAAGCTTCAGCTTGTGCCACAGTTCTAGGGAATCCATCAAAAATAAATCCGTTTGCTTCAGCATTATTGTCTACTTCAGCACCTAGCATTTTAATAGTAACATCATCTGGAACCAACTGCCCTTTATCCATGAAGGATTTGGCATGAAGACCAAGTTCAGTTTCGTTTTTAATATTATATCTAAAAACATCCCCTGTTGAGATGTGTACTAATTTATATTTCTCCTTCAAAAAGTTAGCTTGGGTTCCTTTTCCTGCGCCCGGAGGGCCAAATAACACCAAATTCGTCATGTTCTCTTTTTTAAGTTTATAAACTTCGGAAAGATTACGGCCAAGACCATTATAATCCAATCCATATCCCACAATAAAGTCATTGGGAATTTCTATTCCTATATAATTAATGTTGAAATTTTCTTGATAAGCTTCAGGCTTAAAAAATAAAGTTGCGACCGATTGGTCTGCAACATTTTCCTTTTTCAAAATTCTATTAATTGCAGCTAGTGTGATACCTGTATCTACAATATCTTCAATAACTATAACGTGCCGGTTTTCTAAAAATAAATTTAAGCCTAATAAAGTTTCTACTTTCCCTGTAGTTGAAGTTCCATTGTATGACTCTAACTTCACAAAGGCTACTTCACAATCTCCTTTAAAACGTTTAATTAATTCAGAAGCAACCATAAAAGCACCATTTAAAACCCCTAAAAAAACTGGAGTTTTACCTTGATAATCCCGATTTATCGCCTCTGCCATATTATCTATAGCAGTGCTAATTTTTTTTTCTGAAATAAAAGGCTCAAACCTAAGGTCGTGTAACTCAATCAACGTTATAAAATTTAAAGCAGCAAAGATAGCGATTCTTATTATCCTAGCACTGTATTAAATAAATGCATTTGTGTTACAAACCTTCGACTATTCCATCTTAAAAAATTATTTTTGCGTAAACATAGGTTTTGTTATGATCAATTATTTTTCTTCAGATTTTAAATTAGGTATTTTAGGTGGCGGACAGCTAGGAAAGATGCTACTTTACGAGACTCGAAAATTAGATATTCAAACCTTTGTTATGGATCCAAGTGAAGAGGCTCCATGTAAGATTGCAGCAAATATTTTTGTTCAGGGCGATTTAATGGATTATGATGCTGTTCTTAACTTCGGAAGAAAAGTGGATGTTCTAACTTTTGAAATAGAATCGGTTAATATTAAAGCCTTAAAACAGTTAGAAAAAGAAGGTGTTAAAGTATATCCTTCTTCTGAAACATTAGAAAAAATCAACGATAAGGTAATTCAGAAGCAATTTTATATGGATAACGGAATTTCCACAGCTCCGTTTTCTACATACAACTCTAATAAAAAACTTTTTGAAGCCGTAAAGAATAATCAATTAACACTACCATTTGTATGGAAAAGTGCTTCTGGAGGATATGATGGTCGCGGAGTTATGGTTATAAAAACTCAAAACGATCTCGATCAAATTCCAGAAGGAAAATGTTTAGCAGAGAAATTAATTCCATTTAAAAATGAGTTGGCTGTTATAGTTGCGAGAAGTCCATCTGGAGAAGTAAAGAGCTACCCAGTTGTCGAAATGGAATTTCACCCTGTTGCCAATCAAGTAGAATATGTGATTTGTCCTGCAAGGATTGAGGAATCTATCTCTAAAAAAGCTCGAGAGCTTGCCGAAAAAGTTTCTAATGCATTTAAACATGTAGGCTTATTGGCAGTAGAAATGTTCCTGACTCAGGAAGATGAATTGATCGTGAACGAAGTGGCTCCAAGACCTCATAATAGTGGGCATTACAGTATTGAAGCCAGTTATACCAACCAATTTGAGCAGCATTTAAGAGCTATTCTGGATTTACCTTTAGGAGAGACTAAAAGTAAAGTTACCGGAATAATGGTAAATTTATCTGGCGAAGAGAATTATACTGGCCCTGCATATTATAAAAATATGAAAGAGATATTAAAAATGCCGGGAGTTACCGCACATATATATGGTAAAAAAGAAACTAGGCCTTTCAGAAAAATGGGACATGTTACTATTGTAAACGAAGATATTAATGAAGCTAGAGCCATTGCTGAAAAGGTGAAAAATTCTATAAAAGTGATTAGTCACAATTAAGCTGGTTCAAAATCCAACAACTTTAAATTATTAAAAATGAGTAAAGTAGCAGTAATAATGGGCAGTACCAGTGATATGCCTGTAATGAAAGAAGCCATTGAGATTTTAAAAGGTTTTGATATTGAAGTTGAAGTAGATATAGTTTCAGCACATCGCACTCCTGAGAAATTATTTGAATTCAGTAAAAATGCTCATACTCGCGGGATAAAAGTAATTATTGCAGGTGCAGGTGGTGCAGCGCATTTACCTGGAATGGTAGCTTCTTTCTCTCCGCTTCCTGTGATTGGAGTTCCCGTAAAATCGAGCAATTCCATAGATGGTTGGGATTCTATATTATCTATCCTACAAATGCCTGGTGGAGTTCCTGTTGCAACAGTAGCTTTAAATGGCGCAAAAAATGCAGGAATACTAGCAGCTCAAATACTTGGATGTTCCGATAAGTGTATGCTAGATAAAATTTTGGTTTATAAAGAAGGATTAAAACAAAAGGTTATTGAGGGTGCCGAAGATATTAAAAAGCAAGAAAGCCACAATTAATTGTGGCTTTCTCTGTAGTACTTCTTCGCTAAAATCATCATTTATTAACCATTCTAAATATATTATTTTAAACTACAAGAACTACTTACTATTATTTTACTGAAAATTTAGTTTCAAGGTTCAAAGTTACATAAAATTTTAACATATCAATAATCAGGTTTTAATATATCGTTACAATGCGTTTTTAACCCGATTATTTAAACAAATCAACTCATGAATAGTCATAACCCTCTTCTTCAAGAATTCGATTTTGCTCCATTCTCGAAAATAAAAACCGAACATTTTAAGCCTGCAATCTTGAAAGCAATAGAATTTGCAAAGTCTGAAATTGAAGAGATTTCGAGTTCAAATTCAGTTCCTACCTTTAAAAACACTATTGAAGCACTAGAGTTTTCAGGCAAAAATTTGGATCGGGTTACAAGTATTTTTTTTAATTTAAACTCAGCAGAAACCAATGAGGAAATTCAAAAAATTGCTCAAGAGATCTCTCCGTTACTTTCTGAATTTAAAAATGATGTTATTCTAAACGAAGAGCTTTTTAATCGAGTAAAGACTGTTTTCACCAATAAAGAAGAATACAATTTAAATGGTGAACAAAATATGTTGCTTGATAAAAAATACAAAGCTTTTTCTAGGAATGGTGCAAATCTAAGTGAAGAAGACAAGCTAAAACTGCGAGAGATAGACAAAAAACTATCTTCATTAAGCCTGAAATTTGGAGAAAATGTGTTGGCAGAAGCTAATAGATACGAACTCCATTTAACAAATGAAAAAGATCTTGAGGGGCTTCCCGAGCATGTTAAAGAATCTGCTACAGAAGTAGCCAAATCTAAAGATAAAGAAGGTTGGATCTTTACCTTAGAATATCCTAGCTATATCCCTTTTATGAAATATGCAAAAAACAGGGCGTTACGGAAAAAGATGGCTTTGGCATTTGGCGCAAAGGGCTTCCATAAAGACGAGTTAGATAATCAGGAAAATGTACTTCAAATAGTAAAACTAAGATTTGATCGTGCAAAGCTTCTAGGTTATAAATCTCATGCTCATTTTGTACTGGAAGAACGCATGGCAAAAAATCCCGATACCGTTACATTATTTTTGCAAGAATTATTGGAAAAAGCAAAACCCGCAGCTCTAAAGGAATTTTCTGAATTAGAAGATTTCGCAAAAGATCTGGAAGGAATAGATAAACTTCAAAAATGGGATGCTGCATATTTTCAGGAGAAATTAAAGCAGAAATTATTTGATCTGGATGATGAAAAGCTGAAACCTTATTTTCAGCTGAACAATGTTATAGACGGTGTATTTACTGTTGCAAATAAATTGTACGATCTTACTTTTAGTGAAGTTTCTAATATAGATGTTTATCATGAAGATGTAAAAACCTATCAAGTTTCTGATGGCGATGGGAAGAATATAGCTCTTTTCTACGCCGACTTTCATCCGAGAGCGGGAAAAAGAGATGGTGCTTGGATGACAGTTTACAAATCCCAAGAGAAAAGCGATAATAAAGATGAAAGACCACATATTTCTATTGTTTGCAATTTCACAAAACCAACTAAAAACACTCCTTCTCTATTAACATTTAACGAAGTAACTACTTTGTTCCACGAATTTGGACATGCTTTACATGGAATGTTGGCTAACACTACTTATCCAAGCTTGTCTGGAACCAGTGTTTATTGGGATTTTGTAGAATTACCAAGTCAGGTTTTAGAAAATTGGTGTTACGAGCCTGAGGCGCTTCAGCTATTTGCTAAACATTATGAGAATGGAAAAATTATTCCGCAAGAATTAATAGATAAAATTAAGAAGGCTTCAAATTTCCATGAAGGAATGGCAACCTTAAGACAAATAAGTTTTGGAATGTTAGACATGAGCTATCATGCTGTAGACCCATCTTCAATTTCAAGCATTAAAAATCATGAGGAGAAAGCTTTTGAGGCTACAAAATTATATCCTGAAGTAAAAGAAAATTGCATGAGCACCTCCTTTTCTCATATTTTTCAAGGTGGATATTCTTCGGGATACTACTCTTATAAATGGGCGGAAGTCCTAGATGCTGATGCCTTTGAATTTTTTAAAGAAAAAGGAATATTTAATGCTGAAGTCGCAAAAAAATTCAAGGAAAATATACTTTCTCTTGGTGGAACCGAGGAACCAATGACTTTATATAAACGCTTCAGAGGGAAAGAACCTCAGCCAGATGCTTTATTAAAAAGAGCCGGTTTATTAGAAAAATAATGAGAAACTTATATATCTTACCTTTCTATTGATAATTTGAAGCCTAAGTTTTCTTAATTTTGAGTAAATAATGTAATTTGCCTATGTCCACCAATAAAATAGATGCTAATAAATGGGTAGATAGATATTCCGATTATCTCTTCAATTTCACCATTGTTCGGGTGAACGATAGAGAATTGGCAAATGACCTAATTTCGGAGACTTTTCTAGCTGGATTAAAATCTATGAAGAATTTTAAGGGCGAATCTACAGAGCGTACTTGGCTTATTTCAATTCTGAAAAGAAAAATTATAGATCATTATAGAAAAAGTAATTCTAAAAAGGGGAAGGCAGAAATTAAAATTCAATACAACGACGATTCTAACGAAGGAGATTGGTTAGAGGAAAATGCTCCTGACAGGTTTGACAAAACTGCAGAGGATGTAATGGAAAATGAGGAGTTGGGAGAAGCAATTTTAGCCTGCATGGAACAATTAAACGAAAAACAAGCCAAAATATTTAAGATGAAAACCATTGAGGGTTTTGATACAGAAGCAATTTGTAATGAGTTTAATATAACACCGTCTAATCTTTGGGTTATAATTCACAGAGCACGAACAACTTTAGCCCAATGTTTAGAAAAAAATTGGTTTTAATATGAGTAAAAAAAGCACACTTTTAATAGATTGTTCAGAAGCGGGACATTGTTGTGACAAAAATCAGTACAAGGAAGCTTCGGTAACCGAGAAATTAAAGATGCTATTGCATCTTATCTATTGTAAAAAATGTAGAAAATACTCTTCTCACAATAGCAAATTAACAGAATTAATAAATCAAGCAGATATTAAAACCTGTCCCGAAGAACAAAAAAAGATGTGGAAAAAAGAAATTGAGAAAGAAATCACTAACTCATAAATTGCATACCGAATAAAATTAACAACCAAAAAATTGGCACTCCTTCCACCCAAAATGAGGAATAGTATTTTGATTGTCTTATTTTAGACTTTGTTATTAGAATACATAGTAATACCCCTGCTGCAATTAATGAAAGTATATTTTCTAAAGCAGTTTCCCCTTTTAAGAACTCCAATAAAATTACACCTAAAATCATTAAAATTCCAATTATTTTAGTTTTAGGCACTCCAAAAATTTGAGGCACTGTATTTAATTTTGCCATATCAAATCTAAGATCTCTTATTTCGAAAGGCAAAGTGAGTGCAAACACAAATAGAAACCTTTGGAATAATTCAATTATTATATCCAATTGAAAAATTTCAGCTTTATTTATTAATGGCAATACAACTGTTACCCCACTCCACACAAAAGCAATCACTAATATTTTGACCCCTGCTAAACCTCTCAAATTTCTTCCTTTTCCAAAAAAAGGCAGAACATAAAGCGAGGTAAATATTCCCATTATTAAAGTAAAAAATAAAATATTCTGCGGTAATTTAAACGCCATGTAAATCAATGCAAAAAATACAAAAAGTGAAAATATTTGTATTAATCGAAGGTTTTTAGTCAGACTTCTGTGGTGTAAACCAGCGATCCCGGCATATTTTACAAAGTTGTACCCAGTGATAGTTCCAAAAAATACAAATAAACAGATGTTAAAGTCTAAAGGAATATTATAATTAATAAGAGTAATTAAAACCATACTCACTACAGCCAAGGCTACATGAATACTACTGTTTATATAAAAATTAAATAAATTTTTAAATACCATCTACCAACCAGTTTGCATATCAAAAATAGGCTTTAAAATCTTAACAAGTCTAAGTCGCTAAATTGTAAAATTTTACATTTAAAATATGTAATTTCGCAGCACAAAACACAACATAATTTTGATGAGAACAGATTCTTTTGCACTTAGACATATTGGTCCCAAGGAAAGTGAACTTTCAGAAATGCTTTCTACCGTTGGTGTCTCCTCTTTAGAAGAGCTTATTTATGAGACAATTCCAGATGATATAAGATTAAAATCTCCCTTAAATCTTGCTACTGCTTTAAGTGAAAATGAATATGCCGAGCATATTGGAGAGTTAGCATCTAAAAATAAGATTTTCAAAACTTATATTGGGCTAGGATATCACCAAGCAATTATGCCCGCTGTAATCCAGCGAAATATTTTAGAAAACCCGGGTTGGTATACTGCATATACTCCGTATCAAGCAGAAATTGCTCAAGGAAGATTAGAGGCGCTTCTTAATTTCCAAACCATGATTACAGATCTTACTGGTATGGAATTAGCGAATGCTTCATTGTTAGATGAATCTACAGCGGCTGCAGAAGCTATGGCATTATTATTTGCAGTACGTGAAAGAGATCAGAAAAAAAATGAGGTTGCAAAATTCTTTGTTTCAGAAGAAGTTTTACCACAAACTATCTCTTTATTAAAAACCAGAGCTATTCCATTAGAAATAGAATTAGTTATAGGAGATCATACAAAATTCGATTTCTCAACAGAATTTTTTGGAGCAATCCTTCAATATCCTGGGAAATCGGGACAAGTATTTGATTATTCTGATTATGTTGCAAAATGTAAAGCAGCAGGAATAAAAGTAGTAGTTGCTGCAGATATTTTAAGTTTAATAAAATTAGAATCGCCTGGGCACTTTGGAGTAGATGTAGTTGTTGGAACTACTCAGCGATTTGGAATTCCACTTGGATATGGCGGACCTCATGCAGCTTATTTTGCTACAAGAGAAGAATATAAAAGAAGTATTCCCGGAAGAATTATTGGCGTTACAAAAGATCTTAATGGCAACCGCGCCTTAAGAATGGCCTTACAAACCAGAGAGCAGCATATAAAACGTGACAAAGCAACTTCTAATATATGTACTGCACAAGTATTATTAGCTGTTATGGCAGGGATGTATGCCGTTTATCATGGACCAAAAGGATTGGAATATATTGCGAACACTGTACATTCTTCTGCTTACACATTGCATAAAAAATTAGAATCTCTAGGTTTTGAACAAGTAAACGATTTTTATTTTGAAACGCTTCAAATAAAAACAGACACGAAAGCTATAAAAGCTTTAGCTGAAAAAAATAAGGTCAATTTTTATTATCCAAATGCTGAAACTGTAGTAATCGCTTTAAATGAAACTACTACAATAAAGGATCTTAATAAGATCGTTTCAATTTTTGCTGAAGTAGCAAATAAGAGCTTTGATGATATTGAAGAATTATCTGAGGGAAATTCAATTCCTTCTTCGGTAAGTAGAAAAACTGAATTTTTAACGAACGCTGTTTTCAACTCTTATCATTCAGAAACTGAATTGATGCGCTATATCAAGAAATTGGAACGCAAAGATCTTTCTCTTAACCATTCCATGATCGCTTTAGGATCTTGCACAATGAAGTTGAATGCAGCTTCAGAAATGCTTCCTTTAAGTAATCCGCAATGGGGAAATATTCATCCTTTTGCACCTATAGATCAAGCTGAAGGATATCAAATAGTATTAAAAAGATTGGAAGATCAGTTAACCGAGATAACAGGTTTTTCTGGAACTTCATTACAACCAAATTCTGGAGCACAAGGAGAATACGCTGGATTAATGGTAATTCGAGCATATCACGAGTCTCGTGGAGATTCACAAAGAAATATCTGCTTAATACCTTCTTCTGCACACGGAACCAATCCTGCATCTGCAGTAATGGCCGGAATGAAAGTGGTAGTTACAAAATCTACCAAAGAAGGGAATATAGATGTAGACGATCTTAGAGAAAAAGCTTTAAAGCATAAAGATAATTTGGCTGCTTTAATGGTAACATATCCTTCTACTCACGGAGTTTACGAATCTGCTATTAAAGAGATCACACAATTGATCCATGATAATGGAGGTCAAGTTTATATGGATGGTGCTAATATGAATGCTCAGGTTGGACTTACCAATCCTGGTGCTATAGGCGCAGATGTTTGCCATTTAAACCTTCATAAAACTTTTGCAATTCCTCACGGTGGTGGTGGACCTGGTGTTGGCCCTATTTGTGTTGCCAAGCAACTACTTCAATTTTTACCTGGAAACCCAGTTATAAAAACCGGTGGAGAACATGCAATAACAGCAATTTCTTCAGCTCCGTGGGGTTCTGCTCTAGCATGCCTTATATCTTATGGGTATATAACTATGCTAGGTGTTAACGGACTTAGAAAATCTACAGAATATGCTATTTTAAACGCTAACTATGTAAAGGCTCGTTTAAAAGAACATTATCAAACCTTATATTCTGGAGAACGTGGTCGCGCAGCGCATGAGATGATTGTAGATTGCAGACCTTTTAAAAATAATGGAATTGAAGTTGT
>Ga0115567_10007020_pt1 | contig 10698 bp, 15 predicted proteins | sample COGITO_mtgs_1204_2_FD_88679 | JGI IMG/M metagenome (GOLD analysis project Ga0115567, IMG submission 88679) | Pelagic marine microbial communities from North Sea - COGITO_mtgs_120412 | ecosystem: Environmental > Aquatic > Marine > Epipelagic | place: Germany:Helgoland, sampling site Kabeltonne... | reverse complement strand
TTTACGTCCAAGCTTGAGGGGATGCTTACGGATATGAACGTTTCCCGGGACAGCCAGTCGGCATTCTCGACTTGGATCAAGAGTAATGACCAGATACAGCTCGGGATGGACTGTTCGGTCACTGTGCTGACAACTGGTTTCTGGCCGACCTACAAGGTTGATGAGGTGACGCTGCCGAGCGAGCTCATCAAGTGCGTTGACAAATTCACGCAGTACTACGAGTCTCGCACGTCGCATCGTAAGCTCAAGTGGATCCACACTCTTGGCACGTGCACTCTGGCTGGAAAGTTCGACGCGAAGCCAATCGATCTCGTGATCTCCACGTACCAGGCTTGTATTCTCATGCTCTTCAACCAGCAGGAGGAGTACACGATGAGCGATATCGCGCAAAATACCAAATTGCCCATGGACGAGCTGAAGAAGTACCTTCAAACTCTTGCACTCTCGAAATACCAGATCTTGACCAAGAATCCGAAGGGGAAGGAGCAGGTGGACACAGATGTGTACACCTTCAACCGCAAGTTCACCGACCGCCAGCGTAAGATCAAGATGTCGCTGCTCGTCACCAAGGTGTCCCAGGACGAGAAGCTCTCGACCAAGGCGACTGTTGACGAGGACCGCAAGCACGCTGTCGAGGCATCGATTGTGCGCGTGATGAAGGCGCGTAAGACTATGCAGCACCAGCAGCTTGTGATGGAGGTCTCAACGCAGCTTATGAAGCTCTTCAAGCCCGACCCCAAGGTTTCCCTGAACCCCCTCTCTTGCACGCGCTTGTTGTGGGGCACGTCCCTCGCCCTGTTGTGCAAAGAAATGCAGCAGGTGCATGGCCAATATCTGAGGTGTTGCCGCATGGCAGGTGATCAAGAACCGCATAGAGTCGCTCATCTCCCGCGAGTACCTCGAGCGTGACAAGGACAATCAGGGCGTGTATAAGTACCTCGCATAAGATGGCCGTGGTGCGGGCCCGGGCCTCTTGCACGGCCGGACTTTTCGGAGACGGGCAGGCCAATGTCTGGGGAATAGGCTCGGAGACGCGCAGAACGGCGGAGACTGAGAGGTCTCGCTCAGTCAGCGTGACTGCTGGCGCGGCTCTTTTGCTGTGGTCACTTGATACATTTGTGTTATCAGTGATGTGTTCCAATTCATCGTGCGCACGACTCGCTAACCCTTGCTCACACTCCACGGCCAAACGTGCCGCGGGTCCGCAGCAGTCAGCATGCAGCAGCACCAAGTAGCGCAAAAGAGGCCGCCCCCTGCCGTGAAAGGGCACAACTCAGTCCCGTTGGCAATCGGGGTTTTCCGCCGTGAAGATTCCCCTCGGGCGGCGCAGATGGTGTGTGCCTGCCAGCCGTTGGAAGCGGCGGGCCGGATGTCCCCTGGCGGGAGGTTTGCGAAGACCGTTCCGAGATGCTCCCCTGAACAAGGTTCAGGATGAGCTCTTAAATCTGCGGCGCCTTGGGTCGGGGGCGGCGAGATGAGGGGGCGGGAGGCGCCGGGGCGCAGGCTTGGCGCAGGACCTGCGAGAAAGTAGTCTAGTGTGCCCTTGGAGCCATCGACGAGCACCCCCACCACCTGCCCTTGCTTGAAGTTGGTGTAGAAGGTGCCCGTGTTTGCCACGAAGCCGCGGCCTGCAGGGCCGGAGCCAAGGCGGTGCTGGGGCAAGCTCTTCCGGCGCCCCTTGTCGCCGCCCCCGCGCACGCCGAATCCGATCTCTGGGAGATACCTGCGACAGCACCTCCACCGCGTTGGGGGAGCTGCGGGCCGTGCTCGTGCGGACGAGCAAGCGAGGGTACCGCTCGGCGAAAGCCTGCGGGCCAAGCTGCAATGTGATGCTCAGTGCATGATGCGCGGTCGTACCTGTCGAACCCAAGCGCCGTGGCTTCCGCGAGGCACGCGGCGCCGAGAAAAGCATCCTTGCCCTCGAGGGTGAGGACCAGGAATGACACGAAGACTCCGCCGTGCAGGGCCGCAGTCTGCAGCGAGGGAGGGAGCAGAACCAGTGCTGATCTGCACGGAACTGCTGTAAAGGCGCGTGTGCCAAACAGAATGCGTGCAGGCATACAGCACAGAAAAGTTGGGAGGGGCTTGCGGCGCCGGGGGCAGCGCGGAAAGTCAGGTACCCTTCGCCTGAGATGCGGACGACCCTGTCCCCCTGAGAGATTTCGGCGTTGCGACCGGCAGCAGCCGGGTCCCATCTGCATCCCATTCGTAGGCACGCTCAGCAACAGATGCGTTCTCGGGGCGGAGTGGTATGGCTGTTCGATGCCTGCAGCCAAGTAGCAGATCGCGCGGAGGTTCCAGCAGCCAGGACTTGTTACCCCGACGCCGCCTAAGGATCATCGTGGAATTTGAGGGTGTAGTCTTGGGCGAAGGTCACCGAATGGCACAACAGAAACGAACGCAAGAGCAAAGCAACGTCGTACGGAAGGGGAGGGTTTCAGATGCACCCGGTCGGTCTCGAAGACATTAAGCAGCGCGCAGCAGCAATCAGCACATCCAGCTTGGCAATGTCCTCCTCGTGTCCTGCAGGCACAGAAATTCAAGACTGAGCATGTTATCAATTGGGACAAAGTTGCTTGGACGCTAGCATTGCTTGCATCACGAACGGCCGGGGGCTTCACCAATCGTGCCACGTCTCTTGCAGCTCAGCATTCTTTTCGCCCGGCGATTTAGACAGGTGATCTCCACACGCCTGCGAGGGACAGGCTCGGCGTAAGATTCACTCTCTGTACAGCGGTGAGACGACCGGGGGATAAAAGTCGGTGCCGACACAGTGAGCCCCTTGAACAGTCCTCGGTCATGGCGCACCTGCAGACGCGCATGACCCGCTCATCCGGCGGCACCTCAGCCGCAACCAACATCTCGAAAATACCTTCAGCTCCCGACTCCACGCTCTGGGCTAGTTCTGCAGTGCGCCGTTCCAGCTCTGAGGCGAAATCCCGCCCGCGAAGCAGAGGCCTATCCTCTTCCACGTCGCCGACCGCACCCTCGCCAACACTCTCCCTCAAACAAAAGCCCTTGTCGCTACCATCGACGCCACTCTCTCTGCCGCCGCTGCTCCACGTATGCTGTGCTCCTGACGACAAACGCAGCTGCGCGAGGCGTATTGACAAACAGCACGTGCCTCAGCCGCGCCGTGCAAAGGACTGAAGGACTTACGCGCGTAAATTGGGTCGGCATGGGTTTGCTGAGGGATGCTGGAGCCACGTAGCTGGGGTGCGGCTTGCCTCTGTTTCTCCGTCGCGTATGGCGATACGAAGCTTAGCCATCCGCGTATTAAATCGGCTCCAGCGCATTATGCATCCACAGCTGCAGGTAACACCAGCTCAGAGATAACTATTTGGGGCCGGGTGGTCCGTGCAGGTATGAAACAAAAGCTGAGTTGACCAGCGCGGTCTGGCAACGAGAGCTTGGGGTGTCGCCTCTCGAGCTGTGGGCAAGCGTCGCCGCCGCTTGTACCCGTTGCGACACATCTGTCCCGCCCACATTTCCCTGTAGAAGAAGGCGCCCCTTGAGCCCCGGTCCCGTGCCTGTTGTTGGGCACTGCACGACGCCCAGCCTTGGCTACAGCTCGGTCTGTGCGCGCCGCACCAGAAGGTTGCACTGTTGAGAGCCCGACGCTAGTCCCTGAAAAACTCCGGCGACGCACGTCGGTGCAGGTGTCCTCGCCTTGCAAAGAGACGACATCTGCTCGCAAGGATGAAGTCCTCGTCGATTCGGTGCGTCCGTCTATATTGGTGAGGGGACGCGACGGAGAGCGGGACTGGGAGGAATCTGAGAGCATCACAGAGACGGCGTTGCCGTCCGAGATCGCACCTCTGCGTGTCGGAAAAGCAAGACAAAAATTCAGGTTTTGAAAGAGAGATGGTGGACAGAAAGAACTAGTGAGCTTGAGAGAGTGAAAGATCTGGAGACAGCTCTTGTGCTGCGGGATACTCGAGTGGGGCGCAGAGCGTGGTGCGCTCGTACGCACCGCTTTGCAAGAGGAATTGGAACGTAAGTTCCATCCAACTTGACCAGAGCGCGAGAGAAGCTAGGTCGCGACTGCGGAAAGAGAAACCTGCGCGCCAGCACCAACGATGGCCGCACAGTGAGCGCAGGGCACCATTCGCCGCCCACCACTACAGCTGCGTCCGGTCCGTCGCATCAATCTGGCCCAGTGAGAGGGTTACTCGGGCGATGGGCCAGCACCGGTCTTGTTCACGCACGGCGCGGAGGTAAGCCCGGCCACTCAGCGGTAGCCCCTGCACGCGCTCCTCGCTGCGGAGTGGAGGCAGATACGGATCCTCCCGAGCCTGCGACGGCGGCGAGACGTGAGCAGCAAGAGGCGTCTGGGCGTCCCACCCACTCGCTCGAGGCGCGCCGGGGAGATGTCTCTTTCGCAGTACACAAAAGAAGTTCACAGACTCGATGACGCGAGAGGCGGGCAGCAATGGAGCCAGGTTGGGCACTCTGGAATCTGGGCGGGGGGGGCGCCTCGCGAATATCGCGTTCAAGGCTTGCTGAGTCCACGTCACTGACTGGTAGCACGTGTGGGAGCGTCCTGATGCGCGCACAAAGTAATCGGTCAGCATCCGTGACAAGGGAACTGGACGCGACAGGATCTGTGCAAGCATGTGTGCAACACCTGCCTGCGAGTCGAGGCTGTGCGGTGGGGTGTCACATCCGCTCATCTTGGTCTCCCTCCTCATCTGACATGAAGATGGTACTCACAAATCCTGATAGCTCTGATGTTGCGCTCTCCTGGCCCGGAGATTCACCGCAATGTCTCGATTCCTCGTCCAGGCCTCCGCGCAGCCGGAAACGACCCGGGAGAGGGTAGCGTGCTGCCCCTGGCGCACCCATCCCAGCTCCACGTGATCCCGGGACCGCTTTGGTCCTCAAAGATGTTGAGCTAGGTTGCGGACTGCGAAAAGCTTCGGCCGCGAGGATGAACAGAACCGGAAGAGCAGCACAACTGAGACGGTTCCTTCTTCCTCGGATCTGAGTTGTTGGATTGCTAATTGGCGCGAAGTCCTTGGCGACGCTTGCGATGCGAAAAACCGCAAGATTCGCTCTAGGAAAAGCTGAGTCCGTACAGCGCCATGGCATGTTTATGGCTGCGCTGAAGGTGTCAGGCGCATGGAACGCGATGGCGCCCTTCCCCGCCTCAGAGGAAAACAAATGCCGCTTTACTCTCTCTCCCTCACTTTTTGTCCGCACTTTCCACGGGCGTGCTGGGCGGTGGCGCGTGAGGGGGTCTACGGGCCGTTACTGTACCCCACCAGCATCACGGGCACAGCCTGTCTGACGCTTGATTTCACCGTCATACACCCTGTCAGCAGGAGGGGCACGGAGTATACCTGTGACAAGGACCAAGCACTACGAGTGGCTTCAAGCTAAGATCCGGAGCTCTCCACCCCGAGACACTGCGCCTCCTCTACGATTTCCCACGCCTCAAGACGGACGCCGCCGAGCAGCACGCCGTCGCGAACTCCCCAGCGCCGCGGCGCAACGTTTTCTCGACTCCGGATGGAAGCCCAGCTGTACAGCCTCCGGGCCTCAGCTACACGGCTCACTGGGAAGCACTGGGCTTCGCCCTATGCCTCCTCACTACTCCCGAGATCTCGAGCACGGGCCCGGTGCGGGGTCGGGGCTTTTGCCTCGGCTCCCACCGCCCACGTGTTCGCGTGCCGTTAGTGGTGTGGGCCTGGGACTTTTGTTATGTGGGTTCTTTACTCTCTTTACCGCGGTCTCCCGGCCCCAGCTCCAAACAGTTTTTCGCTCTGCGATCTGCGACTGTTTGTCAGTAAAAGGATGTTTCTCTCAGGAGGCTCCCGGCCGTGGTTTTGTCGCGGTCTGGTTTGTGTTCTCCCCCCTCCGGAGTTTTGCGAGCCTATCTGGTTTGGCTCGGTAGTTTGGTACCCGGTCTGTACGAGTTCTCCCGGCCCCTGCTCGCCCACTGTTTTTCGCTCTGCGATCTGCGACTGTTTGTCAATAAACGGGTGCTTCTCTCGTTCTTCAATACACCCCCTCTCTCTTCCCGTGTGTCTCTCTCTGTCTCAGCCCAGCGCGTCGTCAGCGCTCGGCGAGGGAAGTGCCACCGCGTCTCAACCATCGATTTTCTACAAATCTACTTCGATCACGGTGATCGGCACCATGAATGCCCTTGGTACGAGTTGTGCTCTGCGCGGAATTGCTTCCTGCCAGGACGCATAAAGATTCAGGCGCTTTTCGACCGACAGGTTCGCACTGACTCGGGCCAGTGCATCTGCGACAATTTAGGGAGAACGTCTATTTTCAAACGCTGTGTCAGGAGGTACACGAGTCATGCCTTGAAGTGCTGCTGATCGAGCAGGGTTGTGTCTGTCATTTCCCTTCCAGCTGTCTGCAACGCGAACTAGTCCATTTAAGCTCGCTCAGTGATGAAAGTAATGCAATTCTTTGGCGCATACAGATAGATCTCTCATGCAAAAAAGGTTGGGTTCCGGCCACGTACCCAGCGCCATCCCTCATCACTTCGTGCGTGCTTCACTGCCTACAAAAGAATAAAATACAGACTCAAACAGCAAATTTGGCCTTTGGGCCCGCTTTCGCGCCATTAGACGTTCTGCCCTCGGAAAGTACGGCAGGAACCGTGCTACCTGTAGCTCGTGCAAAGTGTACTCAGAGATTCGCGCTGCTGAATCCGATTCGGCTTTGAGCAAAGCCACCAACTCGCGGAGACCTGTACGCCCGGAAGGCGAGACCATGACAATGCGCCCGCCCTTTGCGGCTAGGCTCAGCCTGCGTGGTAATCAGAACAGCGGCTGAGTTCCATTGTCAAGTTCGCGGAGCATCATTGTCCAAAAAAGAGGAGGGCTGAGAATTCCACGTACGCTGTAGACGAGAGTGGCCCAACAATGTCCTTGTCGTAGACCAGGTCGCTACCCGTGACTACCTGTCTCGGAGGGTTGGCCTCATGGTTTCCAAGGTGAAGCAGCAACTGGCCGCTGCTTTGGCAAATGAACGGACCTCGAAGCGGCCTTCATTTTGAGCACTCGTTGCCGTCCAGTCTAGCGGTGTTACCTCCACATCAAGTGTCCCATCCTGAAAAAGGAATCAAAATATTTTAGATGTTTGCGGCGCGGTCTGCGTACATCACATCGTGTGTCTTCTTGTTCAGCTGCTGCACAGGCGGAACGAAATTCCAACGCATCGCTAGATTCCAAGAGCAAACCCTAACCCTAAATCCTAAATCGCTTTCAACCACAGGCTCGCACTTTAGTGACCCACCTCCGCGCAATTGAGAACGGCGTTCCTATCTAAATTCGAGATTAGCGCCGCCCCGCCACCCGAGAAGTCGGAAAGAGTCACCCGACCCGCACCACCTTTCGCAAGCAGCAGCCCTCCCAGCCTGCATTTCACAGCGTGTGGCTTCAAACACAAGTGCAAGAGAAACACTAAGTGGTGCTGGTGACGCTGCTGCCGTCATCCATACTGATGATTGAGAGAATCAAGTCTGATTCAGCATCCACTGGCGTACCCTGTGCCTGATCCCAGCTCGACAATGCTGCGATCCTGGGAGGAGGGGCATGGTTATGGCACCTTGGTCATTTGTTCGGACACAGTTTTCGAATTTCGGCGCAATGAATCAGGGCTACAACCGCGCATCGGGCAGGGTTTCTCAGAGAGCACATCGTGGCCAAGGGCATGCCTGGAATATCGAAGGGTTGAGGTGCATCCAGCTCGCCATGGCCAGACTGCTCTCCCACACCTTTTCACAGGAATTGGCCTCAACACACAGACAACTAGCAGCTGAGCCAAGTCGTGATTGATTTGCGTGCAAGAGCGGCTCGTGCATACCTTGGAGCCAATGCCTCCTTCTCCGAAAGGTATCTGCCATGTTGGAGAAGATTTCAGTGGACTCTGTACATCCCAGTCGCAGTCCTGCGAGATCGGCTGGCAATATCTTTGCGCCAAGGTGGGTGCTTCAAAACATAGAAGGTAGTCTAGGGCATGGGTCCACCTCTGCAGCCACTGCACTCGGCCCCCCCCGGATCCTGCCCAATCAGTGCAGTGAGTCCAGTAAGTCCCAGGTGGGCCTGCACTCTTACAACGTTCTGCAGAAGAGAGGCCGAGATTTTGGGGGTTGCTCTGCTTGCGCACGCAGTGCAAGGGCTGAAAGTGGGCGTGATGCGTGCCGGAATTTCCTCAGAATCGATTTACTGAAGCGAGGGTCTTCGGCTTGCGAGTTCTCACCCTCGGACGGTAGCACCTGGGATGACAGGAGGAGCGCCGCAGTGAGTTGGGGGCTGAAACTTCATGCTTGCACTCAGCGCCTTCATTCCCAGGGGGGGGTTCATGGCGCAAAGAACCTCGACAATGCTTTGCGCCGCAGTCGAGTTGAGTAGCACGAAGCATCGCATGATTTCCCCGTCGCGTCCCCCAACCATGCATCGCCGCGACGTCCGACAGCCGAGCGCAGGAGCAGAGCAGGCGTGAGTGAATGCTGCCGTCCCGTGCGCCATGATCAAGAGACACATGAGTGCCGGCAAAGGGGGCAGGGGCTGTGAACCGGCCATCCCAGGATGAAACCCTCTCACAAGGGAGCGGAGTTCCCCGCCATTTGTGATGCGTGTCGATGGTCCCCGCGAGTGACCCCCCGCGAGTACGTATCCCATCCGCTTCATGTTGGGGACATGAAGGTGTGTTTTCCACACTCCACATGAGTGAAGTGGTGTGAGGTTATTAGAGATAAATATGTTTATCACATTCTTCGGTATTACAAAAGAGTTGCGGGGTCTTTTTATTTTTCTGACCCTCAATCAATACCCCAGTTTCTTCCATTCGAGATCATAACCGAGCGTGGGGGCAGTGAGGCCTCGTGGGGGCAGTGAGGCCTTGGTCCCGGACGTGCTGAGCCTCGTCGCAAGACCGTGAGCCGGCATTCGCTCACGTAGTCCAGGCGAGTCGAGTCGTGCCGCGAGCGCTGCACTTGGCAGAAGTTGCGTTCGACGCGTGTGCACCTTTATCTCCTCGCTTCATCCCCCATTAGGTTTCGGAGGGTTCTGATGGTGCGGGAACCTATGCATAGACCCAAGGAGCCAGCGGCAGGAGCCAGACGCGCGATATTGCCAGGAAGAACGACTGCTACTCGATTGCATGAGCTGTCAGGAAGAGGCTTGGTTCCCGCCGTCCTCAATTGCGGCGTCCTTCTTGCGTCTCTTGTGGGGGCACACGCGGCTCCGCACGACTGTGCGTCGAACATCACGCAAATCGAGACCGGAGAGCTTCACACTTGCGTCATTCAGGTGATTGCCAGACCATACGACCCGCGCAACTTGGCCTTGCGCGGCACGGTGCCTGTCAGGGGGTCGCCTGTCTCGTGTCGCCTGCAGAGCACCCTCCGGGAAGGAGCGATCCTTCCGGGCACGGGATTCAGCCATCCTGACCTGATCCCCAATCACATCACAGGATACTGGCGCGGTCCGGTGCTGGGGCGCCAACGGAGTGGGCCAGCTCGGGCTCGGAGATCAATCAAACCGCGGCGGAGACTCCGGACAGCCAGGTAACGTCGACCGCCCCAGCATCGTGCCAAGCTATAGCGCGTGCCAGCGAGTGATTGATGCATTTTTCGGTGTGGGGGGCATGCGAGTTCTTGAGAAGAGCGTCTCGCGATCGAAGCTCGCGCCGCGTATTCATGAACCCAGCGCTTGTTGGCAGAGATGGGAGACAATCTCCCGGCCGTGTTTTTCGGGTCCAACAGGAGCGCCGTCAGTATTTCGGCTGGATACAGGTTCAATTGTGCGATTCTGGTGCACCCCGCTCCTTCAGACCGTGCGGCTGAGTTTTTCTCGTCCCTCAACTGTTCTCCAAGGAGGAGGCAACCCAACACCACCTTCGAACAGCTAAGCCGAACTCGCACGAAACCAGGACAACGGAACGCTCAAGTGCTGGGGGGACAACCACAAAGGCATGTGCGGCATTGGGCTTGCTAAAGGCCCAAAGGATGCGTTGGGTGATGAGCCTGGAGGTTTGTGGACCTGCCCGCGGGTTGAGAGGCCCACCACGGGCGGTGTGACACGTGCGTTGCTGATCTTTCATCTGTCAGCTGACTTATGATTGAGCACGCATTGCGACCCCCGTGATGCAGAAATGGGGGACGAGCTGCGGGTGGTCGACTTTGGGAAGGATCGAATCCCCAAGCACGTCTCCTCGGGCTTTCGGCACAGCTGCGTGATCCTGGTGAGTTCATCCTCCCGAGACCGATTGTTTTCGTTACGGAAGGTGCGCGAAGTCATGGCCGTCCAGTTTTTCTTATTGCTGTAATCAACGAGCAGGACGATGGTGGTGTCAAGTGCTGGGGTGTGAACGCCGACTGTCAGCTGGGACGGGGTGACAAGACGTGCTCCACAGAGAGCTGCGAATCCATTGGGGACGACGCAAATGGTGTGACCCCTGTCGTCACCCATTCCATGCCCGTGGTCGCGAAGTGTCCCGGGTCAGGCAGACTGAGCGCTGTATGTACGGCAGAGATGGGCGATGAGCTGGTCGCAGTCGATTTGGGCCCAGGGAGGACGGCATTGCAAATTTCTGCTGGTGAAAAGCACACCTGTGCTGTGCTGGTGAGTGGTCCAAGTGAAATACTCTCTCTCTCTCTCTCTCTCTCTCTCCCTCTCTCTCTTTCTCTCTCTCTCTCTGCGCGCGAGGTACTTCCAAGATCGCCATACGAGACGT
>Ga0115567_10007019_pt1 | contig 10701 bp, 6 predicted proteins | sample COGITO_mtgs_1204_2_FD_88679 | JGI IMG/M metagenome (GOLD analysis project Ga0115567, IMG submission 88679) | Pelagic marine microbial communities from North Sea - COGITO_mtgs_120412 | ecosystem: Environmental > Aquatic > Marine > Epipelagic | place: Germany:Helgoland, sampling site Kabeltonne... | reverse complement strand
GGCATCGCCATCGGCATTGCCGCGCGGCCCGTGCTCAGCAATTTGATCTCCGGCCTGCAAATCGCCTTTACCCAGCCGATCCGCATCGATGATGTCGTGATTGTCGAGGGCTAATGGGGCTGGATCGAGCAAATCACGCTGTTCTACGTCGTCATCAAACTCTGGGACTGGCGCCGGCTGGTCGTGCCGCTCTCCTATTTCACCGAACAGCCGTTCCAGAACTGGACGCGCAAAAGCGCCGATATTATCGGCACGGTTACTTGGTCTCTCGACCACCGCGCGCCGATTGGGGAAATCCGCAGCAAACTGGAAGAGGTCGTTAAAAACACGCCGCTCTGGTCCGGTGACGTCGTGAACTTGCAGGTGACAGAGGCGAGTGGCCCAACGATCACCGTCCGCGCTCTCGCCTCCGCCCGCACATCGCCCAAGGCCTGGGATTTGCGCTGCCATATCCGCGAAGAGATCATGACGTGGTTGCAGGAGACCTATCCGGATGCCTTGCCGCAGCAACGCGTGGGTGGAGACATGGCATCAAGCCTGAACGAGATTGATGTCGATCCAAGCCCCGAGTGAGGGACTATGGTCCACAAAAAAACGCGCCCGAAAGCGCGTTTTCTATTGTTCTAATTAAGCAGCAACCTAAAACACCGCCGCTTCCAGCTCCATGTTCCTCGGGCGTGGAAGGTAGCACCACGCCGTATTCTGCGGCTTGGTTCTAGATTCTGCGGTCGTCCATCTTGTTCTTGCGAATGCTATCCGAGTGTGGGGCCCTCTCGTTCTTGTAGAAACTATAGGTCGCGTCGTGGAACATGTTGATGTCTTCTTCCTCGTACCAGTCGGGAAGTTTGAAATCGAGCACGTCGGCCATGGGGCGTTAATTGAAATACTCTATAGTAGGAAAATACGGCAGCCCACGGCGTGTAAAACGTCGCGGGCTGAAAATATCAACGGTGTGATGGACTCAAACGAGTTCTCAAAACATCGTAGGTTGAGTAGCTCTATGGGTTGAACATGGATAGGCCATTGGCCTGAACCTCCCAGTGGAAGAAATCACGATTATTAGCGGCGTGGATGATTAGAGCATCAAGATATTCGTCAATTTCGCTATCACCCCCATTGTCCTCAACATACGACTTCAAGTCCGTCGTGGCATTAAAGCTTGCGCGTCCCGTAACGAAATTGGTTACAATCTGATCCAACTCCCCGAATGTAGAACACTTATAAAGGTAGTTTCCTTGTTCGACTTTATTGGCGATCATATTGTCACGTGAATATTCATAACGAGTTCGCCGCAGGTCTATGCGTCTGCGCATCACATCACGCAGATTGACCCCGTCTCGAAACAAATCGTGATACCGATACTCGGCGGCGGTTTCTCTGAATTTCTCGATTGTGAAGTCGTCGAATGTAAAACCGCCATTGGGAAGGTCGGATGCGATATAATAGTCCGAGAATGAACAAAAGCTGCGCAAATCCGACATGCTACCCTTGTTGCAAGGCCCGCCCATATCGATGAATCCCAGGTTGCGTCCCAGAATGGTCGTCCATTGATTAAGAAACCGAACAGCATCCGGCGGTCGCATGAGGACCTCGAAAAGCGCCCCTGTCGGCCCGCCGTGGCCGCTATACATCAATCCGTGTTCGGAGTTTGGATGTGTCGATGCGAGGTAATCGGCAAACTCCTCGAAAGCATCTCTCAGAAATACGCTTCGGGCATCCCGACTGGCAGCGTCCGTAATTTGTGGCATATTCTCGACACGGCGAATGGCGAAAGCTTCGCGGTAGGCGATCTTGTCCGCATCGGTACGACCGGGTGCCGAACCGTAGGAAGCATCATAGTTATTATCGAATTCGTATAGATGCACGGATGCCGTTTCTTCCCATATCGCAACTTCATAATATTTGACTTTGGCGGAGTGCTTGATTGTTACAGCCTGTGTCCAACCGTCCGTTGACGCGTATGGCATCCAATCCGGCGTGACTCTGACGACCCGTAATATTACCGTATGATCAAAAAAATTATTTACACTAACATCCACTGTGTCGGTGGATACAGCACCATCATCGTCAGTGACGCTCAGTTCGAAGGTCAGCGTCTGATCCCCACTGAAACCAATTGCATCGAAAGATGCCGTTTGGGTTGTCGCGTCCTGCAATACGACAGCAGGGCCGAAGGTCTGGCTCCAGGCATAGCTGGCAACGGTCCCGTCGGTATCGCTAGCACTACCCGTTAGGACAACAGTATCGTTTTCTTCAACTGATTGCTTATTGCCAGCATCCACGGAGGCTGGGGAATTTGGAATGGGTTCGAACTCGGCCGCAACCTCGCACGATCCGGTAATCGGGCCCGTGATGTAGTCCAAGCCTGTTAGCGTGCCTCCACAACCAGAAACAGATTTAACTTGCTGCCCAGCCTCCAAGGACAGGGCGAACTGCGCCGCCTGATTGATCGTGACGGTTTGCGAAGCCGGCGAGATTGTGCCGCCAACCGTCGCTGTGGCCGTGACATCAAATGTCTTTAATGCGAAGCTGGCAGAGATAGTACAATTTGCTGACGCGGCTCCAGTCGTGTAGGTTTGACCGGATAGTGATCCCCCACATCCTGAAACATTTTCGATATTGTAATCGGCTTCCGGTGTTACAGTGAAGTTAGCAGTCGTCCCGGAATTAACGACCCTTGAAACCGGATTTACCGTACCGCCTGTTCCACTTGTCGTTGACATGGTAAAGGTACGTGGCTGAGGCGTCTGATTGGACGAAGCGTTCGAAGATCCACCTCCGCCACCGCAGCCCGCGATCAATGTCGTCGCGCTCACCACGACCGCAAACGCCCGGCAAATTTTCACGACAAAGCCCTCACTTTAGTATGTTCAAGCCATAGGACTTAGGGCGGTCTGATTCAATCGAATAATGAGAGAGAGATAGAATTTAAAAAAATAGCATAGAATTCTACATGAAAAAGCGCGCCGGGAGGCGCGCTAGATCCGCACTTGTGAATCATGGTCATTCTTCAATTTATTGGACCAGACCGATTTGCAACAGTTTTCAACCTAAAATGCCGCCGCTTCCAACTCCATCAACGGCTTTGCGCCGGTCTTGATTTTCGCCAGATGGCTATCGAGCATTGGCAGCATGCGGAGCATGAAGTAGCGGCCTGTGATCAGCTTGTTCGGATAGAAATCCTCGTTGGAGCCTTCATCGATTTTCGCTTGCGCGACGACCGCCATTTTCGCCCACATATAGGCCAGTGTGGCGAGGCCTAGCATGTGCATATAATCAACGGAGCCAGCGCCCGCATTGTTCGGGTCTTTCATGCCGTTTTGCATCAGCCACATCGTCGCTTCGGTCAGTTTCGTCTTCGCGCCGGACAGGCCGTCCATGAATTCGCTGATGCCATCCGTGTCTTTATTCTCTTTGACGAACTGATCGATCTCAGCGTTCAGTGTCATCAGCGCGCGTCCACCATTGCGGGCGAGTTTCCGGCCAACAAGGTCGAGCGCTTGAACGCCGTTCGCACCTTCATAGATCAGGGCGATACGGTTATCGCGGACGAACTGGCTCATGCCCCATTCTTCGATAAAGCCGTGGCCGCCAAAAATCTGTTGGCAATCAATCGTCGTCTTCATCGACATGTCGGTCAGATAGCCCTTCACGACAGGGGTGAGCAAACCGAGATAATCGTCGCATTTCTGTGCCAGGGCTTCATCGCCGGAATATTTTTCCATATCCTCATGCTTGGCGGCCCACATGAGCAGTGCACGGCCAGCCTCGTTAAAGGCTTTTGTTTCCATGAGCATACGACGCACGTCGGGATGAACGATAATTGGATCGGCGGGCTTGTCTTCATTCTTCGGTCCGGTCAGCGCGCGGCCCTGAATACGGTCTTTCGCGTAGATCGCCGCATTTTGATACGCGACTTCGGACTGGCCCAGACCTTGGAGGCCGACGCCGATGCGCGCTTCGTTCATCATGACGAACATGACGCGCAGACCCTTATTCTCTTCGCCAATCAGGTAGCCTTCGGCCTCATCATAATTCATGACGCAGGTCGAGTTGCCGTGAATGCCCATTTTCTCTTCGATAGAGCCGCAGGAGACGGCATTGCGCTCGCCGGGATTGCCGCTGTCATCCAGTTTGAACTTCGGCACGATAAAGAGCGAAATACCTTTTGTGCCTTCCGGCGCGCCTTCGATACGGGCGAGGACAAGGTGGACAATATTGTCGGCCATGTCGTGCTCACCGGCGGAGATGAAAATCTTCTGGCCGGAAATTTTGTAGGAGCCGTCCGCGTTCGGAACAGCCTTGGTTTTCAACATGCCCAAATCTGTGCCGCAATGCGGTTCGGTCAGGTTCATCGTGCCGGTCCATTCGCCGGACATCATTTTTGGCAGGTAAGTCTGTTTCTGCGCATCCGAGCCGCCGGTCGCGATCGCCTTGATCGCGCCGCCTGTCAGGCCGGGATACATGGCGAAGGCCATATTGGCCGACGTCCACATTTCGCTGGCTGCGATGCCGAGCATGCCGGGCATGCCCTGTCCGCCATAGGTCGGGTCCATCGTCAGCGATGACCAGGCATTGTCGGACATTTGCTTATAAGCGTCCTTGAACCCTGTTGGCGTTGTCACAGAGCCATCGGCGTGACGGGTACAGCCTTCGTGATCGCCGACCACATTGAGCGGCGCGAGCACGTCTTCGGCGAACTTTGCCGCTTCGGTCAGGATCGCGTCGGCGAGATCGCCATCGACCTCGGAAAAAGCGTCATATGATATCAGGTCTTCAAACCCGAGAACGTCATGTAGCAAAAATTGCATGTCCCGCACGGGAGCCTTGTAGCTTGGCATTAGATTGATCCTTGTTGAGCAATGAGGTGTTTTTTCAAGACCGCTTGGTAGCGGTCAGCGAGGGTGGAGACGTCCTGAGATGGGTCATCCATTTGATGTTTCAGATGGTCGTCAATAACCGAGACGATTTCGCTCATATCGCGTTCGAGCAATTCCACGTCGCGGCGGCGATCCGCCAACCCATCAATGACAGCCTGAAAATTATCGCGGCGGCGGCGCAGTTCATGCGTATCGGTCACACGCCCTTCCATGACGTCGAAGACGGCGCGAATATCATCGAGGGAGAATCCCAGCCGCTTGCCGCGCAAGATACGTTCGAACCGGGCGCGGTCGCGCATGTGAAATGTTCGGCTTTGGCCCGTGCGTTCCGGACTCAGAAGACCTTTGTCTTCGTAGAACCGCACCGTCCGAGGGGTCACCTCAAACATGTCTGCAAATTCGCGAATCGTCCACGTCTGCACTGTGTCAGACGATGACTCCGCTCCCTTGAGCGTCTCTTGCAATGTGGCGTTAGGCGACATGCCAGTCTTATGACGCAAGTTTACGTTAACGTCAAGGGAAAGATAAGACGACTTTTGTTAACGGTTTAACGGCCTTTTAACCATAGTCAGGCGATGAGGCCTAAAGGGCTGGTTACCTAGCCCCTGTTTTCGGCGAATTGATTCGATTTATTGGCCAGACAGCACACGGATTGCGAGAGGACGTAAGCGCTATGGTCAGCCGGGTTACCGATGACTCTGCCAAGCCCGACGACCCGCATGGCGGGACCGATGACGCTGCGCCAACGCAAAGCAAGGACTCGGCCAAAACCGCTACCTCTTCTACAAAGAAAAGAACGACCCGCCGGAAGAGCGCAACCAAGACGCCCCGCAAAAAAACAAGCAGCGCCGCCGCCATAAAAGCGGACATCGCCGATTTGGAAAATCGCCTGAAACGGGCTGATGGCGTAACCCGCAAAAGCGTGGAATCGCTGGAAACAATCGTCTCGGCGCTCGAAGCCAGCCTCAAGAAATCCACCACATCGCAAAAAGGACGCCTGACACGTCACGTCAATGCCCTGACCGAGCGGCTTGACCAACAGTCAAAAGATATGCGCCAAGCCGTGCGCAGCGAGCTAAAAGCGGCACTCGCGGAAGGCAGCCTGTCCGATCTTGACGCCGCGCTGGGCCGGGCCTCGTTACGGCTGGATAAGGCGGAAGTCTCGCAGGCGGACGCAATTGCCCGCGTCAACAAACATCTCGCCGATATTGCCCGCGCCATCGATGCGCGCATGAAAGCCGAAAGCGAGACCCGCCGCAAAGAGTTGGACGGCGTAACGGACAAGCTCACAACCGCTATCGCCGCGTCGCGCGAAGATATTGTCAGCCGCGTTGCCGCCGTCGAGCGCGACAGCGCACAGGCGCTGACGCAGGTCGGTGATACGATCGAGAAAATCCACGACCGGCTGGAAAAGCGCCGCCAGGAATCGAACACAGCCGTGGTCGGCAAAGTCACTGCGATAGGCCAGCAGACGCAGGCCGAACTCAGCGCCTATCAAACCCGGCTGGAAGCCCGGCTTCAGGAAATGGAAGCCCGGCATCTGGCCGTTGGGACAGGTGCTGCCGAACGTGTGGTCGAACGCGCCAGCGAGGATATTCGTCAGCGGATCGACGGGCTGCAGAAGCGCATAACCGACCTCGAAACCCGGCCCGCAGCCCCTGCCCAGCCGCAAATGGCACCGCTCCCCCCACTACCTGACACAGCGGCGCCCGCGGATGGACCATCCCAGTCACCGGCCTCGCCAACCCTGTTTATCAGTCCGCCCAATGAGACAGCCCCGCCGCCCGCGACGGAGACTCCGCCCAATCCGATTCAGACCTTGCGCGACCGCCTGACATCTTTCCGCGCTCCGGCGGCTGCAGATGCGCAGAATCCTTATGCTGCGGCCTTGCAGCCCTCGAATGACGCCGACGTAGAGAATGACACGCTTACGCTGGAAAATATGGTTCCGCCGCCCGTGCAATTCGCGCCTGACACACCGCAAACCGGACAGCCATCCTCGCCTGTCCTGCCCTTTCCAGGCCAGACCCGTTCAGACACTGTCGGCGCGCCGCCCTTGCCGCCGTTCCGGATGCCGTCATCCTTGCCGCCGCTCACGCCAAACGATGATTTCGAATCCGCGCCGATGCCTGACGCGGTTTATTCGAACCCCGCTTATGCAGAAAGCGTCAATGCGCGCGCTGGCGTGATGGCGCGGGCCAGCGCGGACTCGCCGATGGCTGTCCGTGTCGCCGATGACGGTCCGCGGCGGCGCCTGACATTGCCGAGCTTTGAAAACCGTAATCTTCGCGTTGGTCTTCTGGCTGCGGGGGCTGTGATTGTCGCCGTGCTCGCCGGACGGATGATCCTGGGCAGCGGCGACGGCCCCAATCCGAATACGACCGCGCAGACAACGCCGCCACCTATCGTCGTCACCGAACCGCGCACGGGCACACTTCCGCTCACCTCTGTCGAGCCCCCATCAATCAATACCGACCTTCCCGAAAATCAGGCCGCCCCGGCCGCCGCTGACGGCCTCGCTATTCCTGATACACAGGCCGCGCCGGACACCTCGACCCAGCCGATTGGCAACTATGCTGAAACCGAGCCCGTGATCATTGATTCAGCGGAGCTCGACACGCTCGAAGCTGCTGTTGAAGCCGGCAATCCGATTGCGCAATTCCAGATGGGCCTCGCCAAGCTCGATGCCGGACAAACCGATGAAGGCGCCGCGCTCATCCGTCAGGCGGCCAGCGCCAACCAGCCTGCCGCCCTCTACCGCTTGGCCAAGCTCTATGAAGCTGGCGAAGGCGTTCCGCGCGACGATGTCATGGCGCGGCAATTGATTGAACGCGCTGCGCGCGGCGGCAACCGTATCGCCATGCATGATCTCGCTCTTTATTATACGGAAGGCCGCGGCGGTGTAGACCTCGACATGTCCACGGCGAAATCCTGGTTCGAACAGGCGGCACAGCGCGGCGTGGTCGACTCACAATTCAACCTCGCTATTCTGTCTGAGAGTACGGAAATCGGCATGACGCCGAATATTGAGGACGCCCTTTACTGGTACGCCATTGCGGCGCGTCAGGGCGATCAGTTCGCGGTCTCCCGCCGCGATGCGCTGCGCGACACCTTGTCCGCGGATCAGGTTGAGGCCATCGACGCCCGCATCAGCGCTTTCGCGCCGCGCGCCATTGACGAAGAAGCGAACGGCATTTTCACCAATGTCCCGTGGGTCAAAACAACACAGGCCCCGAGCCGCAATCAAGTGCGCGAAGTCCAGACTTTACTCGCCAATCTTGGCTATCCCGTCGGGACGCCGGACGGCGTCATGGGCGCAAAAACCCGTAAAGCCATTTCCGAGTTTGAACGCGCCAATGGCCTAGCAGAAACGGGCCGGGTGAGCGGCACCCTCATCACCCGCCTTGCCAACGCGGGTGGCGCGTAGACCGAAACTGTCACTGTTTGACGGCGTTTGGCGAATGCCGTTTCAACCCAGACTGAGGCGCGATTTGGGGTCGCATAGATTTGTCTATCAAATATCGAAAGACGCCTTGTGTAGGGTGTCTTAAGTCGCCCAATGACGGTCGCTGGTAATATTTTTCGAAACGGCAGCATTTGTCCAAAATAAAATAATCACGTCATTCTAAAATGTCGCCAGTGTGTCACTAAATATTACCGCAATCAGCGGCGCATAACAGTCTCAAACAGACTAGGACGTTAACTCAGCTTCTACGTAAATGGCGGGTCTAGCATCCAATGCATGAGGGCTGAGATGTGCCACCCGGTCGAGCCGCGGGAACACAAGTACGGTCAAAGAGGGGTGGGGAGCGACCGATAATGATGTTGGCATTGGCACGGATATTCTCGTGCGCGCAGCCCTCAGTCCCGAATTTGACGGTCACGCCGGTGATTATTTCGATAACGACGCCAGAGAGCTCGGCCCTCCCCACGCGGACCTGCTCAACGATGAGTAGTCAAGGCGGGTCGTGGAGACTAATGTAAAAATAACAGGGTCTCTCTAATTTTCTGTCCAAAAAATGAACGGGCAGACTTGTTAAAGGGCGAACTTGTTAGGGTGCGAAGGATTCTATAACCTAGCCCAAATTGAAAATTTGCTCTGGGGCGCGTGATGCAACAATCCAAACTTTGGCTTATCGGAATTATCATAGCTCTGCTTTGGAGTTCGAGCGTCAGTCCGTTAAGAGCGCAGACAGTCCCGGTCTGCCCGCCAGCGTCGGAGTATTATAACAAATGGATTGTCCAAGAGTCTCCTATCTGGGGGTCAGACGCTAATTATTTTATTTTGTTCTGGCAAGAAAAAGGCATCGAAGCCGTTCTGGATTCGCCGAATGCTACGTCGAGATTAGCTTGGTTCTACGAACTTGCGCCGCGCAATGATGAGGTGACGGCTAAGGTCATCAAGAAATATCATAAACGGCTGGCCAAGGGTAAGAAGAAACTGGTGCGTCCGACCGGACTGCCAAACGCTCCATTGCCCGACGAGCTCAAACGCGCCGAGCAGAGATTTAACTGCCAATACAACCCGCAAGGATGGGACGCAGATCAAGTGCGTCTTGCAAACCTTCGGCAGGAGCAGGCGAAAATTGATGCCGCGGAGGCCGATGCGAAAGCTGAAAAAGATGCCAAGCGCCTGGTAGAACGCGGAAAATGGACTGAAATTGGGGGTCTCATTGATAGAGGCAAAAAGTCCGAAGCCGATCTGAAAATGCGTGAATACTATCCCGTCTTTATGGCTGCGCACGATGCTGCGGTGGCGACCAGAGGGATGGCCTGTCTTCCCGCGGCTGGGCCGACGGCGACAAAGTCCGAAATCCTGAAGCAGTACTATATTTACAGGAACCGCGGCGATTATAATGGCTGGCCGGAACAGCACAGGCATACATATGGCCAGAAAAGCAAGATTTACAAACGCATGGAAGGGCTTGAATCGGCATACGCCACACAATTAGTCAGCCGATTTGGTGTGGACATCATGGCCGAGAACTTTGATGTCCTGCAGTCACTTGCAAGTTGCAGTCGGTATTACGAGAAAAGCTGCGCCGTTCTTCATACCAGCAATACGACATATTATCACTTGGCCGAGTATCATCGAAAAAAAGCAAAGGGCGAAACGCCCATCCTGGACCGGACAAAAATCCCGCTTCTTAACACGCAAGACGAAGGTAGACTTCGAGATTACCCTAGAGATGATGAAGAACTCTGGAAAGAATCATTGCTGGGCGAATGTTCCAATCAGCATGAGTCCCGCGAGATGACGGCCTATGTCCCGGACCCCGCGCTCTCCGCGTGGAAAAATCCAGCCAAGCCTGCATCCTCATGCAAACTTGTTTATGATTACGGGTTCAGAGCCATGACGTCTGGGGGCGGGTCGTTGTCAGATGCCAGCGTGAGTTGGCTTCTGAAATATGAAAAGAACAAGGGGAGAGGCTGCGATGCCTGGCCACAAGAAATCTCGACGCCGAGCCTCAGTATGGCGCCAGCGGAGCCGGGCGAAACACCCTACACACTCGAAAAAGGATTTCAGGACATCGCGCGCGCAGCTGCATGCACTCGACAAGAACAACAGTGCGTTAAAGATGGTCAGTATGAGCGATGTAGAATGGTTACAATCAACACCTGCTAAAAATTGAAGATAAATCTATACAGTTTTGTGTCCTGTTTATCTTTTGCACATGCCTAACGACCGCTAAGGCGATGTTCCTACTATCCCGAGAGTCTTAAACTCGCCTCAGTCCGGACGCTTGAGGGTACATGATTGCTTGGCAGCAACTCACAACTATATCTTTCGGTGCCACACTTAGAAGCGTAACATCTGCAT
>Ga0115567_10007018_pt1 | contig 10701 bp, 7 predicted proteins | sample COGITO_mtgs_1204_2_FD_88679 | JGI IMG/M metagenome (GOLD analysis project Ga0115567, IMG submission 88679) | Pelagic marine microbial communities from North Sea - COGITO_mtgs_120412 | ecosystem: Environmental > Aquatic > Marine > Epipelagic | place: Germany:Helgoland, sampling site Kabeltonne... | reverse complement strand
TATCTGTCCGATGCCATGGTGAACTATCTGGGTATGATGGGCTGGACAATGCCAGACGGTCGCGAGAAGTTCACGCTGGCAGAAATGGAGTCTGCCTTTGATATTGATCGCGTGTCGCTGGGTGGTCCGGTATTTGATGTTGAGAAACTGAACTGGCTGAACGGTAAGTACATCCGGGAGAATCTGGATACCGACACCTTCGCTGAAGCGTACAGTCAGTGGGCACTGGCCGATGGCAAAATGACGCAGATCATTCCGCTGATTAAAGATCGGGTGGAGCGTTTCAGCGACGTTGTGCCGCTTGCCGGATTTTTCCTGAGTGGCCTGCTGCCGGTGCATGAACAGGACTTTGCCCACAAACAGCTAAGCGCAGAGCAGTGCAAGCATATTTTGCAGTTGTATGTGTGGCAGCTGGAACAACTGACGGACTGGACGCGTGATGACGTTGAGCGCAGTGCTCAGCAGCTGGCTGCGTTCATGGACATCAAGATACGTGAAACCCTGTTCCCGCTTTTTGTTGCCATTACCGGTAAGGCGGTGTCGGTGTCGGTGATTGATGCCATCACCATTCTGGGGCTGGATGTGAGCCGGGCGCGCATACGACATGCCGTTGATGTACTCGGCGGTGTTTCCAAGAAGGAAGCGAAAGTACTGGAAAAAACTTTCCGTGAGTTGCAATCCGGAGTGGAAAAAGCAATTTAAGGCATTGACAGCAGGAGGGTCGATGCCTAAAATGCGCGATCTCTGCAATACGCAGGGAATGAAGGGGCTATAGCTCAGCTGGGAGAGCGCAACGCTGGCAGCGTTGAGGTCATCGGTTCGATCCCGATTAGCTCCACCAAATATTCGTGCAAACCCAGACACAACAAACAGGCACAACAAAAAAGGGGTCAAGCAAAAGCTTGACCCCTTTTTTGTTGGCTACAATCCGGTTTTGCGCCTATCGAAGGGCCGGGGACGGAGACCCGGCTCCGTCCCCTCGAGGTTGTTACACCGGGTAGTCGCGTTTGGCCGCGCCTTTATACAACTGGCGTGGCCGACCGATTTTATAGGCACTGCTGATCATCTCATTCCAGTGTGCAATCCAGCCCGGTGTGCGGCCCAGTGCAAATATTACGGTGAACATGCTGGTGGGGATGCCAATAGCCTTAAGGATAATGCCGGAGTAAAAATCAACATTGGGGTACAGTTTACGCTCAATGAAATATTCATCTTCCAGAGCGATTTTTTCCAGACGACGTGCGATTTTGAACAATGGATCGTTTTCAACACCGAGATCCGCCAGCACTTCATCACAAATTTTACGCATGACTTTCGAGCGTGGGTCAAAGTTTTTGTAAACCCGGTGACCGAAGCCCATCAGGCGGAAAGGGTCGTCCTTATCTTTGGCTTTGGCAATGAATTCTTCGATACGGGACTCGTCGCCAATTTCATTCAGCATATTTAGCACTGCTTCATTGGCACCACCGTGAGCCGGCCCCCAAAGTGCTGCAATGCCGGAGGCAATGCAGGCATAAGGATTGGCACCAGTGGAGCCGGCCAGGCGAACAGTGGACGTTGATGCGTTCTGTTCGTGATCAGCATGCAGCAGGAAAATGACATCCATGGCCTTGGCCAGTACGGGGCTGACGTTAGGCGCCTCGGCCGGAACGCCGAACATCATGTGGAGGAAATTTTCTGAATAGCTGAGGGTGTTGAGCGGGGACATGGCAGGCTGGCCGATTGAATTTTTGTAGGTCATTGCCGCCAGCGTGGGCATTTTTGCAATCAGGCGAATCGCTGCCAGCTTGCGATGCTCGGCGTCATCAATGTCCAGCCCGTCGTGATACAGGGCTGCCAGCGCGCCGGTTAGTGAGATCAGGACGGCCATTGGATGCGAGTTGCGCTGAAAGCCGTTAAGCAATTGCGCGATCTGCGCATCGACCATGGTGTGCCGTGTAACTTCTTCAATAAAAGCCGCTTTGGCAGCGTCATCGGGCAGTTCGCCATTCAGCAGCAGGTAGCAGGTCTCCAGATAGTCGGAATTATCTGCCAGCTGATCAATGGGATAGCCTCTGTGCAGCAGAACGCCGGCGTCGCCATCAATATAGGTAATTGATGACTCCGTGGAGGCTGTCGACATGAACCCGGGATCATAGGTGAACACACCTTGTGAGACCAGTTTGCGAACATCAATGACGTCCGGGCCGATGGTGCCTTCCAGTACGGGAAGTTCAATCACTTCCTGGCTGCCGGCCAGGCTCAAGCGGGCTTTTTTTTGTTCACTCATAGTGTACTCCTGACTGATAAACTTCCAGCTGCCAGCGATTGCGTTTCATTGGAAACGACAAGCAGTCTGCTCTCGGTATGTTATCCCTCAATATATGTCGGTAACGGCCACTGACCTGTTACGCTGCGTCACGCGTTGTGTCTCATATATGTCATGCTGGGGGAGGCAGGGCCAGCGGCAAAACCGGTACTTTACCATAAACCGGCGCCGGGTCACTCCCCGAATACGTATAAATTATTACAGTTGACAAAACGTTGTCATTTATTGGCCTAAAGCCATCCCTTCGCCTTGTGTTTTATTGTATTCCGATCCCTATAAGTCTATACTCAGCGGCCGAACTCCCGGTCCCGTAACACGCCGGTGAAGTTAACGAAGCGCCTGAATGAACACAGAAAATTGTCCTCCCTGAAGGTCCTGCCTGAGGGGCATGAACAAGGGGGCACTGGTTCGGTTCAGACTCTCCGGAGGTTGATCAGCGCGTTGCGACTGGTCTTTTCGCTAACCGCGTCATGTATTGACGCTTCACTAAGTGGCTGCCAGTGAAAGACAACAGACCCAAGAATCTCGAACTCCAAACCATTAAATTTCCGCTACCGGCGATTACGTCGATCCTGCATCGAATTTCCGGTGTGATCGTATTTGTAGGTATCGCCATTTTGCTGTTCCTGCTGGCAGAGTCACTGAGCTCGGAGCAGGGCTTCAATAATGTCCAGCAGTGGCTGACTGCGCCACTGGTCAAATTTGTGGTGTGGGGCGTGTTGGCAGGATTGCTTTATCACCTGATCGCAGGCATCAAGCACCTGGTCATGGATACGGGCACAGGCGAAAGCCTGCAGGGCGGTATTAACGCTGCCAGGCTCGTTGTCATCGTATCTGCAATCGCAATTATCGCCGCGGGGGTGTGGATATGGTGAAGAATGTGATGAGTTTTGGCCGTAGTGGCCTGTCGGACTGGGTTATCCAGCGCGTCAGCGCGGTTATCCTGGCTGTCTATTTTGTTGGTCTGCTTGCTTTCATGCTGCTGACCCCGGATCTGGGTTTTGCCGAATGGCAGGCGCTGTTCAGCAGTACCTGGATGCGAATCGCCAGTCTGGCGGCATTGCTTGCCCTGTGCGCACACGCATGGATCGGGATGTGGACCATCGCCACGGATTACCTGAACAATTACATGATTGGCAATAAAGGCACTGTGATCAGGTTTCTGTTTCAGGCAGCCTGCGTGCTGTTGATATTCATCTACCTCGTCTGGGGTGTTCAGATTTTGTGGGGACTATAAATGAGCGGTATTCGTACAATCACTTTTGATGCGGTCATTGTTGGCGGCGGCGGCGCGGGTATGCGTGCCTCCCTGCAACTGTCGCAGTCCGGTTACAAGACCGCCGTAATCAGCAAGGTGTTCCCCACACGTTCGCACACGGTGTCAGCCCAGGGTGGCATAACCTGCGCCATTGCCAGTGATGATCCGAATGATGACTGGCGCTGGCATATGTATGACACCGTCAAGGGTTCTGACTATATTGGTGATCAGGACGCTATTGAATACATGTGTAGCGAAGGCCCCAAGACCGTGTTCGAACTGGAACATATGGGCCTGCCGTTTTCCCGAACCGAGAACGGCCGGATTTATCAGCGTCCCTTCGGTGGTCAGTCCAAAGATTTTGGCAAAGGTGGTCAGGCCGCGCGTACGTGCGCCGCTGCAGACCGGACCGGCCATGCCCTGTTGCATACGCTGTATCAGGGCAATGTGAAAAATGAGACGGTTTTCTTTAATGAATGGTATGCCGTGGACCTCGTTCGCAATGAGGACGGCGTCGTTGTCGGTGTTATTGCCATCTGCATCGAAACCGGTGAAACCGTTTTTGTTGAATCCAAAGCGACCGTGCTGGCCACCGGTGGCGCGGGTCGTATTTTTGCCTCTACCACCAACGCCCTGATCAACACCGGCGATGGTATCGGTATGGCGCTGCGCGCCGGTTATCCGATGCAGGATATGGAAATGTGGCAGTTCCACCCCACCGGTATTCATGGCGCGGGTACGCTGGTCACGGAAGGCTGTCGTGGCGAAGGTGGCTACCTGATCAACAAGGATGGTGAGCGCTTCATGGAACGTTACGCCCCCAATGCGAAAGACCTGGCGGGCCGCGATGTAGTAGCACGCTCCATGGTTCAGGAAATTCTGGCCGGCAAGGGCTGTGGCCCCAAAGGTGATCACGTACTGCTGAAGCTGGATCACCTGGGCGAAAAAGTATTGAACGAGAAACTGCCGGGCATTCTTGAGCTGTCGCGTACCTTTGCCCATGTGGATCCGGTTAAAGAGCCGATTCCGGTCATCCCGACCTGTCACTACATGATGGGTGGTATCCCGACCAACGTGAATGGTCAGGCGATCTCACAAAATGCAGACGGCGAAGACGAGCTCATTCACGGTCTGTTTGCGGTCGGTGAGGCTGCCTGTGTATCAGTTCACGGTGCCAATCGACTGGGTGGTAACTCATTGCTGGATCTGGTGGTATTTGGCCGGGCCGCGGGCAAGCATATCGAAAGCATGCTGGGTCAGGGCGTTGAGTACCGGGCCGCCTCGGAAGCGGATATCGAAAAGGCCATGGCGCGCCTGAATCGACTTAACAACTCTACCGAAGGTGAGGATGTTGCCGACCTGCGCGAAGAGCTGCAGAGCATCATGCAGAACCACTTTGGTGTGTTCCGTACCGGTGACTTCATGCGTGAAGGCATCAAGAAGCTGGAAGCACTTCGCCCCCGTATTGCAAACGTGAAGCTGGGTGACAAGAGCAACGCATTCAATACGGCGCGCATCGAAGCACTGGAATTGGAGAATCTGTTCGAAGTGGCGGAAGCCACCGCATTGTCGGCGGAAGCACGCACCGAAAGTCGCGGCGCGCATGCGCGCGAAGACTACCAGGAGCGTGACGATGAAAACTGGCTGTGCCACTCGGTTTATCATCCGACCTCGCGCCAGTTGACCAAGCGTGCTGTTAATTTTGCACCCAAAACAGTCGACAAGTTCGAGCCCAAGATTCGTACCTATTAATAAACAAAGGTGAACTAACGTGTTAGTCAGTGTTTATCGTTACAACCCGGAAACAGACAGCAAGCCATTCATGCAGGACTACGAGATTGAACTGCCGGAAGGTCGTGATCTGATGGTGCTGGATGTTCTGGCCCTGATCAAGAAGCAGGATCAGACTGTTGCCTACCGTCGCTCCTGCCGGGAAGGTGTTTGTGGCTCTGATGGTATGAACATGAACGGTACCAATGGTCTGGCGTGTATCACGCCGGTATCGGTCGCCACCAAGGGCGGTAATAAACTGGTACTGCGCCCACTGCCGGGTCTGCCGGTTGTCCGCGACCTGGTGGTTGACATGAGCATCTTCTATGAGCAGTTCGAAAAGGTTAAACCTTTCCTGCTTAATGACACACCGGCGCCCGCCATTGAGCGCCTGCAGTCGCCTGAGGATCGCGCCAAGCTCGACGGTCTGTACGAGTGCATTCTGTGCGCATGCTGCAGCACCAGTTGTCCGTCATTCTGGTGGAACCCGGACAAGTTCATTGGCCCTGCCGGTCTGCTGCAGGCATACCGCTTCCTGGCAGATAGCCGGGACCTGGCGACCGAGGAACGTCTTGAGGGCCTGGAAGATCCGTTCAGCGTGTTCCGTTGCCGGGGCGTCATGAACTGTGTCGCGGTGTGCCCCAAGGGCCTGAATCCGACCAAGGCTATTGGTCATATACGCCACATGCTATTGCAGCGCGGCGCCTGAGGAACCAGTATTTTTTATAGAGGCGTTTCCGGTGCCGCTCACAAGGTGGTCATCGAGAAACCGCCTCTGTTGACCGGGAATTATTGAAATGCATAACAGCATCATGGAGTTAATGTGGAGCACCGGACACCTGTCTGGTGGCAACGCGGAGTACGTTGAGCAGTTGTATGATCAGTATCTGACTGATCCTGACAATGTGGCTGAGGAATGGCGCCGCTATTTTGACGAGTTGCCCAAAATCGCCGAGCAGAATCAGGGCGATGTCTCTCACAAGGAGATACAGGAGTATTTTCGTCGTATTGGCAAAACCAGCCGGTTTATGCCTGTGCTCAGCAATGACGTTGTTGTCAATTCCGAGCATGAAAACAAGCAGGTTCAGGTTCTCCACCTGATAAGCTCATACCGCGTTCGTGGCCATCAAAAGGCGACACTGGATCCATTGTCCCTGATGCATCGTGAACGGGTGCCGGATCTCGAGCTGGATTTCCATAACCTTTCTCCTGCCGACAATTCCACAGTATTCCAGACGGGTTCACTGCATATCAATCGCGACACCGCAACGCTGCGCGAGCTGGTTGACGTTCTGGAAAAAATCTATTGCGGATCGATTGGTTATGAATTCATGCACATTGTGGATCTGGCCGAGAAGCAGTGGATACAAAAGCGAATAGAGCCCAAACATGGTAATCCGGGTTTTGAGCCTGAAGTACAGCGACACCTTCTGGAGCGTCTGGCTGCCGCCGAGGGTCTGGAAAAACACCTGGACTCCAAATACCCGGGTACCAAGCGCTTTGGTCTTGAAGGTGGCGAGAGCCTGATCCCGCTGGTGGATGAACTGATCCAGCGTGCCGGCAGTTATGGTGTAAAGGAAGTTGTGATGGGCATGGCCCACCGCGGAAGACTTAACATGCTGGTCAATATTCTGGGTAAGAACCCGGCGGACCTGTTCAGCGAGTTTGAAGGCCGAACCGAATACAAAAGTTCTGGTGACGTTAAGTACCATCAGGGCTTTTCATCCAACATCATGACACCCGGTGGTGAAGTGCACCTGGCGATGGCGTTCAACCCCTCTCACCTGGAAATCGTCTCCCCCGTGGTAGAAGGTTCGGTGCGGGCGCGTCAGGATCGCCGCAAGGACAACCTGGGTCATGCCGTTGTGCCTATCAGCATTCATGGTGATGCCGCTTTCGCGGGGCAGGGCGTGGTCATGGAAACATTCCAGATGTCGCAGACCCGTGCCTATGCCACCGGCGGCACCGTCCATATCATCATCAACAACCAGGTTGGCTTTACCACCAGCCGTCAGGACGATGCGCGTTCGACAGAGTATTGTACTGATGTGGCAAAAATGGTCCAGGCTCCGATTTTTCATGTCAATGCGGATGATCCGGAAGCCGTGCTGTTTGTCACTCAACTTGCGCTTGATTTCAGGTACGAGTTCAAAAAAGACGTGGTGATTGACCTCGTCTGTTACCGCCGCCGTGGTCACAACGAGACCGACGAGCCGGCGTCGACGCAGCCGACCATGTACCAGACCATTCGCCAACACCCGACCACGCGCGCGCTGTATGCGGAACGCATGATCAGCGAAGGTGTTGTCAGCAGCGAAGAAGTGGACGAAATGAATTCGTCTTATCGTAGCGCGCTGGACACAGGCTCTCACGTGGTCAAGAGTCTGATTAAAGAACCCAATGTTGAAATGTTTGTCGACTGGAATCCCTATCTGGGGCACACCTGGAGCCCGCATTACAATACCTCGATAAAACTGGAAACCCTGCAGGCGCTGGCAAAAAAAGTGACTTCGGTGCCCAAGAATCTGACCTTGCACCGTCAGGTGCAGAAGATTGCCGATGACCGTCAGAAGATGGCTGATGGCGAGCTGCCGGTTGACTGGGGTTTTGCTGAAACTCTGGCTTATGCCAGTGTGCTGACCAGTGGCAATCGAATCCGTATCACGGGCCAGGATGTGGGGCGGGGTACATTCTCGCACCGGCATGCTGTGCTGCGCGACCAGAACTCCGAGGAGGAATATATTCCACTGCGGACACTGGTGGCGGATCCGAAAATGTTCTGCATTTACGATTCACTGTTGTCGGAAGAGGCGGTACTGGCGTTTGAGTACGGTTACGCGACGACAGCGCCCAATGCACTGGTGATCTGGGAAGCCCAGTTCGGTGATTTTGCCAACTCGGCACAGGTTGTGATTGACCAGTTTATTACCAGCGGCGAACACAAGTGGCAGCGCCTGTGTGGGTTGACCATGTTGTTGCCGCACGGTTATGAAGGTCAGGGGCCGGAACATTCGTCAGCACGCCTGGAGCGTTTCCTGCAGATGTGCGCTGAACACAATATTCAGGTCTGTCTGCCGACAACGTCAGCGCAGGTGTTCCATATGCTGCGCAAACAGGTGCTGTGTCCATTGCGCAAGCCACTGATCGTAATGTCACCCAAAAGTCTGTTGCGGCACAAGGAAACCACAGCGACGCTGGAGGAGCTGGCCGAAGGTTCATTCCAGGTGGTGATAGACGAAACTGATGACAATATCGTCAAGAAGAAGGTTGATCGGGTCATTCTGTGTTCGGGTAAGGTCTATTACGACCTGCGCGCCGAGCGCCGTAGCCGGGAAATCGAAAACATTGCCATTATTCGCCTGGAGCAACTGTATCCGTTCCCGGAAGCGGATCTGACTGAGGCAATGAAACAGTACTCAAACGTCAGCGACGTGGTCTGGTGCCAGGAAGAACCCATGAACCAGGGTGCCTGGTATTCAAGTCAGCATCATATGCGAAACGTGCTCCAGAATCTTGGCTCCAGTGTCAATCTGCGTTATGCCGGCCGTGAAGCATCTGCATCACCTGCAGCAGGTTACCCGGCGTTGCATTTGAAGCAGCTGAAAGCGTTTCTTGAGCAGGCGCTGGGCGATAAGGAGTGAATGCCAGGGGTTTGCCTGCAAATCAGTTTGGATGGTAATTGAATTTTAAAATTAAGGTTTGATGAATAAAAATCAGACACACATGAGTGTAAGGAACAGACATGTCTATTGAGATCAAAGCACCAACACTGCCGGAATCAGTGCCAGATGGCACTATCGCAAGCTGGCACAAGAAGGCTGGTGATGCAGTCAAGCGCGATGAACTCCTTGTTGATATCGAAACCGACAAGGTTGTCATTGAAGTGGTATCGCCTGCAGACGGTGTTCTGGAGAAGATTGTTAAGGATTCTGGTGACACCATCGTCAGCAACGAACTGATTGCTCTGGTCAAAGAGGGTGCTGCCGCATCCGGCGGCGACAAATCTTCTGCGTCAGATGATGACAAGGGCGATAACAAGTCGGAGAGCAAGTCCGACAGCCAGTCAGACAAAAAGAGTGGTTCAGGCACTGACAAAAAATCCGAATCAGCATCAGATGACGCACCGTTGCTGAGCCCTGCTGCCAAGAAACTGGCAGAAGAGCATGGCCTCAAGGCTGACCAGATCAGTGGCAGCGGTAAAGATGGCCGTGTCACCAAAGAAGATGTGATGAGTGCCATTGAAGGCGGCTCTAAATCCGCTTCCAGCTCCTCCAGCAAGCGCGAGCATCCAGTGGCCGACATGTCATCCGGTCGCGTTGAGGAACGTGTGCCAATGAGCCGCCTGCGTGCCAAGGTGGCGGAGCGACTGCTGCAGGCGTCGCAGACGACTGCCATGCTCACGACCTTCAATGAAGTGAATATGGAGCCGGTGATGTCACTGCGCTCGCGCTATAAGGACCAGTTCGAAAAAGCGCATGATGGTGTGCGTCTGGGCTTCATGTCCTTCTTTGTCCGTGCCTGTGTTGAAGCGCTGAAACGTTACCCTGCGGTCAATGCGTCAATTGACGGCAGTGACATTGTCTACCATGGCTATCAGGATATCGGTGTTGCGGTATCGTCGCCTCGCGGCCTGGTTGTGCCCGTGCTGCGCAATGCCGACCACATGAGTCTGGCGCAGGTAGAAGGCAAGATTCGTGAATATGGTCTGAAAGCAAAAGACGGCAAATTGTCCATGGATGAGATGACAGGCGGCACATTTACTATCTCCAATGGCGGTGTGTTTGGGTCTCTGTTGTCTACGCCCATTCTTAACCCGCCACAAACCGCGATTCTGGGAATGCACAAAATCCAGGAGCGCCCGATGGCAGTTAACGGCAAAGTCGAAATATTGCCAATGATGTACCTCGCGCTGTCGTATGACCACCGTATGATAGATGGCAAAGAGGCCGTACAGTTCCTGGTTACAATCAAAGATCTGTTGGAAGATCCTGCGAGAATCCTGCTGGAGATCTGATGGTCGGCGCTGCGGCGCTGGATCAGAGCCAGCACTTTTCTCGCCTCGCATGAGCCACAGCAACACAAGCGCTGTGGCTCATGTGTTTCACGGATCAGTAACTGAAAGATAAACGGACAGGAAAAAATTATGACTAAAAAATACGATGTAGTAGTGATTGGTGCCGGCCCGGCCGGTTATGTTGCGGCAATTCGCTGTGCGCAGCTTGGCCTGAAAACCATCTGTGTTGAAAAATGGCATGACGACAAGAAAGAAGCCGTGTTTGGCGGCACTTGCCTGAATGTGGGTTGCATACCGTCGAAAGCTTTGCTTGACTCGTCTCACAAGTTTGCCGAAGCCCAGAAAGGCTTT
>Ga0115567_10007017_pt1 | contig 10701 bp, 8 predicted proteins | sample COGITO_mtgs_1204_2_FD_88679 | JGI IMG/M metagenome (GOLD analysis project Ga0115567, IMG submission 88679) | Pelagic marine microbial communities from North Sea - COGITO_mtgs_120412 | ecosystem: Environmental > Aquatic > Marine > Epipelagic | place: Germany:Helgoland, sampling site Kabeltonne... | reverse complement strand
CTTATAGGAGTTCACCAGGTCTCCTCCCGCTTCGTGCAATTCTGAAAGTTTTAGATTGGCATCACTAATTTGATTGTTAAGTCCGTAGCGGGTGGACAATTCTAAACTTCTTTGGGCGTACCCTAAGGCAGTTGGAAAATCATTTTGTCTGAAATAAATATCAGACATATAGGTTAGGTAGACAGAAATGCCATAAAAATCCTCCAATTCTTCCAGCATTTGAATGGCTTCATTAATATTTTTCTCGGCAAGTGCATCTTTATTTTGTTCGGCATATACCATCCCTACGTTTCCTAAATTATACGCAGTGCCTATCACGTAATTCATTTTTTTAAATAACAGTGCTGACTCGTCAAAATAGCGCAATGCGGTCTCGTAATCTTTTGCATTAAACGCTTCGTCGCCCGCATTTAATAAGGCACTTGCCAATGAAGTGGTATCGTTTGTTTTTCTTAAAATCGCAATGCCTTGGTTATAGTAGATCTTGGCATTGGTTGGATTGCCAATTTCAGAATAAATGTTGGCCACCGCGATAGTAACGCCGCCAACGCCGCGCGTATCATCAATACGCCTGCCATAATTTATACTTACAAAATAAGAGGCTATTGCTTCATCATAATCGCCACTGTGGTGTAAGGCATTCCCCTTTTGTAAATAGCCACTAAGTAAATAGTTAAATAAAGAATCGGTCGCTGCCGCTTTAATGAGTAATTCGGCATATTCATGTTTTTTTACCGGGTTCGATTCTTCTTCAGCAATTCTTTTTAATAACGCAAGTTTATCGCCCTCAAAAGATTCAGACTCATACAAACTAAGTAAACTATCGGTTAATTTTTGGTCCTGAGCGGTCATGCCCCAGCATAGTAAATATAGTGCAAGGGTAAAAAAAAATGGCGTTATCTTAAAAATCATCGTTCGCATGCATTGATTTTTATATTTTGGTTACCATTAGCTCTTAGGGGCAACGAATTCAAAATACCGCCACTCGCCTTTATCTCCGGCAGGTAGATGCCTAAAGCCCAAAAAACGTAACCAAGTAAACAGCGCTGGATGCTGTGATATAGAGTATATTCCTAACGTACAGCCTTTATAGAAAAGCGATTTTTCTCGTAAGGTCTTTCGCATTTCGAAACTTAACTTCATGGCGTGTTCCTCATAATGATGGCTACAGACAAAGAAGGTGGTATATTTTTTATCTGAAACCTGATAGCCTCCCAAAATAGCAATGGGGGCATTATTTTTGTCTTTCCAAATTTTAGAATATCCTTCCCCTACCGTCAATTCAAGAAGTTCCTGGATATAAGAAAACATACTTTTCCGACTGTTTTCATCACGAAGCCTCCATTCGGCTTCTGTTATACTCCACGGATTGTTTAGGATATACCAAAGATCTTCCTGAGTTATTTCAGATTGTGGCGCTATCATCATATTTTTTAAAATATATCTTATGAACAAAAGATGAACACCTCTTTGCAGGCATAAGCGGTCATGAGTACTGAAACATACACGCTATATAAATTGTATGCAACCAGCTAACTACGATAAATATAAAATGAGATTAGACTTTCATATGAAGCTTAGGATCCTGGCAATACGGGTTGGCGGCAGCACCCTTTACGTTATAACATACGGTATAGTCGCTTATTGGAATATTTTTTTTGGGGCCAATGATGCCAACCCAATTATTTTCTTTGGTCGGATTCACACTGAATAAATCGCCCGCGTCCTCGATGATAGCCGTAATCTCACTAATATCGCCGGCTACGGAGAAATTTACCTGCTGACCTGGCACAACCTGAGTCGTGAAGTCTGCGTCATTAGGTCCTCCTATTGGGACGGTTAGTAAGCCATCTGAAAGCCCTGGTGGAAATGGTTGTGCTGTAGTTGCGGATATGGTAATCGTAATGGGAAGTGGTTTTGGTCCTGGACACATAATGTTAGTTTTTTAAGATTAATTAATTTGTTAGTTGTATGCTGAATTATTGTATTCATTATTAATCAAAATGTCCATTTGGGAAAAACATGTCAAGTACCTTTGAGTGGAAAGGATTTTAATACATAAGCTAATTAAAGGGGAATTTAGGAATTTATTTTTGATATTCCTAAGAATTCCTTCACATTGATTATCAGGAAGTTAATTTGGGTTCGCTAAATTGTCATTTTATATAAAAGAGAGCCTCCATTTAAAAGCAACGTTGTATGGATACTTCAATCCTAGGTCTAGAAATGGAGTCTTCCTATTTTTTTCTTTAGGTACAAGAGGATTTGCCTCCCGATTTTGTGCAATAAAAAAGCCCACCGTTGCGGGTGGGCTTTCTTGTTACTTATGGAAAAAACTTACTTAAGCAAGTTCAACGTTTACTGCGTTTAATCCTTTGTTTCCTTCTTGGAGGTCGAATGTAACTTCATCGCCTTCTCTAATCTCATCGACTAATCCAGAAATGTGTACAAAGTGGTCTTTTTCAACTCCTTCTTCTGTTATAAATCCAAAACCTTTGGTGTCGTTGAAAAATTTTACTGTTCCTTTACTCATCTTACTTTACTTTAATTAATTATTATTAAGCGGCAAAGGTGGCACTATTAAATTAGAAAACTGTTAAAGTTTTGCTTTAATTAGTTATTTTAATCTTTCAGCAGAGTTATTAAGCTTACTTCTTATGTATTTGTACGGTAGGATGCAAAGAACCGATAGATCATTTAAATAAAGCTTTTCCCAAAACAACTTCACCCCAAATCACCCACACCTCACTCATATCCCCTACTTTTGCATAAAAATAAAGCTCATCCCTTTTGACTGCGAAAAAAAAGAAAATACCTACGACTAGTCTTGGCAAATGGCTGCACTCCTTTGTGAGTTTACGCTACCTGCCCCGCTTTTTTGGGTTGGTGTACCGTAGCAGCCCCAAGCTTTTTATCGCCAATGTACTCTTGCGGCTGGTAAAGTCTATCTTCCCTGTACTACTATTGTGGGTGGGAAAAGAGATCATCGATGAAATCATCAACTTGACCAAAATCACCAGTGCCGAGTATACGGCACTCTATTGGTGGATCGGGATTGAAATCGGTCTTGTTATCCTCAACGATATTTCCGGGCGGCTCATCACCCTCACCGACTCGCTGCTGGGGGCGCTGTATGGTAATGCGTCTTCGGTAGAGTTGATCCAGAAAACGGCACGGGTAGAGATTTCAGACCTGGAAGATTCAGAGTTCTATGATAAACTGGAGCGTGCGCGGCGGCAAACCACCAGCCGTGTTTCGTTGCTTTCGGCCGTGTTGTCACAACTGCAGGACCTTATTACTATTATTTCGTTGGTTTCGGCACTGCTCTATTTCTACCCGATCCTGATGTTGCTCGTGGTGGTTTCGGTGATCCCATCGTTTATAAATGAGTTGAAATTCAGTAAAGAAAATTATGCACTACAAAGCCGTATGACCCCGCAGCGGCGCGAACTGGACTATATGCGGTTGTTGGGCGCCAGTGATATTACCGCCAAGGAGGTAAAGCTGTTTGGCCTGGCCGATTTTATAAGCGATAGCTTTACGCGGGTGGCCGATGCTTTTTACAAGGAAACCAAAAAACTGAGCATTAAACGTACCTATCTGGGCGCGCTGTTTCATATTATAAGTGACGTTGCCTATTATGGCGCCTATGTTTTTATTGCACTGAAAGCTGCCACGGTGGCGATTACTATTGGGGAACTCACCTTTCTTGCGGGTTCTTTTACCAAACTTCGGAAACAAATAGAGACCATCTTCTCAAGGTTCACACAGATTAATGAAAGCGCGCTATACCTGAAAGATTATTTTGAGTTTATAGATATGGAATTCCACCATACGACCGACTTTGAACAATATCCCTTACCGAAAACGATTGAAAGAGGGTTTGAGTTTGTGAATGTTTCCTTTACCTATCCCAATACGACGAAAGCTGTTTTCAGTAACATCACCTTTACGTTGCACAAAGGCGAAAAGCTGGCGTTAGTAGGCAAAAATGGCTCTGGTAAAACCACACTCATTAAAATCTTGCTCCGTTTTTATGAACCTACCGAAGGTAAGATCCTTATGGACGGTGTGGACGTACGGCATTATGACAAGGCGGAATACCAACAGTTGTTTGGTGCGATCTTTCAGGATTTTGTGCGGTATTATCTTTCAGCCAAAGTAAATATTGCTGTAGGTGATATTGCTGAAATTAATAACCTGGAAAAAATAAAAGAAGCTGCCATACAAAGTTTGGCTGACGAAGTAATTGCCAGTTTAGAAAACGGCTATGAGCAAGAACTGGGACGCCGGTTTAGAAAAGGAACCGATCTCTCTGGCGGACAATGGCAAAAAATTGCGATCGCCCGGGCATATATGTCTAACGCTCCCGTAGTCATCTTAGACGAACCTACCTCTGCCCTGGATGCAGAAGCGGAATATGAGGTCTTTCAGCGGTTTATGGGCCTTACTGAAGGCAAAACCAGTATCATTATCTCCCACCGTTTCTCTACCGTACGTATGGCGAATAGGATCATTGTGCTTGAAAATGGGCAGATCTTAGAAAAAGGTACCCATGAAGAACTGATGCAAAATGAAGCGCTGTATGCGCAGCTGTTTGACCTACAGGCAGAAGGGTATCGCGATTAAACTAGGGAGCAGTTAATTCTAAAAACATATTCTAGAAGTGTAATTCGTTGTTTTTTTAGGTGAAGAGAACAACAAAAGCGCTACTACTCCCGTGTTTCCATAGTGTCTCATAAAGTTGTTCAGTTCTATAACATTAAACCTTTGTTAAAAAATGAACGTTCATTCACTTTTGTATTTATCTTTGCATAGTAATTAAGAAATCTACGGTATGGCGAAGCTTCAGAAAAGTATAGATAAAAGGAATGCGTTGGTCGCTGCTACTATTTCATTAGTAAATAATAGTGGCTTTCATGATGCGCCTATGTCGAAGATTGCCAAAATGGCCCAGGTCTCGCCTGCTACTATTTATCTTTATTTTGAAAGCAAACAAGATCTCATCAACAAAGTGTATATCGAGGTAAAACAAACCTTTACTGCGTATGCTTTTGAAACGTACACTAAGGATATGCCCGTTACCGAAGGCTTTGAATTAATCTGGCGACGCATCGCGGCCTTTAAGCTGCATACGTGCGACAAAGCGCTCTTCTTAGCACAATGTGACACCACACCCATGATTGATGAAGCCAGTAGACAAGAAGGATTAAAACATTTACAACCACTTTTAGAGCTTTGGGATCGCGGCATCGAAGAAGGGATTTTAAAACCGCTTTCTCCCTATTTACTGTATGCCTATACCATTTATCCGCTTTCATTTTTATTGGTCATGCAAGAAAGAGGGGTATTTACACTTACCCAAGAACATATAGATGAAGCCTTTACGGCTGCCTGGAATAGTATTAAAAACAAGAATTAAACCTTAAAAAATAACAATGGAATTATTAGATAAATTACAGTGGCGGTACGCTACAAAAGCCATGAATGGTGAGACTGTACCCCAAGAAAAAATAGACCGAATATTAGAAGCTGCTCGGTTGGCACCTACTTCAAGTGGGTTACAACCTTTTGAAATAATGGTAGTTACCAATCAAAAGTTAAAGGATAAGATCAAGGATGTTGCTTGGAACCAGAGTGTTGTAAGTGACTGTTCGCACCTACTCGTTTTTGCCGCATGGGATACGTATACCGAAGACCGTATCAATTACATGTTTGATCTTACTAATGAGATCCGCGGTTTTAAAAATGAAGGTTGGGAAAACTACCGCAAGCAATTGTTGAGCACCTATCCTTTCAAGGAAGAAGAAGTAAACTTTGAGCATGCTGCAAGGCAGGCTTATATTGCTTTTGGAATGGCGATTGCCGCCGCTGCTTTCGAAAAAGTGGATACCACCCCAATGGAAGGCTTTGACACAGCTGCTGTTGACCAGATATTAGGGTTACGTGAAAAAGGATTGCGCAGCGCTATTTTATTACCTGTAGGGATGCGTGCTCCAGAAGAAGACTGGCTCGAATCACTTACTAAAGTGCGTAAGAGCACAGAGAAGATGGTAACCGTATTAGATTAATAATAACTCGCGACCTTAAATCAGTATAACTGATGTATGGTTCGCTTTTAAAAACAAAAACAATGAATATTTTATTTGTAGTAACGTCTCACGATACATTGGGAGACACAGGAAAAAAAACAGGATTTTGGATTGAAGAATTTGCAAGTCCGTATTACTTCTTATTAGACAAGGGCGCCACTATTACCGTAGCGACCCCAAAGGGAGGCGTTGCCCCTATCGACCCAAGTAGTGATACTGAAGATGCCCAAACAGAATCTACCAAACGATTTAAGAAAGATAGCGAAGCGCAAGCCGTTATTAACAACACGAAGAAATTAGCCGATATGGATGCTGCAGATTTTGATGCGGTGTTCTATCCAGGAGGTCATGGGCCTTTATGGGATCTCTCAAAGGATAAAAATTCGATCAATTTAATTGAAACATTCCATAAACAAGAAAAGCCAGTAGCTTTTGTTTGTCATGCACCCGCTGCATTAAAAGAAGTGAAAGGTGCTGATGGCGCTGCGCTGGTAAAAGGTAAGAAAGTAACTGGTTTTACCAATACCGAAGAAGAAGCAGTACAACTTACCGATGTGGTTCCGTTTTTAGTGGAAGACATGCTGAAAGCCAATGGTGGGATCTATTCTAAGAAAGAAGATTGGGCTGCTTACGCAATCGAAGATGGTCATCTAATTACAGGACAAAACCCTGCGTCTTCAGAATTAGTAGCCACCAAGCTGTATAATGCACTGAAATAACTGCATTTCCTGATTATTGAAAAAGCCTGTTAGCTTCAAAGTTGACAGGCTTTTTAATTTTATGTATTTGCGAAAAAAATAATCACGTGTTATAGAAACTACTCTTCTTCTTTATCTATAATCACTCGATATCCATCTGGCGGTGGTTTTACAAAATATTTTTTACTCGTTATTTTCGCTGATGGATTATCATAAATAAAGTAGTCATCGTTCGGTAATCTTTTATCAAAATCCAATTCCAAATAATACTGCTCTAATGATTCGCTATTATGATTATAAAGAAAGGTATGGATTTTTGTCTTCTCGGTTCCAGAAAATTCAAGTGCAGCAAAGTTTTGGGCAACGATTGATTTTCTTACCATGGGAAAAATACTGGCCTTTTTGTTGTTATAGTCATATTCTATAAGTCCATCCCCTATTCGCTGACTTTCGATTATTTTAAAAATAGATTTTGCGACGCCTGTCTTTATAAATTCGTGAGAAATACCACTGGCAACTACTTCATAACCTAAAATCATTGTTTCAGCAATATCATGTTTCCCGTTTCTTTTTACATTGGGATCTACCCATATTTCAATCAATGCAGACTTGTGTACATCACCACTTACAAAAATGGGTTTTATATCGTTTACAATTCTGTGCTCCGTCAATAACTGTAACAATCTATCGCGGTCTTTTCTATTGTTTCTCGCGTTCCAACCATCCCTTGCATCATCTCTTAATTCGGGTTTGATTAATTTTGCAATATCCTCTATCCACTTTAAAGGTCTTAATGTTAATGGAACCGATGTTACTAAAATGATTTCTTGATCCCTTTCTAACGCGGTGAGCCAATTTTCAAAGTGTTGCCATTGTGCTTCGCCTAAAAGCACATTGTCGTTAATATTACGCGCACTCCGTAAATCGAAAACATATCCATTTTTTCCATTCACTTTAAAAGAATAGTTTAAGGTTTTATTTTTCAGTAATAAGTTTCTTGCTTCAGTTTTGGGGAAATTTGAAAGTAATAATTGATGTTCAATAAACGCTTGTTTTCCCAATTGATAATGTCCTGCAAGTTCGGGATTCATCACTCCATCTTCGTATTCGTCTCCCTGGGATCCCCAACCATCGCGTAATTCATGATCGTCTATAGCAGGAAGCAATGGCAACCAACTATGAACTTCCTCAATATTTGAAAATGAATAGGAAGCATTATACAACGTATGTAAATAGTCTGTATACTTTACCAATGAGGGATCAAAAGGTTTTGGGCGTCTCTTGGTTTCCCAAGCTGAAATGGGATGGACGTCTCCATTTTTCATTTGTGTACCGTACCCTGCATCCACATATACCTGATCTCCTGTAGTAAGGATCATTTTTGGAGTGCCTTTTAACAATAAGCTATCATAAAGGCCATTAAACACAAAGCGACGGTCTTGTTTTAAAGAATCACTAAAAGATTGCTTTTGGGAAGTAGCTACAGATTTAAATAAGTTTCGAATTCTAAAGCTAGAATTATTTTCACCTTCAAAAATGGTGGCAACGGGTTTTTCATCTTTATATGCCACCTGAAAAGGCTCTAAACAACCATATATCATAATTGAAAAATCGGCTCCGTTCACCTTTTCATAATGACCCGGATGCAAAGTGATGACTTGAGAACAGTTTTGCGAATTATCACAAAATTGAACCCTCACATCTTCTGAATCCACTTTAATGATTTCAGTAAAAAAGGGAGGGCTAAGTGTAATTTGCTTTTCTAGCTCACTCGTGGAGGCATTTAATAGAGTAACGATCGGTCTTTCTGAAGAACCTTTGACCCAAATTCTGCCCTGCTGCTCTAATGGATAAGCTACTCGGGCATGCTCTTTTAAGTTTGTATATCCCTTACTTTCATCAACATCTGGAAATTTTATTTGTGCATATGTTGTGCAGGTAAATAGTGCTAAAATGAATACTAAGTAAGATCGCATTAAAATATTGGATTGAGGTGCTAAGATTATAATCTTAACACCTCAAACATAGAACAAACTTATAGAAATAAGTATCATTTATAGCAATACTTACCATTCCAAAATAAAAACTCACTAATTCGTTGAAGGTTTTCTCTAAAGTTGAAAAATCAATTTTCTTTAAGCGTTTTCAATTACCCAGAAAAAAAGTCTACCAGATTTTAATTCGTTCTTCTTCAGTCCTAAAGTTATCCTCACCTTCTTTCACATTAAAGGCCTCATAAAAGGGCGTAAAGTTCATTAACGGTCCGTTTACACGCCAGATAGGTGGTGAATGTGAATTAGTAGTTACATAATTACGTAAGTACTCATCCCGCGTTTTTACACGCCAGATACGTGCGATGGATAAAAAGAAACGCTGATTTGGTGTATAGCCGCCAATTTTAGTGGTATCCTGCCCTTGTTTGGTTAGTTTAAAAGCATCATAGGCAATGGCAATACCACCGTTATCTGCCGTGTTTTCCCCCACGGTCAAGGCGCCTTTTAAGTGTATACTATCTAAAACAGTGAACGTGCTATACTGATCAATAATTTGCTGTGTTTTTGCTTCAAACTTGGTGTAATCGGCTTCGGTCCACCAATTGGATACATTTCCATCCTTGTCGTATTGTGCTCCTTGATCGTCAAAGGCATGCGTAAACTCATGACCGATCACCATACCAATTCCGCCGTAATTTACGGCATCATCGGCATACAGGTCAAAATAAGGAGCCTGCAGAATTCCTGCTGGGAATACAATTTCGTTTAATGAAGGGTTGTAATAAGCAGTCACAGTAGACGGCGTAGTATGCCACTCGTCTCTATTGGGTGCTTTATTGAGTTGCGAAAGTTCGTATTGGTATTCGTCCGCTCGTAAGGCAACTACGTTTTCAAAAAACTTTCCACGATCTATCTCTACATCGTAGGTCTTCCACACATCTGGATATCCTATTTTTTTGTTGATTGCATAGAGTTTGTCTTTGGCTTTTACTTTGGTACTGTCGCTCATCCAATCTAACTTATCAATACGTTTTTCTAAAGTTTTCTGAAAGTTGTTGACTAAGTCTAAAGCACGCTTTTTTGCGTCTTCATTAAAATAGCGTTTTACATACAACTGTCCTAATGCAAATCCCATTTGCTGATCGACACGGCGCGTCATTAATAAGGTACGCGGTTGTTGTTCAGACTGTCCAGAAAGGACTTTACTGTATTCAAAAGCTGCATCCTGAAAAGGTTTGCTCAAAATATTGTCGTGCGTTGCGATAGAGTTGGCTTTTAAATATAGTTTCCAATCTTGTAACGGAACGGATGCCAACATACTATTTAAAGTTTTATAATATTTTGGTTGTCCAATTTCTACTGAATCAACATCTGTACCTAAGGTTGAGAGCAATTTTTTCCAACCAATGTTCGGTTGTTTCGTAGCTAAATCGGCTACTGAAAATTTGTTATAGTTTTCTTTTACCACTCTACGCTCAATACGTGTTTTATGCACTTGGGCCAATTGTTTTTCAATCGCATACACCGTATTGGCTTGCTCGGCGGCATTGGTATCACCTACCAATTCAAATAATGTAGTGAGATAGATTTTATACGCCTCCTGAATTTTTGCTACGGAAGGATCATCGCTAAAATAATAATCACGATCCGGCAGCCCTAAGCCTGTTTGGGTAAAATGTAAAATATTGAGTTTGCTGTTTTTTTGATCCGGTGAAATATACGGCCCTATCATTGAATTGTCGCCAGACTTGATTTGAGTTGCTACAAAATCTGTAATTGCTGAGACATCTGAAATGGTATTGATACGATTCAAGATGGATTGTATTGGTGCAATACCGCGTTGGTTGATGCTTACAGTATCCATCCCAGAGGCATAAAAATCGCCCACTTTTTGTTCTACGCTTCCTTTAGCATGCT